>Ga0116200_10000198_pt1 | contig 17432 bp, 17 predicted proteins | sample Mar14436cmmetaG_FD_94478 | JGI IMG/M metagenome (GOLD analysis project Ga0116200, IMG submission 94478) | Marine hydrothermal vent microbial communities from Guaymas Basin, Gulf of California to study Microbial Dark Matter (Phase II) - Marker... ... | reverse complement strand
GAGGGCGGAGGACGACCTGACTCACATGTTGGTAGAGATCCTCAAGGCAAACAAGAAGCTCACCGAATCGATAAAGTCGGGAGCTCCAAATAGCGTCGTGGAGCGCGAGTGGGATCTCCTCCAGTACTGGGTTGCGGTCTTCTACCGGAACGCCATGGCCGGTCTGCCTGTGGCAATGCAGAGGGGAACCAGGAGACCCCTGAAGACGCCCTTCCAGAGGCTTGAGGGGAAGGAAGGCCGGTTCAGAAAGAACCTAGTCGGCAAGCGTGTAGACTTCTCCAGCAGGACTGTGATATCCCCAGACCCAATGATCGACATCGACGAGGTTGGCGTGCCGGTCGAGATCGCCATGACGCTTACCATACCTGAGTACGTCAACGAGAACAACATAGAGTGGCTCAAGGAGCTGGTTCTCAGGGGTCCAGACCAGTACCCCGGCGCTAACTACGTCAGGAAGGGCGGCGGCATGCCCATCAGCCTTAAGGTCGTGAAGGCGAGGGGTCTTCTTGAGGAGATAGCTGAGAGCCTCCAGCCTGGAGATGTGGTCGAGCGCCACCTGATGGATGGAGACTACGTGATCTTCAACAGGCAGCCGTCCCTCCACAGGCTTTCCATCATGGGACATAGAGTCAAGGTTCTGCCGGGCTCGACCTTCAGGCTCCATCCGGGCACCTGCCTTCCGTACAACGCCGACTTCGACGGAGACGAGATGAACTTACACGCTCCTCAGCTGATGGAGGCCAGGATAGAGGCCAAGCACCTGATGAGCGTCACGAAGAACATGCTGTCCCCAAGGACAGGCGGGAGCATAGTGGGAGCTAGACAAGACCTGATCACCGCACTCTACCTGCTGACAAAGAAGGGAAGCGTCTTCAACAGAGAGGATGCCTCTAGACTGCTTGCCACCGTTGGCATAACAGAGCTGCCCGAACCGGCGATTCAGTCGCCGGTAGAGCTGTGGACTGGGAAGCAGCTTATCTCCACGCTCCTGCCTCCTGATCTGGAGTACGAGACTACAGCTAAGCTGTGCAAGGAGAAAGAGTTGTGCAGAGATCCAGAGAGCCCAATAGACGGGTACGTACTAATAATCGATGGGAAGATTCTATCCGGGGTACTCGACGAGAGCACTGTCGGAACGCTAGTGAGGGGCAAGCAGACGATCATAGACATCTTGATAAGGGATTACGGAGAAGAGAAGGCCGCCGAGTTCCTCAACAAGCTCCTCAGGCTGGCTGCCAAGTCGATACTGCTCTACGGCGTCACGGTCACGCTCAATGAACTCATACTGCCTAAAGAGGCAAGAAGGGAGCTTGAGGACCTATTCAAGAAGGCAGCCGAGGAGGTGGACAGGAAGGTAGCTGAGTTCGAGAGGACGAGGGGGGCTAAACGTTACATGACCAAAGAGGAACTCCTGCGAGCGACCCTAGAAGAGCAGATGCTTGAGTTCGATATAGTGCGGTCGCTAGACGCCCTGAGGACCAAGGCAACCGACGTGATAGCCAAGTACGTTAAGCCAGAGAGCCACGCCATGATAATGGCGAAGACCGGAGCCAGGGGCTCCATAGCAAACCTGGCTCAAGTGATGGGGCTCGTTGGACAGCAGACAGTGAAGAGCAGGGTCGGGTTCGTCCTGACTAGTGGCAGGCCAAAGAAGGGGTTCAGGGAGAGGGCCCTATCTTACTTCAAGAGGGGGGACCTCAGACTCGAGGCTAGAGGCTTCGTTAAGAGCGGCTACATGCAGGGTCTCAACCCCGCCGAGTTCGTGTTCCACGCAATGACTAGCCGAGAGTCCCTGGTGGACAAGGGGAGGCGGACTGAGGACAGCGGATACTTCTACAGGAGAGTGGCAAACTCGCTAAAGGACATTTACGTCGAGTACGACCGCACTGTCAGGGACAGCCAGGGGAGGATAATTCAGTTCGCCTTCGGAGGAGATGGGATGGACCCCGTCAAGCTATTCAAGGGGGAGCCCGTCAACCTGAAGAAGGTCGTCAGGGATCTGGTCTCTCCGAAGAAGTCCGGCGGTCTCTCAAAGAAGAAGATCCAAGAACTCGTTAAGGCCGCCGAGCTTCCCGAGTACTTGGCGGACTTGCTGCACGAGGCTAGGGCTACCCAAGAGGAGGTGGAGGCTGTCATTGAGGAGGTCAAGAGGAGGCTAGAGGAGGCGAAGGTAGAGGTTCTCACGCCTATAGGCATCATCAGCGCGCAAAGCATAGCAGAGCCAACTACTCAGATGGTTCTGCGAACCTTCCACGCGCCTGGAGTTTTAGCCATGGACGTAACGCACGGAGTTGAGAGATTTAAGGAGCTGGTGTTCTACGTGAGTACGAGCACACCCACTATGACGATATACTTGAAGCCTGAGTACGCTAAGGACAAGGCGAAGGCTGAGGCAGCCGCCAAGAAGCTTAGAGAAGTCAAGATCAAGGACCTCCTGAAGGAATACAGAATAGACAACTTGGCGTTCAGCGTGGAACTCACGCTAGACGGGGAACGGATGGCCGACTCAGGGGTAGACCTAGATGAACTCGTGAACTTCCTCAAGAAGGCCGTGAAGGGTATTAAGGGAACCGTCGAAGTCAGGGATAACGACAAGCTGTCGATTTCCATGATAGAGGCTGCTAAGAGAGAGAGGCCCTATCTGACCCTCAGGCAGTGGACTCAGAGGGTGCTCGAGAAGAGGATCAGAGGAATTGAAGGGATAAGCAGGGTTTGGGTTGAGGCAACCGACGAGGGTGAGCTCGTGATAAAGACTAGGGGTTCTAACCTGAAGGAGGTCATCAAGCTGGACTTTGTAGATCCCTCTAGGACTATCACCAACGACTGCAGAGAGATATTTGAGGTGCTGGGTGTGGAGGCAGCGAGGGCCTGCATACTCAACGAACTCACGAGAATACTCAACGAGCAGGGACTCGAGGTAGACCAGAGGTACGTCTCTCTGGTTGCGGACGCTATGACCTACACTGGCAAGCCCACGCCCTTGAGCCTGCAGGCCTCAGGGGTTCCGTCGGGCTTCTTCTCGGAGATGAAGACCCCGCTCAGCAAGATGGCGTACGAGTGGGTCTATCACGTGGTGCTCAACACGGCTCGCAAGGGAGAAGATAACCCCATTATGGGTCCGCTAGACGCCCTAATAATGGGGCAGACTCCACCGGTAGGCACGGGCCGTGTTGAGATAAGGTGGGACTGGAGCAAGACCGAGCGCATGCTGAGAGAGGAGGTGACTTAGAGTGGCGGATCTGGATAGGGAGATATGGCTGGCGTACTCGACTGGGAAGGTTCTAGTCGGTGCCCGGAAGGTGATCAGACAGCTCAAGACTGGAAGTGAGAAGCCAAAGGTAATCATTCTAGCTAACAACGCTCCCGAAACGCTGAAGAAAGAGATAGAGTACTTGGCTCAGCTCTCTGGAGTGCCGGTCATTGTCCACAATGGAGGCAGCCTGGGGCTGGGAAGAGCGATGAGAAAGCCTTTCTTCGTGGCGGCTGCCGCCGTCATGAAGGAGGGTGAGTCCTCGATAACCGAGGTGGTAACCACGTGAGCCACAAGGGTTCTGGCCCTAGCAAGGTAGTGCTGACGGAGCAGCAGGTCAGGTACCTCCAGCTGTTCCAGACTATGCTGGGGGTACCTGCCATAGATGTTGTGGAAGACCCCGAGGAGAACCGACTCATATTCGTGGTCTCGCCCGGAAATCTCGGGGTTGCTGTCGGAAGGGACGGAGCCAAGCTGAAAGCGATGAGGAGACTTCTCTGGCGTGATCTAAAGAAGGAGATAGAGGTTGTAGAGTACAGCGAGGATCCTGAGGAATTCATCAGGAACTTGCTCAGCCCCGCGAGGGTATCGTCTGTTAAGATCGTCGAGCGAGGTCAGAGTAGGATCGCAATCGTGAAAGTGCCGGAAGAAGACAAGAGCGTCGCAATAGGCGCTGGGGGCAGGAGAATAAGGCGGGCTCGCCTATTGGCCAAGCGGTGGATAGGTATAGATAACGTTAAAATAGCCTGAACGAGGAAAGCGGGCTGAGGATTGAAATAGAGAGGGCCGGGAAGGGAGAAGAGTATGGGTAAGAAATCCCCAGTAGGTCTCTACGCTGCTAGGATCCTCAGAGAGAAGTATAAGGAGAAGAGGTGGCACGATTGGAAGTATAGGAGGAGGATCCTCAGGCTCAAGGAGAAGTACGACCCGCTAGAAGGGGCTCCGATGGCTAGGGGGATCGTGATAGAGAAAGTTGGGTTGGAGGCTAGGCAGCCACATTCTGGGCTTCGGAAGGCCGTGAGAGTGCAGCTTGCCAAGAACGGCGTGATAGTTACCGCCTTCGCCCCAGGCGACGGAGCGCTTAACGTAATCGACGAACATGACGAGGTAGTGATCGAGGGGATCGGCGGATCTAAGGGGAGAAGCCTCGGAGACATACCTGGAGTTAGGTTCAAGGTGATCAAGGTAAACAATGTCTCTCTGCAGGCCATACTGACAGGCAAGAAGGAGAAGCCAACTAGGTGAATTATGATGAGCGAGGAACCTTCACAGGAGACGGGTAAGAAGGTCAAGATCAAGCTATTCGGGAAGTGGAGTCTAGAGGGGATAGAAGTAGAGAATCCCGCGCTCCGCGGTGTTATCTCGCTTAAGCCAGTCTACCTGCCGCACTCTGGCGGTAGACACGAGCACAAACCGTTTGGGAAGCTCAACGTGATGATTGTTGAGCGCCTGGTTAACAGGCTGATGATGCAAGCTAAGAACGCAGGAGTCAAGAAAGACCACGTGAACAGCAAGAATCCAGGTAAGAAGCTAAAGGCTCTCAGGACTGTAAAGTACGCTTTTGAGATAATAGAGCTACGGACAGGAGAGAATCCGGTCAGGGTTCTGCTGAAGGCTATTGAGAACGCGGCCATCCGCGAGGAAGTAACCCGAATAATGTACGGCGGTGTGACTTACTTCCACGCTGTCGACACGTCCCCTACAAGAATGGTCGACCTCGCGATTAGGCACATAGCCCAGGGAGCGGCAATCAGAGCTTTCAGAAGCCCGATGTCTCTTGCGGAGGCTCTTGCAGAAGAGATAATAGCCGCAGCAGAGTACGACAGGAGCAGGAGTCACGCCATCAGGAGAAAAGAGGAGATCGAGAGGATAGCTCTAAGCTCCAGGTAGATGTAGGAACCTATTTATTCCTCATACCGATATCCAATAGGAGTTCTCCCGAGGAGAGTAGCGGTGATAGGTCATGCAAAGAGGACAGCAGTCGCCCCTATCCTACTTAAAGGCGGCCTCTGGTGGAGAGATTGTAGTTAGGCTCAAGAACGGCATTGAAATCGCTGGCAGGCTGAGGAGCTTTGACGACATGATGAACCTAGTCCTAGAGTCTGCGAAGGAAAGAGATCCCCACAGTAAGGAGGTAAAGCGGCACGTCGGAACGCTGTTCATTAGGGGAAACAACGTTCTATTCATTACTGTAGAAGAGTAGGTTCAATCTGTGACGCGTAAGAGGCGCCTCCAAGCACGAAGTGCTGCGTAGCTGTAGAGGATGGGAAGGGCCGCCGCCAGTAGGATTGAGAGGCTGGCCGCTCTTCTCGTCATCCTTATTTGAGTTTGCTCGACCTCTTGCAGAATAGAGGTTGCTTCCCCAAGGACGGCGTCGAGCTGAGCGTAGAGTTCTGGCAGCCTAGCTGGTTCTGTCCTTTCCATGTACTCGGTGATATTCTCAGCTTCTATGAGGAGGCGCCTCGCGGTCTCTAGTTCCTCCTCTGGTCCGCCCAACAATTTCAGCCTAGCTAGCGTTTTGTTGAGAGCATCAATTCTAGACTTAGACTTGCTAACATAGGCCTCGACAATCCGCATCTGCGCCTGTTGACTCACATTGAATGCCAGAACCGTCAACTTAGTGGCGCTTGCGTTACCAGCTTCTAAGGCCTCCCTAGCCTCGTCCAGCAGATATCCGGCCGACGCAAGTAGGTCTGCTGCGCCAAATTCGAAGACCGGTATTCCCTGCGCCACAGCTCTTCCAAGGAGAAGGCTTACCTGATTCAGCGTCTGGTTTGCTGCCTCGAGGAGCACGGTTGTGTCGTGAAGATCGACTTCTGGAGGTGGAGGAATCAGGCGCAGTGCCGTCGAATTCTCAAACGATAGCAAGCCCGCTGAGATCTTAGCAAGGATCTCCAGTACCGAACCATGGCTCGGTGCCACTATAGAGACCGTGATCTTGCCAGTGGACTCTGCCAGAGATGAGGAATACAGCACTGTACCGTTAGCTAGAACCTCAAGCCTCGGGATCACTCGAGTCGGTAAGTTTAGTACGAGGTACGAGATGTCAATCGTAGTAGCTTGCCCGTAATTCAGCGTTTCATTTTCAGGTTCGATGCCTATCGAGACAACAATGTCGGGCTCATAGACGCTGAGTATTACGGGAGAGCCTGTTTGGACGTATATCCTGCCGGTCTCCTTCTCTCTTAACACCAGTTGAGGCAGTACGTAGTAGACCCCAGGCTGGGCTGAGAGAGGGGGTGTGAAGACAGCCTGAAGTACGTTAGGGGAAGTCTCAATTGGCACGAGCGTCTCAAGCCCCCATGGGAGCGACAGACGTATAGATACGGCTGTAAGGTTCGGGGGAATCGAGGTAGTGTCTACCTGAACCACGCAGGGCAGGCCCACATAGCAAGTCTCAGGAAATGAAACCGCGAACCCGGCCTCCTCAGGCTGGCCTCCGACAGGCAGTGCAGAGGCTAACGCTAGGAGCAGGAGAGCGCCCCAACGTTTTCTTACCATACCCTTCTCAGCTAGTAGCCTGTGAACCTTTAAAACGCCTGACAGAGATCGTGTGTTGGGTCGACCCCCTGTTGAGGTACTCACGCCTGCCTGTCCTAGGGGTCGACATTAAAGCTGGCTCCCCTAGAGGCAGATCTCCACCGAAATATTCTGCTTGCTTACTCAAGGATCGGGGAGAGCCCGAATACTACGACGGGATCTCGCTCAACGAACTCATTAACATCGCAAGGAAGCTGAGGAGAGGGTACCTCGCTACTGACAACATCTTTGAGCTGGTCAAGAACTCTAAGAGTCTCCGAAAGTTCCTAGCCTCTATACCCGAGGAGGTCAAGCTGATTCAGGTTACGGGCCCGCCGGGGGAAGCGGCCCCCTTAAGGAGGTTGGCAAGAGAAGCAGGGCTCTCCTACGAAGGGAAACCCGGTTCTTTAGCCAGTGCTAGGCTTATTGCGGAACTAGCGGCATTGGGTTACGGTTCTGAGATAGTCGCCTTCAACCCCGAGTACAGAGTAATCATCTCCAAGAACAGGAGCGTTAAGCAGGGAGGGTCGGGCAACCCCAGATGGAAAAGGTTCATTGAGGCTGCAATTCAGAGCGAGGCAAACAGGATCTCAGCCGAGTTCAACAGAGCTGGCATAGACTACGACCTCTACGTGGAGAAAGGCCCAGGTGGGCTGAGGAGAGCTGAGTTCATAGTATACGCTCCAAAGGAGGCGATTCTCTCCGTGGTTAAGGAGCACGAATGGGGGCCGGTCAAGATCTCAATAGAGCCCTCCTGGAAGAAGCGAATAGAGTTCACCAAGACTGAACTCAACAGGAGACCACGTCCGATAATGGTGGGCATCGATCCTGGTATGTCGGTTGGAATCGCCGTGATGGATCTCTTTGGCCGACTCCTTGGCTTAGAGACCCTTAGGAGGGCTTCAAGATCTGAGGTCATAGAGACTCTTGCAAAGTATGGCAGGCCGATTTTGATAACTACGGACGTATCTCCACCGCCTAGGAACGTGATTAAAATCGCGCAGACTTTTGGAGCAAAACTCGTTACGCTAAGCGAGCACATGAAGATAGAGGAGAAGACCAAACTCGTCAGGGAATTTGAGGGGGAGCAGCAGATTTCCGTCGGTTCTTCTCACGAGAGAGACGCCTTAGCCCCTTTGATCAAGGTTTATCAGCGTTTGAAGGTTCTGTATGAGAAAGCAGAGGCTCACCTGAGCGAGAGACCAGATAACGAGACTGTCGACCGAGTAAGGATGTATGAGCTCCTCGCTCGGGGGGCATCCATAGTGGAGGCCATAGAGGGGGCCAAGGTTAGGGAGGCTGAAGGGGAGGCAGAGACCACAGAGGGACTCAGGGCCAGGCAAAGGGAGATCGCCGCGCTCAGGAGAATTGTTAGGCAGAAGGAATCCAAGATAAAAGCTCTAGAAGAGGAAATAGATCATTACAGAAGGCTCGTCGAAGAGATGGAGCGTCAGATAGCCAACCTCAGAAACGAACTCGACAAGATGAGAGAACTCCGGAATGTAGAGATTGAAAGGGATAGAACGGTAGCCCAGTTGAGACGGCGGATCCGAGACTTAGAAGAGGAACACGTGAGGAAAGATGCGGTTGTTGAGTCCCTTAGGGATGAGATAAGGCGGCTTAGAGAGGAGATCGCTAGAGACGAACTGGGGCCAGAGTGGGTGCCTGTGAAGAGCCTCGAGAGCCTGGCGCGGGACTCGGTTGAGGATGCTGTTGGGCGTGAGTGGATTCAAGAGGGAGATGTCGTCATCGTGAGCGACGCGGCCAGCGCCGGACTGAGGTCTGCTAAACTGCTGACTGAAGCTGGAGTGTATGCTCTGATATACGTTAAGTCCCCGCCACCTAGAGAAGTGCTCGAATACCTGAGGGAATCTGGAGTGTACGTGACAGACATAGAGTCGGTTGAGGTGCGCTGGAGAGGCGCCGTGCCCCACGTGAGGAGGGAGTTCCTCATCAGAGTAGCGGCCACAGCCCAGAGAGTAAAGGAAGCAGAAGAAGAGCGTGAATCTCAGAAGGAGGATCGTGGAGACATTCTGAGCATACTCTGGGAGTACCGCAGAAGTCTGCTTGAAGAGGAAAGCGCGTCACATTAAAATAGGGTGGCGATTAAATGGCCTTTGGGAGGGATGTGATATGCCGAGAGGCACCCACGGTGCGCTTAACAAGGCGGGGAAGGTTAGATCCCTGACCCCTAAGGTAGAGGCTAGACCCAGGAGGTCTCCTGTGCCAAGGGTGAGAATAAAGTCTCTCTACAGGAAGAGGTACATCCTCGGCAGGAAGCCCGGGCAGAACCCCTTCTGAGCTGCTGCCTAGGGCCGGGCGGTTGTCTTGATAGTCCACATCATACCACACCCTCTTGGGATCCTCCTTCTAGATGGGGAGGGAAACCTCCTCTACTACTCCCTGTTCTCAGATCCAAGTGAGGCGGGAGAGGCATTTTACCTCCTCCGGAAGGGGAGAGAGTTCCCGCAGATTAATGACGTTAAGAGAGCCATAGAGAGCATGGGGGGCTCTGCTGAGTCCATCGTCGTACCCTCTAGGAACATGGCCTCTGCTCTCGGGCTGTCAGGTAACGTCCTTGTGGAGCCAGATTCTCCGATAGCCAAAGAGGTGCGCGAGAAGAGCTTTGACTTCGCAAAGAAGATGGGTTTCCGAGGTAATAGGAGTGAGTACAACTCATACCTCGCAGAAGTTGGCTTGGTGTTGAGTAGGAAGCTAATTAAAGACGAACTCTCAGAAAAAGATAATCTCATAATCCGGGCGATAGATTATGTCGATCATCTTAACAAGTCCCTGAACGTACTGATACCCGCGGTGAGAGAGTGGTACTCTATCTACTTCCCAGAACTTGACATGATCGTGGAAGATCACTACCTCTACGCTAAGATAGCCGGGGAACTTGGTTCGCGGGATAAAATGACTGTTGAGGCTCTAAAGAGGATAGGCGTGAGCAAAGAGCTGGCTGAGAAGATAAGCAAGGCTGCCTCCGAGTCTATAGGGGCCGATCTGAGCGAAGAGGACTTGGGCGTCATTTCAACGGTAGCAAAGAGGTGGATGAGGCTCTATGAAACGAGAGAGCAGGTAGAAGACTACATTGAGCGGTTGATGAAGGAATTCGCTCCGAACCTGTCTGCCGTGGTCTCTCCCCTGGTTGGTGCTAGGCTGATCGCTATTGCCGGCGGTCTCCAGAGGCTAGCATCCCTCCCTGCCAGTTCTATCCAGATCTTGGGGGCCCAGAAGGCCATATTCTTGCACCTCACTAGGGGAACGAAGCCTCCGAAGCACGGCGTCCTGTTCCAAGCAAAGGAAGTTAGAACCGCGCCCAAGAAGCTGAGGGGGAAAATTGCCCGCTTATTGGCATCTAAGATAGCCATAGCAGCCAGAGTAGATGCGTTTGGAAAAGGGCGGTTCATAGGAGACAAGTTGAGGGCTGAGATCGATCAGAGGCTTAAGAGCCTGCTGAGGGGAGGCGGTAAGAGATGAGCAGGTCTCCAAGAGTGAGCCCTCATCCGGCGTTCAAGGGAGTGTTCTGGCTCCAGGATAGGAAGAAGCGCCAGCTAGCCACGCTCAACCTCGTACCAGGATTCAGGAGCTACGACGAGGTTGTCGCCATGGTGAACGGTAAGGAGTACCGTGTGTGGCCTCCCAGGAGGTCGAAGCCTGCTGCGGCGATATTGAACGGGCTGAAGAATTTCCCCGTGAAGCGGGGAACTAAGATACTCTACCTAGGGATAGCATCTGGCACCACGGCATCACACTTCAGCGATATAATAGGCAGAGAGGGCGTGATTTACGGCATAGAAATAGCTCAGAGGGTCCTGAGAGAGCTGCTACCAGTAGCAGAAGCCAGGAAGAACATCGTACCCATTCTGGCATCTGCTAGGAGGCCTGAGGAGTACTCCAGCCTAGTGGAGCAGGTTGACTTGCTCTACGTTGATGTAGCTCAGCCTGACCAGGCAGAGATACTCTTGATGAACGCAGATCTCTTCCTCAGGAGAGGGGGTTACGCCATGATAGCCGTCAAGGCTAGCAGCATCGACGTGACGCTGCCGCCGAAGAGAGTGTATCGGATGGTTGAGGAGAAGCTTTCTAAGGGCGGTCTGAAAGTCCTCGAGCGGGTGGATCTAGCCCCATACGATCCGAAGCACGCTATGATAGTTGCTAGAAAGTAGCTCACCTCTTAATGAGGGCTCTGACCTCTCTCAGAAGCATCCTGGCAACCGAGGAGGACTCACCCCTCCTTACCCAGTAGACCCTCACGTCGCTCCTTCTGATCACTTTATCAAGGAATGGGAGGCTGTAGGAGGGTGCGGTGCCTATTAGAGGCACGTCAGAGTCCATTATTTTCAGGACTAGACCCTTGAAAGCCTCGCTGAATAGCTCCATCTTGCCTATCTCGTCGATTATTGCCAGATCCGCCTCGAGAGCGCGCTCGAGAGCGGGAGTTGCCACTTCATCAAAGAGGTCCACTCTGACGGCATATCGAGATACTCGGAGTGGGGACGAATACTCTACGTGTGCAAAGACTTCTCTCCTCCCCGTAGATATGTCGACTACCTCGAAGCCCACCCTCCTGCCTCCTACTCTTATCTCTGGAGTAACAATTCCTGCAACGTTTAGTCCCAGCTCTCGAGCTCTTTCTCTCACCAAGGAGACCATGGTGGATTTGCCAGAGCCAGGTCTTCCCCTTACTATGAAGTTTTTTACGGGCAAATCGGCACCAAGGTCAGGTGAGTGACAGCAGAATAACAGTTTCGCTGGTCGAGTACGTCGAGGGCGCTGTGAGATTCTACGCGACAGACCTCCAAGAGCTTGAGAGGCGAGGTCTCGCCTACACTAAGGCCGAGGTCTTCTACAACCCTCACATGAGGTCCAACCGCGATATCGCAGTAGCGGTAGCCTCAACTTTGGGGGAGGGATTCTCCGGAGCCGATGTTATGGCAGCTTCGGGCGTGAGGGTTCTGAGGCTGGCTGCAGAAGCAGGTGGAGGTCGACTCATAGCCAACGATAGGAATCCCTTGGCCGTCTACGCTATCAGGAAAGGAGTGCGAGCGAATGAGCTCTCAGATCGGGTTAGGGTCTGGATGATGGACGCCAATGAGGCGTCTCTCAAGATCAGGGACTTTGGGAGGGTCGACTATCTCGACGTAGATCCCTTCGGATCCCCGGCTTCCTACGTGTGGGCAGCCGTCCAGGCCGTGAAGAGGGGCGGAGTGCTAGCGGTCACGGCAACCGACACTCCAGTTCTGTACGGAGTATATCCCGCAAAGCTGCACAGGGCCTACCTGGCGTGGGGAGAGAAGACAGAGTTTCACAAGGAGATGGGGTTGAGGCTCCTCGCCGCCTTCGTGCTCAGAGTCGCCGCCATGTATGATCTGGTGGCGACGCCCATACTCGCGCACGCCACTCGCCACTACGCTAGAGTCTACTTCTCCATCGATCGCGGAGCTCTGAGGGCGCTCAACGCGTTCGAAGAAAATGTCGGCTGGATCCTGTACTGCCAGAGATGCGGGTGGCGGGAGGTTAAGAGACGGTCTTATCCCCCTGAAGGCGAAGTCTGTGGCTTCTGCTCGCACGAAGCATCGCTGATCGGTCCGGCCTGGCTCGGTGAGATGCAGAACCAAGACCTCCTTAGCAGAGTCATCAGGTGGTCTGAAGAAAAGCCGCATTGGATCTCTGAGGAGGCCAGATCAATCCTGAGAGCACTCGCTTCAGAGGTGGGTCTCCCCCCGCTCTACTACGACCTAGACGCGATTGCCAGCAGAATGAAGCTCCCGTCAGCAAGCCCTCGCGCCGTAGTAGAGGAGCTCGAGTCTAGGGGCTTTCGCGCGAGCATGAGCCACTGCGAGAAGAAGGCCGTAAAAACCGACGCTAGGCTGGAAGATGTGATGGCCGTTATCAAGGATCTTGCAAGAGAAAGAGCGTGAGCTTAGTGCACTCTAGAGCCGAAGACTCGTAGCACCTATTTAGAGCTGGGCACGTCATGCACGGCAGCTCTAAGAGCTTCTCTACAGTATCCACCATACTCAGCTCCTCTGTCCGCTGAGACTCTCTGCCTCTCCGCGCTGGAGCCATCCCTCTTCACATGCCACTACCTGCCCTTCCTTAATTTTCTTGTCAAATCAGGGGACGGCTCTAGAAGGTAAAGCCTGCGGCCGACATATTCGCGTGCCTGGTCTAGGGGGACTAGTATCTTCACTAGGTAGTAGGGAGCCCTCACGGAACCAATAACGTCCCTAACGATGCCCACCTCGTTGAGGTTCTCATCTACGACCTTCATGTCCTTGGGGTCGAACTCGACAGGCTTCTCGGCCGGAACCAAAAAGTTATGAGACGAGGTTATCTTCGCCACGGTCCCTATGGGCTTAAGCCTGTAAGATCGGCGTATTCTCGATTCAGGAGGCAGACTTCTCCTCCTCCAAGAGGAGTGCATTTATTATGCCATCCTGTCCTGGGCTCGAAGTCACTCTAGCGAGGCCTAGCTCCGTCCTGATGATAGCTCCCTTCGTTATTATCTTGGCCCTCTTGAACACCTTGCTTGCTGGATTGTCTATTAAGTCCAGTATTCTAACCCTCTTTGTGCCGTCTCCGGGAATCGAGACGTTGGCGTAGTGATCGGCGAGCAGCCTCAGCTTGTAGTTCCCACCCATAACTCTCACAAACTTGACTTTCCTCTCTCCGATTCTCGTCAGGGCTGGAAATCTCCCTAGTTCCCTCTTCCTCTTCTTCCGAGTCTTTCGGATCTTCCCGCCAGTCGGCTTCCTTCCGCGAACCGCTACTGGCCCGTGGTAGTAGTAAGGCACTGTCTCACGACCTCCTCCACTCCTGAATTACCTTCGGTTAAATAAGCATACCGCCTCATACCGTCCCGAGTTCCGGGGTGGTACTGAGCTTGCGGGCCAAAAGTGTGGGCTTCAATCCTGCTGGCATTGCCGTTGACGCGCTGATAGCCCTCGCCCTGATAGGAGTGATCTTGACCTCTGCGATGCCGAGAGAGAGGTACTTCGACATAAGGGGAGCTAACATGGTGGGTATAGCTGCCACGTATTACAGCGCGGCCAGAAGAGGCTACTCGATTCGGGTCGAGGTGGAGGGAGCGTGGCACGCTGGCGGCGCGTTTAGAGCCAGTGGGAAGGTTCTCTACGCCGATAGCAAGCGACTGGTCTTGTTTGATGATGAGAAGGGTGTGCTGGTTCTCTCAGACGAATTCGATGAGGCCTACGTCGATGGGGTACCAAAGAGGGTCCTCATTAAACTCAGCAAGGCCAGTTCGGTCGGGAGAATTGACTTCTCATTTCCTTACAGTACGCTGGAGGAGTTGGAGTCGCTAGGAGAAGTGTGTAGGTCCTCCTCAATTCCAAGGCTCAAGGGGTGCTTCATATCCGCCTCTTTTGGTGTCTGGCTCTATGACGCCAATGTAACGATTCCAGCCAGCTTAATCGCAGATCTGGCCGCTTCGTTCGACGGAATAACCGAGGTCAAGACCGTGGGCTATGAGGCTATCGTCAAAGTCAGGTTCATGGACCTCGATTCGGCTCTGGCCCTCCTAGAGAGGCTGACCGTCACGCTAGATAGGGAGGGCGTGCCCTACAAGAGAATTCTAGTAGGACCGTACGAGCTAACTCTGTTATTTGAGGGTCTGTCGAGCGAGGAGGCTGCAGGCGTCGTCAGTCAGTTCGTGGCCAGAGGCGCTGAGCGTTGGGTAATACACCGAGAGGGGTAGGTGATTAGAATTGAACCCGCGAGTTGTGCGTGTTGCGGGGGTTGTGCTCGATCTGTGCATTCTAGTAGGCGCGTGCGCCTTTGTGGGAGCGAGAATCAACGCCCACTCATACTACAGTGGGGACGTGCGGAGCTGCCAGTCCGCAGCCTACATAGCCAACTTCTACCGCGCGAGGGGTTACTCACTCAGCGGGTCTATCTTAGGCGTACATGTGAATGGGACGATAATCGAGTCGCCGGGATTCGTTCTAGACTCCGCTAGGGCATCGCTCTTCTTCAGCACTGGTAGAGATGTCTTCATAGTCTACTCGTCTGATCAGAAGATACGAGACCCTCTGCCTCAGGAGGTGGATCCGCTGAGGCTCTCTTTGAAAGTCGACAGAGACGTGGATAGGGCCCTCATTTCCCTAGATCCCATCTGGACCAAAGGGCTTGCTCAGATCATCCAGAAGGTGGGGGAAATATCTCAGGCCCTTGACGAGGCTGGCATTCCGTACGAATTGTATGTCACATTCAAGCTCCACGGGAAGGGCCTTTCAGAGGCTATCTCTTCCAACGAGGTTCCTATCTACTGGCTGGAGGAACTGGTGAATGCTAAGTGCTCCGGCCTATTCATGTTCGTAGGCTCGACCGTGGCCCCCTTCTACCTGCTTATCGAGAATATGAATTGGAGAGACCTAGATGAGCTGAACGCCCTACTCGGGCAGTGGATGCCCAGCGATTCCCTCGAGATGCTCGCCTACGACATTCAGCTGAAGGTAGTCTTCTCAGCGCCCCCAGACGAATCGTCTAAGGCAACGATCTACAAGGAGCTGACGTCGATCTCAGGAGTGAGATACGTGAAGTTCACCACAGAGTTCAAGGATTGAGTGTGGGTGATCTGAGATGAGCGTCGCATGGAGCATCTTCAAAATCCTGCTCAAACTCGAGATAGCGGTTGGAAAGAAGCTGTCGGAGATCATCAGGAGCATTTTAGAGGGACTTACTTCAGTGGAAGCGCTCAGCAGATGGGAGATCCCTAGGCCGGCGGCGAGACTTTTCGAGATTGTTGACAGAGTGGCAGATTTCCTAGCATCAGGAGTGGCTCACAGCATCTTTCTGTCTCCCTTGAGGCCCATAATCGCAACGGCGGGTGCTCTATCACCTATGATTGCCGTGCCAGCCGTGTACATCGTCTACTTGTCTCTGGCTCTCATAAGCCCTCTGCCGGTGCTTGACCTGAACGTCTGGCTCGCGGCCATACTCTTGTGGAGCGCGGCCATCTTGGCATACGCTGTGGGAGCGGCCTTGACTGGATTGAGGTGTAAACACGGCGAAATTGAACCCAGCGCTCAAGAAGAACTCCTGCACTTTGCCCTTCCGCTGATAATCGCTGGTGCGCTTGGTCTGGCAGTCAACTACATGAGGATAGGCGCTATTCCCCTGCTCTACCCAGAGCTCCGCAGACACGACGGGTTCTGGATGATTAGCTACGATGCTTACCTGCTGGGGCTCTCTTCGCTGGTTACCTGGATGGGCCTGAAGGTTAAACGAGGTGGTCTAAGCCGAACTAGTTGCCTAACTGCATTAGCTGGGCTCATGGCTCTAACTCTGGCGTTAACGATACCTTCAGGGTTCCGTCTCGACGTGTTCGTCGCTGTCGGGACGTTAGTCACCTCTATGTGGATGGCTGGCTTGGTGAGAGGCAGACAGATTATCGCCTACTTTGGACTCCCCGGCCTGGCCATCTTCGTCATGCAGAAAGTTCTGCTCATGGCCAGAGCTGGCCTCAGCGGGGACCCCTACTACGTATTGGTGAGCAGGGCTGGATTCACGCTATACTCGCTGACGACGATCCTCCAAGCATATCCTCCCTGGGGGATGACCTACGGAGTCCTCTTATTCGTGAATCCCATACTGACTCTCCTAGGGATCCCGAGACCTCTAGTAGGCGCGCTAACTGGAGAGGCGGTTGTCGGACTCCCAGTAGCCTACACAACCTCGCTCGTTGGACCTATCTGGATAGACTTTGGACTCCCTGGCGTCGTGTTAGTCCCGCTGGCCATCGGCGTCGTAACCGGCAAGGTGTTCTCTCTCGCCAGGATGGGAGACCCTGCGGCTGAGGTCCTGTACCCAATCTTGCTGAGCGCGTCTCTAGTGTGGGTGGAGTCAGGTCCGGTACACCCGTATCTCTACTCCTTCTACGCTCCAGCTCTGGCACTGATTCTGAAGCGGTGGGTTGAGAACAGATCAGTAGAGCAGTCAACCGACGTCGAAAAGCCAAAAAACAGAAGGGAGGAGGACTTAGAGTTCATGTAGAAAAAGAGAGGGTGTTTTTTAGAACTCGAACTTACTCTCTCCGCCCTCTTCCTTCTCCTCTTCCTTCTTCTTTTCCTTCTCCTTCTCGTAAGGCTTTGCGGCTATTATGTCGTCGGTCTTTATGATCAAGATCGCAGTCTCAGTGGCGGAAGATATGGCGTTCTTGACGCCCCTGTAGGTGTCGTAGACGCCCAGCTCTGCCATGTCTGCAATGTCTCCCCCAACCGGGTCGACGCCGTAAGAGATCTTGCCCTCAGCGTGGGCCTTCCTGAGCTTCACCAGTATGTCTATTGAGTCCATACCGGCGTTCTCCGCGAGTATCCTAGGGATCGACTCAAGCGCGGTAGCGTAAGCCTCCATTGCGAGCTGCTCCTTGCCTCCAACTCTCTCGGCGTAATCCCTCAGCCTCCTTGCAAGCTCGACCTGAACAGCTCCTCCTCCATAGCACACCTTGCCATCCTCGACCACATTCCTAACGACGTTTAAGGCGTCCTTCAGCCCTCTCTCAGCCTCGTCGAGTATGGTGTCGGCGCCAGCCCTAAGCAGGACCGTCACAGCCTTGGGGTTCTTGCAGTCCTCCACGAAGACCATCCTGTCCTCGCCGATCTTCCTCTCCTCCACGAGGCCAGCGTAACCAAGCTCG
>Ga0116200_10000197_pt1 | contig 17440 bp, 15 predicted proteins | sample Mar14436cmmetaG_FD_94478 | JGI IMG/M metagenome (GOLD analysis project Ga0116200, IMG submission 94478) | Marine hydrothermal vent microbial communities from Guaymas Basin, Gulf of California to study Microbial Dark Matter (Phase II) - Marker... ... | reverse complement strand
TTATTCAATAACTTCGCTGACGACCCCGGCACCAACCGTCCGGCCACCTTCACGAATCGCAAAACGCAAACCTTCTTCCATGGCGATAGGAGTGATCAGGTTGCCCACTATGGTCACATTATCTCCGGGCATTACCATTTCCACACCCTCTGGAAGATCCACCGTTCCGGTTACATCCGTAGTCCGAAAATAAAACTGCGGCCGGTAGCCATTGAAAAATGGCGTATGACGACCACCTTCCTCCTTGGTCAGAATATAAACCTCGGCATTGAACTTCGTATGCGGGGTAATGCTCTTCGGGGCGGCGATAACCTGACCACGGACAATCTCATCCCGCTTCTTGCCCCGCAGCAGCAAGCCAACATTATCACCAGCCTGCCCCTGGTCCAGAAGCTTCCGGAACATCTCAACCCCGGTTACCACCGTCTTGTCCGTCTCACGGATTCCGACGATCTCCACTTCTTCACCAACCTTGATTATTCCACGCTCAACCCGACCGGTGGCTACCGTCCCACGACCGGATATACTGAATACATCCTCAACCGGCATCAGGAAGGGTTTATCTATGTCACGCTCCGGAATGGGAATATAGCTGTCAACGGCATCCATCAGCTCAACGATACTCTTCCATTCCTCGCAGTCACCAGGACCGTCACTCTCCAGGGCTTTCAGAGCGCTGCCCATTATGACCGGCACATCGTCACCGGGAAAATCATACTGGCTCAACAGCTCCCGAACTTCCATCTCCACCAGCTCCAGAAGCTCGTCATCATCCACCATGTCACACTTATTCAGATAGACAACAATATAAGGAACTCCAACCTGACGGGCCAGAAGAATGTGCTCCCTGGTCTGCGGCATGGGTCCGTCAGCCGCGCTCACAACCAGAATGGCTCCGTCCATCTGCGCCGCTCCGGTAATCATGTTCTTCACATAGTCCGCGTGACCCGGACAGTCCACATGGGCATAGTGACGGTTATCCGTCTCATACTCTACATGGGCCGTGGCTATGGTAATCCCACGCTCACGCTCTTCCGGCGCCTTGTCAATCTCATCAAAGGCCGTATACTCCGCCTGGCCTTTCAGCGCCAGTACCTTGGTGATCGCTGCTGTCAAGGTTGTCTTGCCATGATCAACATGGCCTATGGTACCAATGTTTACGTGCGGCTTCGTCCGCTCATACTTCGCTTTAGCCATCGCTCGCTCTCCTTGAGTATCGCTTTTCTATACTGTCTCCACGCAATGCAGGAAACAACCAACTATTATGTTCATGGGCTGCTGTGCCCGATAATCTCTTCACTAATTGTTTTGGGAACCGGTTCATAGCAGGAAAACTGCATGCTGTAGGTTGCCCTTCCCTGGCTCTTGGACCGCAGGTCCGTCGAATAACCAAACATCTCCCCTAATGGAACCTGCGCACTGACAACCTGGGCTCTGCCGCGAGCTTCAATCCCCAGAATCCGACTGCGGCGGGAATTAAGGTCTCCCATTATATCACCAAGAAATTCTTCCGGAGTTACCACTTCAACTTCCATGATCGGCTCCAGAATTACCGGCTTCGCCTGGCGACATCCGGCTTTAAAACCCATTGAACCAGCAATTTTGAACGCCATCTCAGATGAATCAACATCGTGGTGTGAACCATCTACCAGAGCGACCTTCACATCCACCACCGGATAACCGGCCAGCACTCCGGTCTTCATGGCCTCCTGAACCCCGTTTTTCACTGCCGGGATATACTCTCTGGGAACCACTCCGCCGACCACTTTATCTTCAAAAACAAAACCTTCACCGGGAGGCAGTGGCTCCAGCCGAAGCCATACATGACCATATTGCCCCCGCCCTCCGGACTGTCTGACAAATCGTCCTTCACTCCTGACGGCGCTGCTAATTGCTTCCCGGTAGGCGACCTGCGGTTTACCAACATTGGCATCAACCTTGAACTCACGCCGCAAACGGTCGACAATAATTTCCAAGTGCAACTCACCCATTCCGGAAATAATCGTCTGCCCGGTATCCTCATCGGTTCGGACCTTGAAGGAAGGATCTTCAGCTGCCAGTTTACCCAGCGCCACCCCAAGTTTATCCTGGTCGGTTTTACTCTTCGGCTCAATGGCAATGGAAATCACCGGTTCAGGAAACTCCATGGCCTCCAGGATCACCGGCCTCTTTTCATCACAGAGGGTATCGCCGGTGCTTGATCTTTTCAAACCAATGGCCGCCACAATATCGCCGGAATAAACCTCTTTCACATCTTCCCGCTTATTGGCATGCATCTTGAGCAGTCGCCCGATCCGCTCCTTGCGGGAACGGGTGGAATTCAAAACGCTCATCCCCGAAGAAAGCACCCCGGAATAAACCCGCAGGAAGGCCAGCTGGCCGACAAAAGGATCCGTAAAGATTTTGAATACCAAGGCGGCAAACGGAGCACTGTCATCCGCCGGCCGCTTCACTTCTCGGCCACTGACCGGGTCCATGCCCGTCATGGCTTCCACATTTAGAGGAGATGGCAGATAATCAATAATCGCGTCAAGCAACGGCTGCACCCCCTTATTCTTGAAGGCTGAACCACACAAAACCGGAGTCAGTTTAATGGCCAGAGTCAACCGCCTGATAAGCTGCCTCATCTCTGCCGGAGAAATTTCCTCTCCTTCCAGGTAGCGGGAGGCAAAATCATCATCGAGATCAGCCAGAATTTCACCCATGGATTCCCGATATTCATCAACCTGTTCCCGCAGGTCAGCAGGAATTTCCCGAATTTCGTATTCTACTCCCAAAGAGCCCGGATCGTAATAGATGGCTTTTTCTTCAATCAGGTCTATTACCCCGACGAACCGCTCTTCCACCCCGATGGGCAGCTGTACCGGAAGCGGATTGGCTCCCAGGCGGTCACGCATCATGGTAATACCCCGACCAAAGTCGGCCCCGACACGATCCATTTTATTAATAAACGCAATCCGCGGCACCTGATATTTATCTGCCTGGCGCCAGACGGTTTCTGACTGGGGCTCAACTCCCCCAACCGAGCAAAAAACTGCTATGGCGCCATCAAGCACCCGCAAGGATCGCTCAACTTCTATGGTAAAATCAACATGACCAGGAGTATCGATAATATTGATTCGGTGATCGCGCCAAAAGCAGGTGGTCGCTGCCGAGGTAATGGTAATCCCCCGTTCCTGTTCCTGCTCCATCCAGTCCATGGTCGCCGTACCATCATGGACTTCGCCGATTTTATGAGAAATGCCGGTATAGTACAGTATCCGTTCGGTGGTCGTGGTTTTGCCGGCATCGATATGGGCCATGATGCCGATATTGCGCTGCTGCTCCAGAAGATATTGACGAGCCACGACGGTCCACTGCCTCTCCTACCAACGGTAATGGGCAAAAGCTTTATTGGCTTCAGCCATTTTATGGGTATCTTCCCGCTTCTTGACCGCGGCCCCCCGGTTATTGGCCGCATCCATGAACTCAGCCGCCAGTTTCTGTTCCATACTTTTCTCGCCCCGGGAGCGAGCATAGCCAATCAGCCAGCGAATGGCCAAGGCAACCTTACGTTCCGGCCGCACCTCAACCGGAACCTGATACGTCGCCCCACCGACCCGGCGTGATTTCACTTCCAGCAGCGGCTTTACATTCTCCACCGCTTTCTTGAATACCCCGAAAGGCTCATCCTTGCTGCGTTCTCCGATTATATCAAGGGCCTGATAAAACATGTTCTGAGCCACGCTTTTTTTACCATCCAGCATCAAGCGATTGACAAATTTGGCCACCAGCACGTCACGATATTTGGGATCAGGAATAATTTCTCTTTTGGGAATATCTCGCCTTCGGGACATCTTTTACACCTCAATCAAAATACCCACACTGGGCATGCATAATTCACGATACTTATTTGGGACGTTTAGTTCCATATTTTGACCGGCTCTGGCGGCGGTCCTGTACGCCAACACTGTCCAGGGTTCCCCGGATAACATGGTAGCGAACCCCAGGCAAGTCCTTGACCCGCCCGCCCCTGATCATCACCACTGAATGCTCCTGCAGATTATGACCTTCACCGGGGATATAGGAAGTCACCTCAAAACCATTTGTCAACCGCACCCTGGCCACTTTCCGCAAGGCGGAGTTGGGCTTTTTCGGCGTAGTGGTATACACTCTGACACAAACCCCCCGCTTCTGCGGAGATGCTTTCAAGGCCGTTGCCTTGGTCTTCTTTTTTATCTTTTCCCGACCTTTTCGGACCAACTGATTCAATGTGGGCATACTGCATCACTCCAGATATAAATTTAGTGCCTTACAGGTTATTTTCTTGCTTGAAACAAGAAAATGTTAAGCGCTTCACAGGTTATTCCCAAAGGGGATGTCCTGATGAAGAAGCTTATCCAGCTTTGCTGGGCTTGATAAGAGCACTTACTTGCGGGCAGCACCCGCGTTAGGCAAAAAACCTTGAGAAAAACCCGAGCAAACTATCAACTAACACTCGGAAAGTCAAGCTATTTTTCCAGCTTTTCAGACACCGCCGGTGGCGGAACACTTTGCAGCTTTTCCAGGTTATCAGTTGCGGTTTCCTGACCCGGCCAGTTCACCAGCGCTTCCTGGTAATAGGCAATCGCCCCTTTAATATCCCCCAGGTAGCGGGAAGCGATTCCCAGGTTGCACAAGACCACCGAAAGTCCTTTCTGGTAACGCTCAAAGGATTCCAGGACAATATCCTCTTCCTTTTTACCTATACGGGAAGCTTCTAACCGAGCAATCTCCTCTGCGGAAGGTTCATGCTCCTGAAGCCAGGTTTTATATATTTTCTCACTCTGGCGTAAATACACCAGGGATTCCCTGATCTTCTCCGGTAGCATGCCAAGCTTGCCACCTTCCGGAGCTACTGCCTGTTTGCCTTCCCCGTAGATGCCGGTTCGTAAAAGAATGGTACCAATACCATTCAAGACCACGGCATAATAAAAATCATCTTCAAGGTTGATTTCAGGAAGTGCTTCCAGTCCCTTTTTTGCCAGCCGGTATTCCTGCAGGGCCTGTTTTATCTTTCCCCGCACCATCTTTTTCTCACCGGAGATATAATGGCGCATCGGGACTTTATAATTGGCATCCTGCCCAAGACTTCTATACTGAATCGAACGCCAGACCATGAACAGCATCACCATGCTGATCACTGCAATCACCAGGGTGACGATCTTCATCGTCTTATTAAAATGCAGGAGATTGCGGATAAAGCCCATTGTTGAGAAACTCTCTTACTTTAAAGTCAGATCACTACGCCATTAAGGCCAAAACGCCCCGTTCAGTCAGGTTCCGGGACGAAAGAAGGAGGCGAGATATATATGGTAAATTGCCTTTTGTCAACCACAAAATAACAGCGGTTAAATGTTGACAAAGCTGAGGCTATATATTATGTTCTTCCCAGCAAAACATGCGGAGGGAAGGCGATTATGAAGGTTAGTGAAGTGATGAATACCCAGGTGATCACGGCCACCCCTGAGCAGCGGATATGTGATATCATCGAAATCTTCCAGGAGAAAGGGATTACCGGCGTCCCGGTGGTGGAGGGGGAGAAGGTTGTCGGCATGCTCTCTAAAAAAGATATAGTACCGCTGATTTCATCTTTTGAGGTAGATTATGAACCCCTGGATAAGCTGAAAAAAACCTGCAGTTATCATGTGAAAGATTACATGCAGAAAGAGGTGATTTCCGTACCGCCGGTGGAGCCAGTTGAATCCTGCGCCATGAGAATGATCAATAACAATATCAACCGCCTGCCGGTAATAGAGAGCGGTTGTCTCTTGGGCATCGTCACCCGGGGTGATATTTTGAAGGCCCTGGCCAGTTGCGGCAACTGTGAGATATAGAGGATAAAGGAAAAAGGAAAAAGGTTAGAGGTTAGAGATAAAACCGCTGAAAACAGCGGTTTTTTTATGGAAAGAATCCTTTGGCAAAAGGCGTTTTTCGGCATTGTGGACACTCCTTTAGCCTTTAGCCTTTAGCCTTTTTTTAAAGTATTCCCCCAAAGAAGCTGTTATAGGCCAGCTTCTGCAAAACCTCAACGCTGATCAATGCCTCCCGCAACTCTTCCCGCTCATCATCGGGCAAAACCGCCGGATCAAGATAGTAATCATATTTACTGCCGGAAACAATAGCCTCAAGCTGGGAGATCATCTTCGCCCGGGTCAAAACCAGGTAGGCTTTTTGCAAGCGATGGGAAAATTCACCATCAAAATGATGCCCGGCTTCAAGCGCCTGCAGGCGGGCCACCGTATTCGTGACCTGTATTCCGTATTTCAGCGCGAACACCCTGGTGGTCATAATCAGCGGTGCCCAGCCGAAAAGCTTTACATTAAATTTACCGGCATGTTCACCTCTGTTTTCAAGGCGGAATTTATTAAAAAAATTCAAGCCCACCGACGACATCACCGCACTGCGGGCCATGGTCATCACGGCATCAACATGATCGTGAATCATGGTGTGGACTTTATTGATAAAACGTTTACCCACTTCCGGTGAACCGGCACAATAGGACACATCCATGAGAATAATAATACGCAGTAGATTCTCCTGGACCTGATTATTAAACACCTCCTCCATGGCTTCCCGCCAACGGGCATAGGAACCCCGCCAATTTTCATTGACAGGCATGATATTCCCGGTACAAAGGGCAAATCCGGCCGTATCCAGATCATGAACCACCTGATCGGCAAATCCCAGAAAATAATCATCAACCGCGGGTGAACCATCCTCTTCATAGACCAGGGCATTATCCTGATCGGTAAAAAAGGTCTGTTCCTGCCGACCGTCACTACCCATATTAAACCAGGCAAAGGAACAGGGAGGTTTTCCAACCCGGACCAGCGCCAGTTCAATCACTTTTTCGGTAATCCGGTGCCGGTAGTAGGTAATCAACTGGTGAGACTCCATCACTCCCACATGATGGAGAAAAAGCTCCACGGTGATATTATTCAGCGACCGGTGCAGCTCCACCAACTCATCCAGGGAACGGGCAGCGTCAATGCGGCGGACCATGCCGACAATTTCATGCCAGCGCTGATCAAAATAGGCAAGCCGTATTTCCAGCTCTTTCCGGGCATCACCCAGAGCCAGCATCCGATCTTTCAGGGTCGGGAAAAAAAGCCGTGCCCGATCGCCGCCAAAGGCATCAATCAGCAGCCGGTCGGAAGTTCCTCCTCCAAGCTTAAACGCCTTATAAAGGGTTTTAAATTTTTCCGGCCTATAATCAGTTGGCATATTCTCACACCCAACAGCTGAATGTAGTCAGTTACCATCCGGAAACTGATGTTTCCGGACGGGTGATCAGCTGTCAGCCTTTAGCTCTCAGCTCAACCAGTTATTTTTTCGATATTTTACTGAAAGATGACCGCTGAAAGCACTAAATTCATGCACAAAATAAACCAAAAAAGCAGCAAAATCCAGCAAAAAAAAGGAAGGGACGTTGCCGCCCCTCCCTCATTTTTTCCCATAATGCTCAATAAGCTATCATAGCACTATTCAAATTTAATCCCATGCACCTGCTCGCAGAGGAACTTGCGGACTTCCACCGAAGGTGGTGCGGTTACCGAAGAGACGATAATATTGGTAATTAAGGCAATCGGCATCAGGATCAGTGAAGAAGAAGTAAACGGAACAAGCTCGGACAGCATGGTGCCCTTGCCGGCGCCCCTCCCCCAGAAGAAGAAGAACACGGTAAGACCAAGACCAACCAGCATCCCGGCGATAGCCCCATATTTATTGGCACGGCTCCACCAGATCCCCAGCAGGAAGGTCGGGAAGATGGTGTTACCAGCGATGGCAAAGGCCATGGCGACAATCTGGGCAATCAGGGCGAATGGTTTCAGGGCGAAAATAATAACAATCAGGCCCAGGAGGAAAACACCAACCTTGGAAACCATCATCCGGGAACCTTCAGAGGCATCCGGATTGATAACCCGATAATAGATGTCATGGGATGCCGCGGAGCCGGCAGCCAGCAACAGACCGGAAACCGTAGAGAAGGCGGCAGAGATCGCACCGGCAGCCAGGTAACCACAGAACCACTGGGGCAGTCCGGCACGCTCGGCAGCCAGGACGACGATGGCATCAGCCAATTTTTTCTGCGGCACCATCCCCATTTTGGCCGCCATGACCCGGGCAAAACCAGCGTAGGCCGGTGAACTCCAATAGAGCAGGCCGATGAAGAACAGGCCCCAGACCACTGACCAACGGGCGTCACGGGTGTTGGGTACAACGTAAAAACGGGACAGCACATGGGGCAGCCCGGCGGTACCCACCATCATGGTGAAACAGAGGGCTATCCACTTATAGGTGGTGGACACACCCCAGGGCATTACATACAGCCAGTTTGAATGGGCTATTTTTTCAGCCAGCGCCGGAGCTATGGCTGATGTTGCCTGAGTACCAATATTGGCAACATCGGTAAATTTAGTCCCTAAATCATAGACCGCGGACCCATAACCGATTTCCGGAATCAGGTAAAAATAACCCAGTTTCCTGGCAATAAAAACCAGCGGAAAGATAAAAGCGGTAATGATAATCACGTACTGGAACTGCATGTTCTTGGTGGCCCCGAGCATACCGGCAATGATGATATAGGCCAGGACGACACCGGTACCAACGAAAACCGAGGTGGCATAATTAAAACCAAAAACCCAGCTGAACATCAGGGCGATACCCTTGTACTGAGCAATGGCGTAGGTTAAGGAAATGATAATCGCGGTCAAGGCGGCAATTACCCGCGCGGCCTGCGATTCATAGCGGTCACCGATAAAATCGGCGGCAGTATATTTACCGAAACGACGGATCTGCCCGGCCATCAGCACCAGCAGCATAACGTAGCCGCCGGTCCAACCGAGAATGTAGGCCAGAGAAAAATAGCCCTTCAGGTACAACAACCCGGCCATACCCAGAAAACTGGCCGCACTCATCCAGTTACTGGCAATGGCGGCGCCGGCGCCAACCCGACCAATCCCGCGGCCGGCCGCCCAGTAGTCATCCTGGTCCTTGGCCTTATGGCCCATACCGATCCCGACAAAAGCAATCAGGACGATGGCAAGAATAATCGCCGGTCCCAGCTTAAATCCAGTTTGTATTCCCATTATTTACCCCCTAGATATAAAATTTTAAATAGACACAATCCAGCAATAACTCCCACAGCTTAAATATCACCTTTTTCATGCCTGTCTTCCAAGGCGTCAATGAGGATATTAAACCAGATGCACAGCAGGATGTAGACGATGATCATGAACTGACCGGACCACCAGTAATGGAACGGAAAGCCCAGAAACTTCATGTGGGTTAGAAAACTCTCGCCCTGTGGATTTGTCTGCACCATCCGCAGCAGGATTTGAAACCCGAAGGTCCCGAGTGCCCAGATAACCAGCATGATCCAGATATAACCAACTTCGGTCTTCTGGAATGCACCCTGGGGGCTGAAAAAATTGATGTAATACTTGTCACCGTTATTAGCCATAATTTCTACTCCTCCTCCAAAAAGTTATATTCCCCTTCTGAAATAACCCGAAAAAAATAGTATAGAAGAACAATCAACTGCAATAAACGAGAACCCGCACCCCCTTAAAGAATCCACCTCCTTTCCTGAACCTCAACCACGCTGTACGCGACTCCCGGCAAAGGGAAATCGGTCCATATAGTTATCCTTATGAACCTTAGCAGAAATAATTAAAACATTGTCCCATGGATGTCAAGGAAAAAAAACGATATTTTATTACCATTTTTTCTTGCACGTTTTATCACAATGTCGTACAATTAAAGTCATTTAGCCAATATAGATATAATTAGCCAATATCATTAAGCAAACATGAAGAAGGGATCAATGAAATGTGGAAACATATCACCAGCGAAACGTTAATTTATGGAATTATGGGAAAGCCGGTAAACCATTCTCTTTCACCGAAAATTCATAACATTGTCTTTCGCCTGGCGGAGATTGATGCCGTCTACCTGCCCTTCCCGGTATCATCGTCCCAGGTGGAGGCTGCAATTGCCGGTCTCCAGGCCCTTAACATCAGCGGCGTCAATGTTACTATCCCCCACAAGGAAGCGGTCTTTAAATATCTGGACCAACAGGATGATGCCGCCCGCCATATCGGGGCGGTCAATACCATCAGCATCCGGGATGGGCGGTTGTTTGGAGCCAACACCGACTGGAGCGGTTTTGCCGACTCCCTGAAGCGCCATCAGCTGAATCCGGCCGGCCAGCGGATTGCCGTCCTTGGAAGCGGCGGTTCCGCCAGGGCCGTTCTCTACGCCCTGGGGGAAAATAATTGTAAAGAAATCGAAATCTTCAACCGAACATTTGAAAAAGCAGTGGCAATGGCTGGCCGTTTTGGCCGGTTCTTTCCCGAAACCCGGTTCAAAGCCAGGCAGCTGGAGGACTTTTTTCAGGATGGACAGCGGCAATCAGCCGCCAAAATCCCGGACATGGTCATTGACACCCTCCCGGGCAGCATACCTTTCAACCCGCCCGAATGGCTGCTAAGGGATGGCGGCCAGGCGATTTATTATACCATCAATTACGGCTCCGCCGGGTTGCGAAAAACAGCGCCGGCTGGCTGGACGCGAATTGATGGCCTGGAAATGCTCGTCCGCCAGGCCATGAGAAGTTTTCTTATCTGGATGGGAGATCAGTTTTCCCTGACCGAGGCGGAAGAGCTCTACGAAAAGGCTTTTAAAGATTTACGGTCCCAAATTTGATGAACGCCCGGCACAACCAGTGCTTGCATGCATCAACCATCACAAGCTGTTGCCGGTTCAACAAACCGCTAATAGCTAACGGCTAACAGCTCAAAAAAGATATGCATATGAGTCTCAAAAATAAACGGCTGGGGGAAATGCTGGTCAGCGCCAAGCAGATCAGCGAAGCCCAGCTGAATCAGGCCCTGCAGGAACAGAAAATGAATGGCGGCCGGCTCGGCTCCAAACTGGTCCAGCTCGGCTATATCAGTGAAGATGACCTGATTAATTTCCTCTGTGTCCAGTACGGGGTGCCGGCAGTCAACCTGAATGATTTTAAGATCGATGATCAGGTCGCCACCCTGATTCCCAACGACCTGATCAATAAATATATGACCATACCCATCAACCGGGTGGGATCAACCCTGATTGTCGCCACCTGCGACCCCACTAATATCTCCGCCATCGATGACATAAAGTTCATCACCGGTTACAATGTTGAAATCGTAGTGGCCTCGGAAACGATGATCAAAGGAACCATTGAGAAGCTCTTTGATTCATCGTCTATGCTTGAAGATGTCATGTCCACCTTCGATGACAGCGAAATGGAGCTGATTCAGGAAGAAGATGAACTGAATGTCTCGGAGCTGAAAAAGGAAACCGAGGATGCGCCGGTTATCCGCCTGGTCAACCACATCCTGGTGGACGCCATCCGCAAAGGCGCCAGCGACATCCATCTGGAACCCTATGAAAAGATGTTTAGGGTCCGCTACCGGATTGACGGGGTTCTTTACGAGATGATGAAACCACCCATGAGGCTGAAAAATGCCATCACCTCCCGGGTCAAAATCATGTCGGAGCTGGACATTGCCGAACGGCGGCTGCCCCAGGATGGCCGCATCAAGATGAAAGTCGGCAAGGGCAAGACCATGGATTTCCGGGTCTCAGTACTGCCAACTCTCTTCGGCGAAAAGATTGTTTTACGCCTGCTGGATCAGTCCAATCTCCAGCTGGATATGACTAAGCTGGGGTTTGAAGAAACGCCCCTTGAACACGTAAAAGAAGCCATTTACCAGCCTTTCGGCATGGTCCTGGTAACCGGACCCACCGGCAGCGGCAAAACCACCACCCTTTATTCCGCCCTCAGCGAACTGAATAAAGTTTCAGATAATATTATGACCGCTGAAGATCCGGTGGAATTCAACTTGCAAGGGGTTAATCAAGTGCAGATCAGGGAGAAGATCAAGCTGACCTTTGCCGCGGCCCTGCGGTCTTTCCTGCGCCAGGATCCGGATATTATTCTGGTGGGTGAAATGCGGGATCTGGAAACGGCTGAGATCAGCATCAAAGCGGCCCTCACCGGTCATCTGGTTCTCTCGACCCTGCATACCAATGACGCACCCAGCACGGTAACCCGGCTGATAAATATGGGAGTTGAACCATTTTTAATCGTTTCATCCCTGAACCTGGTCCTGGCCCAGCGGCTGGCCCGGAAAATCTGCCCCAATTGCCGGGAGCCCGCGGACATCCCGGTCAAAGCCCTGGTCCAGAGCGGCATGAAGGAGGAAGTGGCGGCCGAGGCCACCTGCTACATGGGTAAAGGCTGCAACGACTGCAATAATACCGGCTACAAAGGACGGATTGCCCTTTATGAAGTCATGCCGATGACCGAGGAGTTGAAAAATGCGGTAGTCAATGAGGCCAACACCATTGAGCTCAAAAACATGGCAATCAAAAACGGGATGAAAACCCTGCGTCAGAGCGGACTGAGCAAAGTCCTGGATGGGGTTACCAGCTTCAGGGAGGTATTGAGGGTAACAGCTAAGGACTAGAATCCTTAGCTGTTAGCTCTCAGCGGTCAGCAGTCAGCAGTCAGCTAAAAAAATGACGTGCATGTAATATATCGCAAATATTTTGAGTTCATAAAAAATTTTTCACCGGGCTCAGATTTCGTTGAAAGAAAAAACATGCTGAAAACATTAAATTAAAAGCTGAACACTGACATCTATAACCATGAAAGATTTCAAAAAGCTAAATGTTTGGGAAAAGGCCCATCGGCTGACACTGACAGTTTACCGATACACCAGGATTTTCCCCCAGGAAGAGCTTTATTGTTTAACCAGCCAGTTAAGGAGAGCCGTAGCATCTATACCAACCAATATAGCAGAAGGATGTGGAAGAAACAGTGATGCCGAATTGGCTCGTTTTCTAACTTTTGCTATGGGATCAGCAAGTGAAGTTGAATATCATTTACTGTTGGCCAATGATTTAGGATTTATTAAAAAAGCTGATTACCAAAAGCTGAATATTGATATCATTGAAATAAAACGCATGCTGGCAACTTTCATCAAAAAGCTGAAAGCTGACAGCTGAACGCTGATAGCTAGAACGGAGTGAAATTACATGGCAACATTGCATCAACTACTCAAAACCATGTACGATGAAGGTGCTTCGGACCTCCACATTACCTCGGCAACACCACCGCAGCTCAGGATCGACGGCAAACTCTACCCCATGGACCTGCCACCTCTGACGCCTACCGACACCAAGCAGATGTGTTACAGCATTCTCACGGACACCCAGAAGCATCGTTTTGAGGAAGAAAACGAACTGGACCTGTCGTTCGGCATCAAGGGCTTAAGCCGCTTTCGGGCCAACGTCTTTGTTCAGCGCGGCACGGTAGCCGGGGCCTTTCGGGCCATTCCCTTTGAAATCAAGACATTTGAAGAGCTGGGGCTGCCGCCGATCATCAAGGAACTGACCAAAAAACCTTCAGGACTGATCCTGGTAACCGGCCCCACCGGCAGCGGTAAAACCACCACCCTGTCGGCCATGATCGATCAGATCAACCGTGAACGCCACGAACATATCATCACCATTGAAGATCCCATCGAATTTGTCCATCCACACAAAAAATGCATCGTCAACCAGCGGGAAATAAAATCAGATACTGAGACCTTTGCCCAGGCCCTGCGCTACATTCTCCGTCAGGATCCGGACGTGGTCCTGGTTGGTGAATTACGGGATCTGGAAACCGTGGCCTCATCACTGACGGTGGCCGAAACCGGCCATCTGACCATGGCCACCCTGCATACCAACAGCTGCGCCCAGACCATCAACCGGATCATTGATATTTTCCCTTCACATCAGCAGCCCCAGATCCGTTCCCAGCTCTCTTTTGTCCTTGAAGGGGTAATTTCCCAGCAGCTGCTGCCTCGCAGCAACGGTAAGGGCCGGGTCATGGCCATGGAAATCATGATCCCCAATCCGGCGATCCGCAACCTGATCCGGGAAGATAAAGTCCACCAGATATATTCCCAGATGCAGGTGGGACAAGCAAAATTCGCCATGCAGACCATGAACCAGTCGCTGGCCAATCTGTACCAGCGGGGATTGATCAGCTTTACCGACGCGCTGGGCAAAAGCAATGATCCGACAGAACTGCGCCAGATGCTCGGCAACCTGGCTATTTAGGAGGTATTATGACTGTTTTTCTGTGGCAAGGCAAGGACCGGCAGGGCAAAAAGGTGAAGGGAGAAATTGAAGCCCTGTCCGACAGCATGGTCATCCTCGGCCTGCGCAAAAAAGGACTGACCCAACTTAAAGTCAGAAAGAAACCGAAGGAGATCAATATTACCCTGCCTTTTCTTAAAGGCCGGGTGCCGGAAAAAAACGTGGTTGTTTTCACCCGGCAGTTTGCCACCATGATTAATGCCGGGCTGCCGATTATCCAGTGTCTGGAAATCCAGTCATCACAGCAGGACCACAAGGAATTCCAGCAGGTATTGATCACCATCAAGGAAAATGTCGAAAAGGGTGAAACCCTGGCCGAGGCCCTGCGCCATCATCCCAAGGTGTTTGATTCCCTGTACTGCAACATGGTAGATGCCGGAGAAATGGGCGGCGCCCTGGATGTCATTCTCAACCGCCTGGCCTTTTTCATGGAAAAGAACATGAAACTGAAGAAAAAGGTCAAGGGAGCCCTGGTATATCCGGCCTCAGTGATGACGGTTGCGGTTATCGTTGTCGCCATCATGATGATTTTTGTTATTCCGTCTTTCCAGAAGATGTTTTCCGGCTTTGGCGCCGACCTGCCCTGGCTGACCCAGGTGGTGGTCAATATCAGTCACTTCATGCGCACCAATGTCTTGCTCATGATTATCGGCCTGATTATTGTGGTCATTGCTTTCAGACAGACCTATAAAACCACCAAAGGCCGGACCTTCTTTGACCGGCTATTTCTCAAGCTGCCGGTCTTCGGCATCCTGCTGCGCAAGGTGGCGGTGGCTAAATTCACCCGCACCCTGGGCACGATGATCTCCAGTGGCGTGCCTATCCTTACCTCACTGGGAATTGTGGCCAAAACCGCGGGCAATATCATTATTGAAAACGCCATCCTGGCGACTAAAGACAGTATCAGTCAGGGGAAAACCATTGCCGAACCGCTGGGGGACAGCGGTATTTTCCCGCCCATGGTAGTGCAGATGATTTCGGTGGGGGAATCCACCGGCGCCCTGGATGACATGCTCAACAAGATTGCCGATTTCTACGATGATGAGGTGGATGCCGCCGTGGGTGCCCTGACTTCAATGATCGAGCCGCTGATGATGGTTTTCCTGGGCACGATACTGGGAACCATGATCGTCGCCATGTATCTGCCGATCTTCCAACTGGGCTCAGTGGTGCATTAAAAACTCAACTTTCTGAGTTGCTATAAAAACAGCCCTGCCTGTCGGCAGACACGGCTGAAAATAAATTTCCAGGGATGTTCCGGCATGGCTCTCGCTCATTCTCGCCGGCCGTCCATGGCCGGCTTCCGAGGCGTCCGCCGCGAATCACATCGTGCGATTCGTTCGGCGGCCAATACCGCTATGAGCCAAGCCCGAACATCCGGCAATATGACCCTGGCAATGCAAGTCAGAAAATTGAGTTAAAAAGGTTTGTAGATGGGGACAGAAAAAAAGATGGGGACAGCATTCATTGCTGTCCCCGATAACAATGTTCCCGATTTAAGCGGCAGCAAAAAAATCAAAATTCTCCTGGCCTTCCGAATTTCTCTGGTCACCATCCTGCTGGGAATCCTGATTCTTTTTGATTTTACCTGGCCTGACAACAGCGTTCCCCTTTCCTATTCCCTCTATCTGTACATTGCCCTTGTCTATCTAATCACCATCATCTACACGGTACTGCTCTACAAAAAGGTCAATCAACAACGCTTCATCTTCGTCCAGCTGGCCATTGATGTCATTCTGATCAGCATCCTGCTGTTGCTGACCGGAGGATTCTACAGCCTTTTTTTTCCGCTGTACTATTTCATCATCCTCGGCAGCTCGCTCTTTCTCGAGCGGCAGAAGAATCTGGCATTACTGCTCCTCTGCTGCCTTTTATATCCAGCGGTCATCATTTGTCACTTTCTTCCCCCGGCAAGCGATATCCTGGCCCTGCCGCTGCTGGCAGCCAATGCCCGCGGCACTTTTGCTTCCGCCCTTTTTCTCCGGCTGGCATCATTTCTCATTTTTGCCTTCATTCTCCGGCTGATCACCCGGGAACACCAGAAAACCCGGGAGGCATTGAAACAGAAGGAAAGCGACCTGGCGGAAATCAAGCGCATCAGTGATCATATTGTCCAATCAATTGACAGCGGTCTGCTTACCATTGACAATCATATGACGATCATTTCGCTGAACAAGGCCGGAGAACAACTGCTTGGCCGCTCTCTGTCCTCGGTGCTGAAACGCCCGCTGGCGGTACTGCTGCCAGACCTGCCGGAATTACAGGAAGGAAAGACCCTACTTCGCCATGAGCTTGACTATCGCCACCCGGCCGGCAGGCGACTGACCCTCGGCTACTCCATCACTGACCTGGAAAACGAAACCGGTGAACAGCTGGGGAAAATCGTTGTTTTTCAGGACCTGACCGAATTGAAAAAGATTGAACAGCAGCTGAAAATTGCCGACCGACTGGCGGTACTGGGACGACTTTCAGCCAGCATGGCCCATGAAATCCGGAATCCGATGGCCGCCATCCGCGGCTCGGTGGAAATGCTGCACAACGAACTTAAGCTGGAAGATCCAACCCATGCCAAATTAATGCAGATTATTTTGCGGGAATCCGATAGGCTTAACCGGTTGATCAGCGATTTCCTCTCCTTTGCCCGCCAGGACAGCCGGGAGCAGAAAACCATTAACCTGCCGGCTATGCTTAAAGATATAATTTTCCTGTTCCGCAACCAGTTTCCCCGAATCTGCTTCGCGGAAATTTTTGAATCGGAAGAACAGCTGGTTAGCGGAAATCCTGATCAAATCAAGCAGGTATTCTGGAATCTCTACAAGAATGCCATCGAAGCAGTGGGAGAACATGGCAGTATTAAACTCAACAGTATAGTAAAGAAAAATCCCGCCGGTTACGGGAAAAACAGTGAACCAGTCATCGAGATCATCATTGAAGACGATGGCCCCGGGATTCCGGATGAAGTGGCCGGAAATATTTTCGAACCCTTCTTCACTACCAAAAAGGAAGGAACCGGCCTCGGCCTGTTTATCGTTTTTCAGCTGCTGAAGCTTAACGGCGGCACCATCAGCATCCATAACCTGGAACCTGGACCGGGCGCCCGGACGGTGGTCACCCTGCCCCAAAATAATCCTGAAGACTTGAGGCCGGCTGCCGAATAGGTAAAGAAGATGGCTGAAAAAAAATTAGTTTGAAGGATGTTCCGGCATGGCGCTCGCTCATT
>Ga0116200_10000196_pt1 | contig 17444 bp, 21 predicted proteins | sample Mar14436cmmetaG_FD_94478 | JGI IMG/M metagenome (GOLD analysis project Ga0116200, IMG submission 94478) | Marine hydrothermal vent microbial communities from Guaymas Basin, Gulf of California to study Microbial Dark Matter (Phase II) - Marker... ... | reverse complement strand
CTGACCCCTTTAGGAGCTGGTAGTCTGATCCCCCCTTGATTCTCGTGGGCTTTCCCAAGGCATAGCTCGCGTGGGTTAGGTCTAGGGCTTCTCCCTCAGCGAGGTCTCCGAGGATATCGACTAGAGCGAAGTCATCGAGGTCCATTAGGGTAAGCAGGGTGTAGGCTGCGGTGCTTCCAACCCTACCGGCACCCACAAACCCGACCTTCAAAGATCCTTTATCCTCCGGGTTACGTCTTCAGGGATGGAAAATAAAGGTTGTAGAAAGTTGGGTTTGACGTGAGGCGGAGGGGTCAGCTCTTCTCTCCCATGGCCTTCCTCAGCATCTCGACGGCTCTCTTCGCTTCCTCGATCGAAGAAGCATCCTCTAGGGTGGTTACGTCTCCGAGCTTGCTCCCGCTTACCACCGCCTTCAGCAGCCTCCTCATGATCTTCCCGCTTCTGGTCTTCGGGAGAGATGATACGAAGAAGATCGCCTCAGGGGTTGCGACGGGGCCTATGGTCTTCCTGATGTGCATTCTCAGCTCATCTCTGAGCTCATCGCTCGGCTCGTAGCCCGATTTCAGGATGACGAAGGCGACTATGCTCTCGCCCTTGATCGGGTCGGGCTTGCCTATCACGGCCGCCTCCGCTACGGCTGGATGGCTTACGAACGCGCTCTCCAGCTCCGCCGTCCCTATCCTGTGTCCAGCGACCTTGATCACGTCATCCGCTCTGCCCATCAGCCAGAAGTACCCCTCCTTGTCTTTCATCGCGTAGTCTCCCGTGTAGTAGATCGCTGGAGGCTTGATCTTGAACTCCAGGCTCTCGTTCGGCTGGAACTTCGACCAGTATACATCCCTGTAGCGCTCCGGATCTCTCCAAAGGGTCATCAGCATCCCCGGCCAGGGAGCGAGGAGAACTAGGTAGCCTCTCTCGAATGGCTTGACGGGCTTGCCGTCCTCGTCGACGACCTCGGCGTGAACTCCCGGAAGCGGGAAGGTAGCGGATCCGGCCTTGAGTGGAACTAGGTCTATCGCCGCCGGCGAGATCATGAATCCCCCTGTCTCGGTCTGCCACCAGGTATCGATTATCGGGCACCTGCCTCCGCCTATGACCTCATGATACCATCTCCAAGCCTCCGGGTTTATCGGCTCGCCGACGGTTCCGAGGATCCTCAGGCTGCTTAGGTCATGCTTCTTAGCCCACTTCTCCCCGAACTTCATGTGCATCCTTATCGCGGTCGGAGCGGTGTAGAATATCATCACGCCGTATTTCTCGACTAGCTCCCACCACCTATCCGGAGCGGGGTAGTCCGGAGCGCCATCATACATTATCTGGGTTAGGCCGTGGAGGAGCGGGGCGTAGACTATGTAGCTGTGACCCGTTATCCAGCCTATGTCCGCCGTGCACCACCAGATGTCATCGGGCTTGGGGTCGAACGCCCACCTGAGGGTTGCCCAGACCCAGACTAGGTATCCTCCGGTGCTGTGGACGACTCCCTTAGGCTTTCCGGTGGTTCCGCTCGTGTATAGGATGAAGAGCGGGTCCGTGGCCTCGATGGGCTCGGGCGGGCAGTAGGGCTCCGCCTCCCTCATCAGGTCATCCCACCAATAGTCTCTTCCCTCCTTCATCGGGGTATCCTCTAAGCCCACCCTCTTGACAACGACGACCTTCTCGATGGACTTCGACATCTTCAAGGCCTCGTCAGCGTTCTTCTTGAGCGGGATCACCTTCCCCCTTCGGTAGAGGCCGTCAGCGGTGATGAGCACCTTAGCCTCCGCGTCGTTTATCCTATCGGCTAGGGCTGATGCGCTGAAGCCCGAGAAGACTACGCTGTGGAGGGCGCCTATCCTCGCGCATGCTAGCATGGCTATCGGAAGCTCTGGGATCATCGGCAAGTAGATCGAGACCCTGTCGCCCTTCTTCACGCCGAGCTTCTTCAGGACGTTCGCGAACTTGTTGACCTCTCTCCAGAGCTGGTAGTAGGTTATGGTCCTCGTTATCCCTTCTTCTCCCTCCCAGAAGATCGCGACCTTGTTCTTCAGCCCCCGCTTCAGGTTTACGTCTAGGCAGTTGTAGGATGCGTTCAAAACTCCTCCGACGAACCATCTGGCGAAAGGCGGATTCCACTCCAAGATCTTGTCCCAGCGCTTGAACCAGGTTAGGTTCTCGGCTACCTCTGCCCAGAATCCCTCAGGATCTTCTAGAGCCCTGCTCCTAAGCTCATTAAGCTTCTGACCATAGTATCTGATCTCAGCCTCGGTTTCGGCTGCAGAAGATCTATCAGAAGATTTTTCAGACATGACGTTCCACCGCCTACCTTGCCGTTTAGGAGCCTTTCTAAAAAGGATTTCCTCCTTGTATGCAAGTTTATCTAGAGGGATAAGCATGGTTTTAGCTGATGGGGGAAGCTGGGAGATCTGATGAGGTCATAAGCATAGTTGAGGTTAAGCCCATCGAGGGGGAGGACCTGATATTCATAGAGGGGTTTCCCGACGTGGGCTTGGTCGGAACCATAGCTGCATCCTACTTGATAGATAAGCTCGGGCTCGAGGAGGTGGGATACATAGATGCTGATCTCCTCCCTCCGATAATCTCGGTCCGAAATGAGCGGATAAAGGAGCTCATCAGGATATATCATGGGGGGAAGGTGGTGGCCATAGTTTCCGATGTTCCGATTCCTCCAGCGATGATAAAGCCCTTGGGCCAGAGCTTGGTGAGCTGGGTTAAGGGCAAGGGCGGAAAGCTTCTCCTATCACTGTCAGGTCTTCCAGAGCCGAACAGGCTGGACATAGACAAGCCTCAGATCTTCGTTCTCGGAAGCAGGCCTGAGATAACCGAGATGCTTCTCAAGATGGATGGGGCGAGCAAGTTCAAGGATGGGTTCATCGCTGGGATCAAGGGGATCCTACTAAGGGAAGCCGCGAGAATCGGGCTCGACGCCGCCATAATCTTGGCCCAGGCTCACTACAATTATCCTGATCCTGGAGCCGCTGGCCAGCTCGTCACCTATCTCTCCAAGATTCTTCAGGTGGATGTCGACGTTAAGCCTCTTCTTGAGAGCGCTGAGGAGCTTAAGCTCAGGCTTAGAGATCTGATGAGGAGAACCGATAGGATGATGCAGGGGATTCAGAAGTCTAAGGAGCTTGAGCTTCCTCCAGTCTACCTGTGAGGTGAGGGGCATGGAGGAGTGGAGGAGATCTCTCTGGAGGAGGATCTTGGAGGAGTTCAGGAGGGTTGAGGCTGAGATGAGCAGGATGGAGGATGAGTTCTTCAGGCTCATGAGGGAGGCTGAGGAGAGGAGGGGCTGCATAACCCCGCTATACAACATCTACGAGTCTGGAGATGAGATCATATTCACGGCGGATCTCCCTGGAGCAAGCAAGAATGAGATAGACCTGACCGCGGGAGAAGATTATCTCAGGATCGAGGCTCCCTGCAGGTCTCCGCTGCGGAGAGAGGCGGGTAGAAGATACGTTCTCCACGTAAAGCTTCCGGTGAAGATCGACCCTGAAACCGTTAGGGCGAGGTATAAGGAGGGGGTCTTAGAGGTCGTTGCGAAGAAGAGGGTTGCGGGGTTCAGGGTTAAGGTCGAGTGATCAAAGCTCTTAGAGTCGCCATCCAAGCCCTCGCGACGTTAGATGGATTGTACCCTCCTCCGCCCAAGGCTATGATCCTGCCATCACATTTCTCGTGAGCAAGCTCATGAAGCCTCGAAGCGACTAGGCCGTGAACCTCCTCGGTGTAGTTGAGGCCTGTTAGGGGGTCTCCCATTAAGCCGTCCGCTCCGGCTTGAAGGATTATGAAGCCGGGATCCGACTCTGATAGGAAGCGCTCGGCCATGGAGCTCCAAGCCTCCTTAAACTCCTCCGACCCGGCTCCAGGAAGAAACGTTATGTTGAGCTTCGTCCCGACGGCGTCCCCCGCCCCGCGCTCATGCTCGAAGCCCGTTCCCGGATAGAGGGTTCTGCCGCTTTGATGAAAGTCGAGTATTCTCACCCTCCTGTCTCCGTAGAAGCTGTAGAAGACGCCGTCCCCATGATGAGCGTCTATATCGACGTATAGGATCTCCTGAAGCCCTTCCTTTTCGAGAAGATACTTTATCGCTATGGCTGCATCGTTGAAGATGCAGAAGCCTCCAGCCGAGCCTCGCCTGGCGTGATGAAGCCCGCCGATCGGGTTGAACCCGTGATCAAGCTCTCCCTTGAGAATGAGCTTGACGAGCTTGAGGGTTGAGCCCACGACATAAAGCGAGGCCTCATAGCATCCCTTGAAGGCTGGGGTGTCCCCGTAGTCAAGGTATCCGCGGCCCCTCTCAGACATCCTTCTGACCAGGTCGATGTAGCTTGCTTCGTGGAAGAGGAGGAGGTCTTCGAGGCCTGCTTGCTCGGGGCTCACCCTCACGACCATCTTCTCCAGGCTTTCATCGAGGTTGCTTATCTCCTCGCGGAAGACGGCGACGCGGCCTATGTTGAATGGATGAGGTTCTGGAAAGCTGTATCGGAGAAGCTCGTCCCCCCAGGCTACTCCAACCTTGCAAGCCATGCTCAACACGCTCACAGGGCTTCCGCACGCGGATCTGGAAAGGTCGTTAAGAGGAGGCGTGTCGTTTATAAAAATATATCCAGCAAGATAGCATAGCTCGTGATGAAGAGGGGGAGCTTGGACCAGAAAGACCTTCAGATACTTCAGATACTTCAGGAGAATGGTAGGGCATCCTACTCCGAGATCGCTAAGAGGATCGGGATGAGCGAGGCGGCGGTATACGCTAGGGTTCAGAAGCTTCTCAGGCTCAAGGTGGTCAAGAGGATTCAAGCGATAATCGATTCCGAGAAGCTTGGATACGGCGTCACAGCCTTCATCATGATCAACGCTCAGCCCCCGAAGTATGAGAAGGTGTTAGAGAGCCTATCATCGATGCCGGAGGTGCTAGAAGTTCACGATGTTACGGGAGAGCATTACTGTCTGATTAAGGTGAGGGCTAGGAGCAACGAGGAGCTTGCCGGGATCCTAGATGAGATCGGGAGGCTCGACGGGGTGATCTCGACCGAGACCAAGATCGTCTTGAGGACCATCAAGGAGAGATATGACCTGCCTATAGTGAGCTCGGATTCTGCTCGTAAAGCTTCTCGACGAGGTCGCGGAGGTTCCTGAAGACGTAGGTCGGCCTGAGGCCGCGGGGGATTTCAGCCAAGTCTTCTTCCCTAGTTATCCCGGTCAGGGTTATCGCCGTGTCAGCGCCTATCGCCTTCCCCGCCTTAACGTCCGTGTCTATCCTGTCGCCGACCACGAGAACCTCATCCGCCCTCATCCCAAGCTTCCTCAAGGCGAGCTCCATGATCACCCTCGAAGGCTTCCCGATTATCAGGGGCTTCATCCCGGTCATGTATTCGAAGGGGACGATGAAGGCTCCTGAACCGGGCTCAGGACCCTCCCTCCCGGGATGGATTGCGTCGGGATTCGTTCCGATGAACTTGGCCCCGCTCAATAGGGCTCTCAACCCGGATGTAAGCCTTCGGTAGCTTATCTTCCTATCGAATCCGACCACGAGGTACTCTGCCTCCATCCACTCGTCCAAGCTCAGCACCCTGTGGCCCATCTGCCTGCAATATTCCTCAACCCCTCTTCCGGTGAGTATTAGGAGCTTGCTCGGGCCGGATGCCGATGCTATGTAGCGTGCGACCGCCTCTCCGACGGTCAGGAACTCCTCGGGCGAGCATTCTATCCCCATGGCCCTGAGCCTGGAGGCGGAGTCCTCCGACGTGACCTCGGGGTTGTTCGTGACGTAGAGGATCCTCACGCCGATCCCCCTCAGCTTTTTCAGGGCCTCGATCGCTCCCTCGGTTGGCTCGCCGTCGACGTATACGCACCCATCCAAGTCCAGGATTAAGCCCAGATACCTCTTCTTCATCTCGGCTCTCATGTCTCAGGAGATGTGAGATCTTAAAGGATTGCGTTGTTCCCAGGCGGGGATGCCGGAATAAGCTTCTTATTCTCCTAGGCGGGATTTGATGCTGGAGCGAGCAGGGTGGATGAATGCGGCTTACAGGAGGCTTATCCGAAAGCTCACGGTTGAAAACCTATGGCTTTATGTTTTGAGCTTATTGAAGAAGGGGCCTCTCTACGGGTATGAGGTGGTTAGGAGGATTGAGGAAAACTTCGGGTTCAAGCCCGGGAGGGTCACCTGCTACATCGTCCTCTACAAGCTCCAGTCAGAGGGTCTTATAACCACTAAGAGGATCTCATCGAGCAACCCAGGCCCTCAGCGGAGATACTACGTCCTCACGAAGAAGGGTGAGAGGGCTCTTGAGCGTGCGAAGAGCTTTCTGAAGGAGCTTTCTGAGAAGCTCTAATTCATGGCCGTAAACTATTTCATGGCCGTGAAACAGTTATATATCGATCAGCGCATATTCTCCATGTATGTCGAAGGTAAGGGTCGCGATCATAGGGATAGGTAACTGCGCCTCAGCGTTGGTTCAAGGAGTCTATTACTACAGGGATGCTGACGAGAATGACTTCGTCCCAGGGCTCATGCACGTGAGGCTGGGACCATACCACATCAGCGACATAGAGTTCGTCGCGGCGTTCGACGTGGACAAGAACAAGGTGGGTAAGGATCTTTCCGAGGCGATCTTCGCTCCCCCGAACTGCACCAGGAAGTTCGCCGACGTCCCGAAGCTGGGGGTTGAGGTGATGAGGGGAATGACCCATGACAGCATCGGGAAGTATCTTCAGGGGGTGATCGAGAAGCATCCCTCGCCGACCGTCGACATAGCGGATGTCCTAAAGAGCGCTGGAGCGGATGTCGTCGTGAACTTCCTCCCCGTTGGAAGCGAGTCCGCGACCAAGTGGTATGTTGAGCAAGTTCTCGAAGCCGGAACGGCGTTCGTTAACGGGATACCGGTATTCATAGCTAGGGAGCCCAGGTGGCAGGAGATATTCGAGAAGCGCGGCGTCCCGCTCATCGGCGACGACGTTAAGAGCCAGGTCGGGGCGACGATCCTTCACAGGGTTCTCGTCAAGCTTCTGGTCGATAGGGGCGTTAAGGTTGAGAGGACCTATCAGCTGAACTTCGGAGGGAACACGGATTTCCTGAACATGCTTGAGAGGGAGAGGCTTACCTCGAAGAAGATCTCGAAGACCACGGCGGTCGCCAGCATGCTCCCATACGACATCGGGGAGGAGAACATCCACATAGGCCCGAGCGACTACGTCCCATGGCTCAAGGATAGGAAGTGGTGCTACATCAGGATCGAGGGCAAGGCTTTCGGAAACTGCCCGCTGAACATAGAGGCGAAGCTCGAGGTCTGGGACAGCCCCAACTCGGCCGGAGTGGTCATAGATGCTGTCAGGTGCGCTAAGATAGGTAAGGATAGGGGGATCGGAGGCGTCCTGATAAGCCCATCAGCCTACTTCATGAAGAGCCCGCCGATCCAGTATCCCGATGACGTTGCGAGGAGGATGGTTGAAGAGTTCATAGAGGGTAAGAGGGAGAGATAAGGAAAGCTAGGTGTATTCTTCGAGCGATCGGAAGACCGTTGACAGCCTATTAAGCGCCTTCCTTTTTTCTGTCAGGCTTAGGCTCGACTCCTTTATCGCTTCGACCAGCTCATATAGCCGCTTCTCCTCATCCCCCTTCTTGGATCTCTCCGGAACCTCGCTGAAAAGCATCGCGGGATCCTTCAGGCTCGGATAGACCTCATAGAGCTCGATTGAGGCCGCGGCCAGGAACCTGACCATGGATGGGCCTACTCCATGAATGGAGAGAAGCTCCTCGTAATCGCTTGGAGATGCCTCGTGAATCCTCAGGAGGGTTAACCAGCTCACCTTCGGGACCTTGAAGGGGCATCTTCTAGACTCATGCGCATCGAACTCCGTTAGGGTCAGCTGACCTGATGGGATCTTCTGGTTGAGCTTCTTCAGGGATTGGAGGTCATGGTTTACAGCCTCGACGCACGTCTCCCTCGCCTCGGAGCTCTCCCTGCTAGTCATATCCAATACCATGCCCTCTTTCATGGCTGAGACTATTCCGCTGTGAGGCTCCTCGACGAAGCTTCTCAGCCCCGTCGAGATCCAGTGGTATCTCCTGACCATGTTCGTCATAGGCTTCACGCCTTGCTGGATTATGACCCACTCCCCATCCCAGCTTATGAGCATGAGGTGGAGGTATAGCTTGAAGCCATCTTGGATCGCGGCGTTATCGACCTTCGCGACCATCTTGCTCGCATACTTCAGCCTCTCTACGAGATGGCTATCGAATCCGAAGATCTCGATCAGCCTCTCAAGTTCCTGAGGAACCTTGTAGCCTTCAGGCCTTTTACCCCCGACCACCGCGATGCCTGTCTCCGCCCTGATGAAGTTCTTCAGGGTCGTCGCTATTATCGTGGTAGCTCCTCCTCCCAGCTCGTCAAGCCAGGCTGAGGCCGCTAGGCCGTCGAAGAAGACGGGTGAGGCTAATCCCGCCATGAACCTCTTTGCTCCGAATAGCGAGAGGTATGAGCTTACGATTCCTGTGAGAGCTTTTTCAACGGCTCTGAAATACCATCTCGGCTTGGATGCGTAGATTAGCTTGAGCTCCCTTAAGCCTGCGCGATACATTCAGCTTACAGCTTGCATCTCCCTAGATTAAATTATTGCGTTGCGAGTAATCCCTCGTAACATACGCGGATATTACCTGCGCCTGAGCCTTTTGATCAATAGGTAGAGTGAGAAGCTCAGGGAGATCGCGGTTGGGATGACGAAGATGAAGAGTAGAAAGGTTTTCTCCAGGGTTGAGGTCAGGTGGAGAAAGAATGTTATGAGGAGAAGGATTATCGATGAGATCAGCCAGGAGGATTCATCGTCGAGGTTAAGCGACCTCCTCAACGGGCTTGATCAGCTCCTTTAGCGGTATGTCGACGTAGCTTCCGTCAGGCCTCCTCCTCCTGATTATTATCGGCAGGACTCCCGCCTCGAACTCTCTTCTGGCTATGTCTATCGGCCTGTCGTCAGGCTTTACCGGGACCAGGGGGAATGCCCCGAAAGATAGTTGGAGAGCTCTTCCGGCGATTATCCTGGCTTTTTCGTAGCGCGTCAGCGGACGCCTATACGGGTCATCTAAGGTCATGTCATTACTCAAAGGATGACTCTTCCTCTCCCGTCTTCTCCTCTTTACCCTTCTTCTCCTCGAGCCTCGAGGCGGCTATCACGTCATCGATCTTCAGGATCATCGCTGCGGCTTCCACCGCGGACTTTATCGACTGCTTCTTGACGAGGACGGGCTCCAGGACGTTCAGCTTATACATGTCATCGAGCTTTCCTTCGAGGACGTTTACTCCAGCCCACTTCTGGCCCTCCTTATGCTTCGCCCTAAGGGTCACAACGGCCTCGATGGGGTCTAGGCCAGCGTTTTCCGCTAGCTGGGCCGGAATTATCTCAACCGCCTCCGCGAACTTCTCCACCGCAAGCTGCTCCTTTCCAGGCAGGGTCTTCGAGTAGTCTCTTAGAGCTAGCGCGACCTCGACCTCGGATGCCCCTCCTCCAGCGACGATCTTGTTCTCAACTATCACGTCTTTTATCACGTTCAGGGCGTCCTTTATCGATCGCTCCGCCTCATCGACCAGCCTCTTCGTTCCACCCCTGATGAGAATCGTTATCGACTTCGGGTTCTCGCATCCCTCTATGAACACCATCTTGTCCTCTCCAACCCTCCTCTCCTCGACGAGCTTCGCCTTCCCCAGATCCTTCTCATCTATCTCCTCGATCCTCGTGATTATCCTAGCCCCAGTTGCCCTGGCTATCTTCTCGATGTCGGATTTCTTTATCCTCCTCACCGCGAGGATCCCTTTTCTCGCAAGGAAGTGCTGCGCGACGTCATCGATCCCCTTCTGACATAGGACGACGTTCGCTCCTATTGCGGCGATCTTCTCAACCATCTCCTTAAGCATCTGCTCTTCCTGCTCCATGAACGCCTTCATCTGCTCCGGGGACTCTATGTGGAGCTTCGCGTCGAACTCGGTCTTCTCTATCTCGAGCGGGCAGTCTAAGAGAGCTATCTTGGCGTCGTGAACTATTCTCGGCATGCCCGGGTGAACTACCTCCTTGTCCAAGACCATTCCATCTATTATCATCGTGTCTCTCAGGGATTGACCCTCCTTCTTCTCTATCTTGATGTTGTCTAGGTCGACGGCCCATTTTCCATCAACCTGCTCAGCGACCCTTAGAACGGCGTCAACCACTATCTCCGCTAGGTAGTCCGCGTCCTCGGAGACTATCTTCGCGGCCATCGAGGTCTTCGCGATCTTCTTCAAGGTGTCTTTATCGGTTATGGATATCGGGATCGCGATCTTATCGCATACTTCAAGCGCCTTTAACGCCGCCTTCTTGTATCCCTCGATGATTATCGTTGGGTGAACCTCTTTCTCTATCAGCTCCTCCGCCTTCGCGAGCAATTCTCCGGCCAAGACCACGACGGAGGTCGTCCCATCTCCTACCTCAGCGTCCTGAGCCTTAGCGACCTCAACGAGCATCTTCGCCACCGGGTGCTCCACGTCCATCTCCTTTAGGATGGTCGCGCCGTCGCTGGTTATCGTAACGTCTCCGAAGCTGTCGACGAGCATCTTATCCATCCCCCTCGGCCCGAGGGATGACCTCATCGCCTCCGCTATCACCTTGGCCACCATTATGTTATTGAGCTGAGCTTCTCTACCCCTAGTCCTCTGAGTTCCTTCACGAAGGATTATCACGGGAACCTCTCCTTGAACTGCCTGTCCGGCTGCCATATACTCACCTCCCAATAAGTCCAAGTCTAAGATGATTGCGGGTTACTTATAAACCTAGAGACATTCGATTTAAGGCTTAGCGCTAAAGCCCTATATTCCAGCCTATCGCGCCAACCGTGGTTCATGCTGATTTCTGAGAGCTTTGATGGAGCCTCCCCGCGAAGATGATTATTTGATGATCCACGTTTCACGATCATCTTCGAAAAGTTTTATGAGCAGCCTCTCCGTAATACCCTCTGCTGTGGAGGTGATCCAAGTGAAGCTCATCTCGGTTAAGATGCCTGAAGCCCTGATAGAGGGGATGGATGAACTCGTCCGCAGAGGATCTTATCCGAGTAGAAGCGCGGTCATGCGGACAGCCGTTAGAGACCTCTTGAAGAAGGAGCTTTGGAAATGAATTGGAGCTTAGCGCTTCTTCCGGCGAAGCTTGAGGAAGGGCAGATTCTTTACCGTGATCACCCTTCCGTAGAAGTGCTTCATATCTGAAATGCTTTGAGCGTAGCCGAGGATCTCCTTCCCTCCCACCGCCTGGTATTTTATGAATGGTGCGGGCGCCTCATCCACCTCCACGTAGAAGAATACTGGAAGAGCGTTAGCATCATAGTAGTCATAGAACGGCGCGACCACCCCTAATACGTGCTTTCCCTCGCTCGCTTCGTAGTGCCAGATTGGCGGTGAGCTGGCGTTATCGCTCATTATCAGGAGAACCCTGAGAAGGGAGGAAAGGTTTTTCGCTCGCACCGAGATCGGCTTAACCCTAAGCATGCTCCTCGAGGTGAGAGCCCTGGTGAGAAGCTTTGGGGGAGCCTCGACCTCGATGACGGGGCCGTAGACGTATCTCGTGTCGTCCGCGCTTTCGGCGAAAAAGGTCTTCTCCACTCCCAGGTTCGTATACCCGATATACCCCTTAACCTCTAGGTCTCTGGGGGATCTTATGTGAGCGAAGATCGGGAGGCTTCCCCTCCAATACGGTATGGATATCAGGCTTCCGAGTATGCTTTGGCCTCGATGCTTGAAGGACCAGAAGAGAGGCTGGACGTCGACCCTGCTCGTGGCGAGCCTCGCCAGGTTCGTTAGATCGTGAACCTCTATCGCTATGGGCGGCCTCTCTTCCCTCATTCAGGCAAATTAGATTCTAGAAGCTCATAAAAATCCTCTTTCCCGATGGTTCTAGAGTTTCCTGACCGAGCTTTTCGCTCCGCAGATCTCGCAGATCAGGAACCTCAGCCTCTTCTCGGACACTATCTTCGTGTCCAGCCCTCCGCATATCGGGCACTTAACGAACTCCCTAACGTATAGCTCCAGAAGCCTTCTGATCTCCTCGTTCGATAGCCTTCCCTGGATGATCAGCCGCTCGCCCTCGATCGATCCGGGCTTTCCGGACTCCTTGAAGATGAACTTCGCGAGGTGCGAGGGCTCCCTGTTAAGCTTCTCGGCCATATCCCTGAAGTTTAAGACCATGGTTCTCCTGCTTTCATGAAGTATCTCGGGGTTCAGGATGAGCGTCCTATCCCCCGCGCCTGCCGCGGATCTCGGAAGCTTCGAGATCACCTCATCTAGGATCTTCACGTATCCCTCCTTTCTCCTGATCAGGTCCTCCCAGCTCAAGCCGAGGTAAAGCTTTCGAGGGCTTAATTTATAGTATCTCCCGCTTAAGCTTAAGTCGATGGATAAGCATGCTTAAGGTAAAATGAGGGAGTATTGGGTTAAGGATCCATCTCTCGCTGGGGGCGGGGAGAGGAGGATAGAATGGGCTCGAAACCTCATGCCGGTTTTATCGAGAGTTCGTGAAAGGTTTGAGAAGGAAAGACCTCTCGAGGGTTTGAGGATCGGCGCCTGCCTCCACATCACGACCGAGACCGCCCTGCTGGTTGAAGCTCTTGAGGTGGGCGGCGCTGAGGTGAGCATCTGCGCGTCGAATCCGATGAGCACTCAGGATGATGTTGCGGCCGCCATGGCCGCTAGGGGCGTCAGGGTTTATGCGTTTAGAGGTCAAACGGCTCGAGAATACTATGAATGCATAGGGCATGTTATCGCCTCGAGGCCCATGATCGTGATCGATGATGGGGCAGACCTGATCTCCACCATCCACAAGCTATATCATGGGATTGAATCGGATGAGCTGGAGCACGTTAGGAGAGCCATGGGATCCGTGGACATCGGGGAGATCGTCGGGTCGATGATAGGCGGATGCGAGGAGACGACGACCGGGGTCCTCAGGCTTAGGGCGATGGCGAGAAGCGGGAAGCTTCTTCACCCAGTCATCGCGGTGAACGACGCCGAGTCTAAGAGGCTTTTCGACAACCCGATAGGAACGGGTCAGTCGGCCCTGGATGGGGTGATAAGGGCTACTGGAATGCTTCTAGCCGGGAGAGACGTGGTCGTGGCGGGCTACGGCAACGTGGGCTCCGGGATAGCTCAGAGGCTCAGGGGGATGGGCGCGAGGGTGACCGTCGTCGAGGCTGACCCGATCCGAGCTTTGAAAGCCGCCATGGATGGATTTAGGGTGGAGTCCATGAGGGCCGCCGCCTCTCACGGCGAGCTTTTCATAACAGCGACCGGGAACATCTCGGTGATTAGGAGGGAGCATCTCGAGCTGATGAGGGATGGGGCGATCCTAGCCAACGCCGGGCACTTCGACGTCGAGATAAGCAAGAGGGATCTCGAGGCCCTGAGCGTTAGGAGGGAGAGGGCGCTTCCATGCGTGGACATGTACGTGCTGAGGGATGGGCGGAGGCTATACCTCCTGGGCGATGGAAGGCTCGTTAACCTCGTCTGCGCTGAGGGTCATCCGAGCGACGTGATGGACATGTCCTTCAGCCTTCAAGCCCTCTCAGCAGAATATCTCGCAAGGAACAGGGGAAAGCTTCCTCGAGTGGTTCTAGATGTTCCGAGGGAGATAGACGAGCTCGTGGCCAGGCTCAAGCTTGAGGCGATGGGCCTCGAGGTCGAGGAGCTCACCGAGGAGCAGCTAAGATATCTTAGCCGATGGGAGCTTGGCTCCGAGTAAGAGCTTCGGCTTAGCTGCGTGAGAGCTGCCAGATATCGGCGGCGGATATCGCTGCGAGCGCTAGGCCGATGAGCGCTAGGAGGGTGGATCCCATGAAGGCGGCCATGAGGAAGATGGCTCCGGAGGAGCCGAAGCCGATCAGGGAGCAGCCGATCAGGGTTCGCCTCCTAGCATAAGGCTTGCCGATTCGGGTCGGCTTCCCGCTTAGGAGCCTCTGATCTTTGGGAGGGGGTTCTCCCATCTTCTTCGGAGAGTTTATCGGCTGACGGCTCTATAAAAGTTTCTCGGCTTAGGGCGGCCAATCCTACCGGAGGCTTACCCGGCTCAAGCTTCTGGCCATCATCTCGGCGGCTCCTCACGCCCCTTACCTTGTCCCCCGGCTTTCCGCCTCTCCGCGAGCCTCGCATATAAGGCTTGGATGATCTTCCTAAGCTCTTCGGCTCGCTGGCTGTAGTTCGCGATGGTCTCCTCGTGGCTTCTTATGGTCGCGCTTATCTGCTCCCGCCTCTTCTTTATGAGGTCATAGCTTTCCTTGAGCGGCTGCCTCATCACGACCCCTGCTCCCAAGCTTACGTGAACGTCTTCGATCTTTTTCACCTCTGCTTGGATGAAGTTTCCTCCGCCTATCGGTATGAGCATGTTGACCTTAGACCCCTTTTCCTTGAGCTCGTCGAGCAGGGCTAAGGCTCCATCATACTCGCTTAGAAGCGTTCTTAGGATCTCGACCCTGCCCTGGAGATCTGATAGGATTCTCTCCAAGGCTTGAAGCTCAGCTAACGCTCTCGAGAGGTCTTGCTCCAGGGATGACATATTCTCGAAACCTCAGCAACTCAACCCTGATTATATGGCTAACTATTTATACCCTTTTTGAGGTCTGGTCTCGATGAGGATCTCGGAGGCTCAGAGGAAGATCTTGGAGTTCGAGCGGGCGAGAAGCTGGGACAAGTTCTCGGAGTCTCAGGTCTTCACCCACCTGATCGAGGAGATCTCTGAGATAGGCCGCCACATCCTAGTCAGAGAGGGCTATAAGGCTCCGGGGCTTGGTCACGAGCTCCCCGAGGATGAGGTTTGGAGGGAGTTCGGTCAGGCCTTCACGCTGTTTCTGCAGCTTGCGAACAGGTTCGGCGTCGACTTGGAGGAGGCGTTCTGCAGGGAGCTTGAGCGGATGGAGAAGAGGTTTGACCCTGAGAAGTGGAGAAGCTACCTAGAGGAGGGTTTGAGCCGCGGCTAATGCTCCTCTCTTCGCCTCGATTGGGTGAGATGCTCCAGCTATCAGGATCACGTCGCCGCTCTCGGGCTTGAGCTCCTCTATCAGCTGGAGGGCGAAGTCAGGCTTCTCCGAGGTTATGTCCGAGATCCCTGGCATTAGAAGCCTTCCATCGACGTAGGTTAAGACGAGGAGAGCTTTCGCTCCAGCCTTTATCGCCTCATCCCTCTGCTCCAAGCCTCTTCTGACCAGGTGCGCAGCCCCCTTCACGATTATGGCGTAGTTCTCGGGATGACTCCATGGAAGCTTCAGCGTCGTCGATCCTATGTCCCTCAGCTTTCCCTCGAGCTCGGAGATTAGAGCTCTCCCCTTTTCGCTGAGAACGCATCCTCCTCTCCCGATGACCTCGATCAGGGACTCCGCCTTGAGCCTCTGGAGAAGCGTCCTCACGGCTCCCTCGCCTAGGCCCAGCTTCTCGCTCAGCCTCTTCCTCCCGATCGGAGCCTCCCTGCCTATGGTTAGAAGGGCTTCTAGGAACTGGAGGCTTTGGAAGGTTGGCTGCGGGCCTGGGGGTTTCGCCGCGAGCGATTCTAGAAGCCGCTTGATCCTCATCTAGGTTTATTCTGGGTTTCGCTGATTAAAACTCTTCTCCATCTTAGGATGGGGTTATCGCTGACCTTATGAGGTCTTTCGTGAAGGGCTTTAGGTCGCTGAGGTCCTGCCCCGTTCCGACGAAGAGTATGGGCTTCCCCGTCTGATAGCTTATCGAGATCGCCGACCCTCCCTTGGCATCCGCGTCGAGCTTCGCCAAGATTATGTAATCTACCCCGACGTATTCGTCGAACCTCCTCGCCTGCTCCACCGCCGCGTTTCCCGCCAAGGCGTCTCCAACGTATATCACGAGATCGGGGTTCACGACCCGCTTTATCTTCCTCATCTCCTCTAGGAGGTTGCGGTCTATCTCCGTTCTCCCAGCCGTGTCTATCAAGACGACCGGTATCCTGTTCGCCTTAGCGCTCATCACGGCGTCCATAGCCACGGCCGCGGGATCCGCTCCATACCTTTGACCAACCACCCTCACTCTCACCCGCCTTGCTAGTTCTTGAAGCTGCTCTATCGCTCCTGCCCTGAAGGTGTCGGCTGCCGCGATCACGGATTTGAGCCCATGCTTCTCGAGGAGAAGGGCGAGCTTAACTATCGTCGTCGTTTTCCCGCTTCCATTAGGGCCGACGAAGAGTATCGTGAACGGCTCTCCCGCTCTCCGCTTCTCATCTATCTTTTCCAAGAACTCTTTGAGGTTCCCCTCCTTCAGGACTGGATCGATTACCGCTGAGATCTGGCTTAGGATCTCCTTGGAGCTGTCTCCGAACCTGCTGAGCTTGAGGGGCTTTAGCTTTCTGGCAAGCTCTTCCCCAAGCTTCTCAGCGACCTCGACGGCGACATCATTCATGATAAGCTTGAGCTTGAAGTCTTCAACGTATTCTTGGATCTCCTTCTCGGAGAGCCTTCTGGTCTTGAGGCCTTCAGCGACGTCTTTGAAGGCTTTCCTGATTCCCTCGAGCATGAGGAGACACCGCTTCCCTAAAGCTTTCTGGCCTCCCCGCTCATCACGGTCGCCATTATCCTTCCCGCCAGGAGGAGGTCCTCCGCGGATAAGAAGTGTCTGGCGGAGTAGTTGAACATGAGGTTGGCTTTCGGCATGACGTATTCTTCCCTTCTTCCAGCCCAGAGCTGGGTGAGGACCCTGATCCTCGGGAGGAAGTTGAAGGAGTAGCTGAGGCCTCCGAGCTTCTCTTTCCTGCCTCCAAGCTTTCTGCACACCAGCTCGTACTTTCTGGGGTTGTAGCCGAAGGCCCTGGCTAAGGGCTTGATCACATATCTCTCAAAGTAGCTTCGATAGATCCTCGCTTTCGGGAACTCCTCGAAGGATAGCCAGTCTTCCTTCCTTCCAACCCCCCCGGTTGATGAGAGGTATCTCAGGATTAGGAAGCTTATCTCGGTTGGAGCTTCTTTTCCGGCTATAAGGTCTATTACTTCATGAGAGTCGAGCTCGACCGAGTACGTTTTCGTTAAGAGGTTTATGACGTATCTCCCCCTCTTCTTCCCGGGTTTGGATGGCGCCAAGAATATCGCTCCGCATCGCTTTGCGACCGATTCGCCTTCCAGCTTTAGGAGCTTCTGAAAGATCAGCTTACAGTCTTCTTCGGTGGGCTGGATCAGCGCCTTCCTCGAAGCCATCTTCAGAAGCACCAACCAATACTTGCTTTGATTTAGTGCCTTATTTGGCTTTTTACTCAATCTAGGCTTCCTAAGGGTTATATACGGAGGGCTTCGATGAGTTTTGAAGAGAGGAAATATGAGGGGCGGAGATAGGCTTCAAACGCTCTTCGATATAATATCGGTTGGTTACGAGCTTCTCGATGGCAGGGTATTGAACACGAACGCGAGCTGGCTTGCCGAGCAGATAAGCGGGCTTGGCGGAAGG
>Ga0116200_10000194_pt1 | contig 17470 bp, 19 predicted proteins | sample Mar14436cmmetaG_FD_94478 | JGI IMG/M metagenome (GOLD analysis project Ga0116200, IMG submission 94478) | Marine hydrothermal vent microbial communities from Guaymas Basin, Gulf of California to study Microbial Dark Matter (Phase II) - Marker... ... | reverse complement strand
CAGCCATACCATCACACAGCATAAGAAGCTCAAGCAACTCTCTTGTTCCTGACGGCACATTGATTGGCAGATCAGCCGCATTGTGATGATGTGATACCACAAGCACAATTCTCCTTGCTGCATCCTCTGAAAATTCACTTAGATCCATCTCCTTGATAATTGCTCCAGAAAGTACATCATGATACATGCCTGTTTTCTCCCATCCTGAGGCATTTTTCCTATATGTAAGCAGCTTTCCAAGATCATGGGAAAGGGCAATGAGTGCAATTTCTCTTCTATCCATGCCCTCTTTTGCCTGCTCAAGCATAAGACCCAGCACAAAAAAGCTATGCTCATAAAGTCCTCCCTCTCTGGATAAATGACCATTGATGCTTGCAGGCCATTGCCTGTATGCAGAAAGGATTGAAATCACCTCCATCGCTGACCTGCAATACCAGCCCTCATTTTTTGCCCGTGCAATTATATTTTTATCTGGCTCTGCCTTTTTCAACCTGAGATATCCACATGTTTTTTTATTCTCCACTACCAGGGCAGTGGCATGGGTGTGATCACGGATAAAAAACCTTCTTGCAAAAAAGAATACAGCAATTGCACTTCCAGCAAGAAAAACACTTACAGTCATGACAGAAACACTGAAAAGAATTGCCAGACGATTTTTCTGTCTTGCCCTTGAAATTATCTTAAGTTTTTTCCTCTGCAAGCTGGCAGCCTCTCTTCTGGTCTCAGCAAGAAGTTTTTTTATTGCCCTTAAAGCCTTTTTTCTTGATGTATCTGACGGATTGATATTAAAGATGTCCTTAAGACTTTCAGGGCGATCTCCTTTAAGGGTAATGGCATTTTTAATCCAGCTAACAAATTCCTTCATTATGCTTTCAAAACTGATCTTTCTGTTTTGCTGTTTTTTCTCCAAGAATTGCTCCATGTAATAGTTTAAAGTTTCAATCTTCTGATCAGTTAAAGCCTTCCTTTCCTCTATTTTTACTGCCTCAGTAGCCAGATTGATTGTTTCAGCCATAAGACCTGCAGGCTGGTTGAAAATAAAATCACTCATCCTGGTAAATGGAGATAGTGGAAGCCTGTAAAGCAATCTGGCAGTTGCTTTAATTTCTGCGAGCAGAATTTGCGTTTCACTGATTTTTTTTAATGATTTTACTTCCTGTAGCGATTCTGGTGCTGTCCTGAAAAATACATAACCAAATCCCAGAGCAATAACTGCAAGAAAAAATAATGCCTCAGCCCCCTTCCCGCGCACAGATGTATGAATATCTTCACACCATATTGTTTAATACCTCAATCATGTGACAGAACTGATAAACCGAGACACTCTTTATAGCTTAAAGAATCATCTATTCTCTTTAACATTCCATTTTATGGAATTATCTGCCTGGTTGGATATTGTGAGTCTTTTATTTCTTATAAGCATTTCACTTCTATGTTACAGGCAGGGAGTACTCTGGCCCATTTTTCTGCTGCTTGGCTCAGCCATCGCCCATGTTCTGGCAACAGACCCTGACTTTAAGCAGAAAATAAACACTGCACTTCCTGCCCTTGAAAGGGCTCTTCCCCTCACTCAGACAATACCGGTTGTGGTGTTTATCGTGACACTTCTCTTTTCACATTATCTTGCCCATTATGCAGCTGCAAGACTTGAACGATCAGCAGTAAGGGGGCTTGGAACAGCAAATCGGTTTGTTGGTGCTATCTGTGGACTTCTCCTGGGATGCAGCATCATTGCCTGGACAGGGCGTTTTGCCTCATACCATTTCCCCTCACTTGCCCCTCATATTGAAAATTCAGCGGTTATCACCTGGTGCAGTGAACAGGAGGAAAAATACAATTTTTCAGGTAAGCTTGTAACCCTGTTCAGGCAGGAAGCCAGGAAGATATCAGATATTCTCACGCAGTAAACATGAAGGCTCCAAAAAAGGTTATTGAACTGTGTCATAAACTTGGCATAGAGGGTGTGACCATTTACATACCAAAAAGGATTTCACCTGATAAACAGAGAAAGAGAGAGCTGTTTTTCTCCCTGCTTGAAGAAATTGAAACCATGTATGAAATGTTTCAGGAAACATTTCTTGAAAACAGACCCCAGTCCTTCACGGTAAGAAAGGTAAGACAACGCCATAAGGTGGCCACACATATTGCCTCAGCAGCACTAAAATCAGCCATCAATTCCTGGAAACGCTGGTTTAAAAAACATGAAAGCAAAAGATTCTATTCCCTCTCCACACAGGAAAGAATAGACTATTTGAGGATAAGAAATCAGACCAGAAGAAACATTTCAAATCCAAAAGAGAATACAAGACTCCTATCCCTTGCCAGAGAGAGCATAAACAGCTGTCCCTGGCGTTTCTAGCATTCCACTCATGTTCTGAAACATTCCCCTGATTCCTCCTCTGTGCCACTATATCTATACCCTTTTTATTCCACCGACCACTCTCTAATGCCCTTTGTTCCCCACAGGTGCCACCTAACACCACACAATTGCCTCAAAGTCAGACTTCCTATGATAGCACAAGAATTTATTCTCAATAAAAAATTAGGGGTATGATCATGGAGGTAATCGGGGCAGACATAGGATATGGTTTTACAAAGGTTGTCTGCAAAAGAGCAGCAATACAGTATCCATCTGTTGTTGTGGAAAGACCATTTATACCGATTACCATTGATGTCAAAGATGAATCTCAGAGTGAGATGGTTGAATATCAGGGAAAATGCTACCTTTATGGCAACAGGGCATCCAAATACAGCAAAAAGTGCATATTTGCTCAGAGACACACCTCATTCATTGAGACAAAAACTTACGAAGTTCTTGTTAAGAGTACCCTTGGTTACGCTGATGAAGGACAGCTGTTCTATGTCACAGGATTGCCTGTCTGTGTCTTTGAAAACGAAGATATAAGGGAGGCATACCGTAAAAGAATTTCATCCCTTTTATCCCCTGAATGTATGGTAAAGCTTGTCCCTCAAGGCATAGGTGCCTTTTATCATGTTGTGCTTGATCAATATGGCAATCCAGTTAACCGTCAGTATCTGTTTGAGCGGTGTGCTGTTGTTGATATTGGCCAGTACACCACAGATATCGTTGTGCTTGACAGGATGGATGTGGTTGAGAGTCATACGGTCACTCTTGGCATATCAGTTGCCTGTGAGTCACTCATTCAGGAAATACAAAGACAATATCAGCGAGAATTATCCATGCATGAGGCAGCACAGATTTTAAGAAAACACAGGCTGATTCATTCTGGTAAGCAGATAAATATATCTGGTCTGGTGGAAACTATTTTAAACAATACCTGTGATCTGATTTTTACAGCTGTTATAGACAGAATAGGAAAAGGTGAAAACATGTATGCAGTTGTGTTTGCAGGTGGTGGCTCAGTTGTCTTTGAAGAAAAAATAAAAAAGATATTTAAGGCAGCCTATTTCCCCCTTCATCCTGTTTTTGCCAATGCCTACGGCTATTACAAATACGGCATAAGACAGATAAAAAAGATGCAGACATAAGATGATAAAAAACTACGAGATAAGAATTAAACTTAATCTTTCAAACAGCTGGGATAAAATAATCTTCAATGAGCTTTTAAAGGATGCTCCACGAAGAACCTGGCCAACTCTCATCCGCTATGCAGTGGTTGAGTTTCTAAAAACAAAGAAACACACACAAAAACCAGAGCAGTTTATCAGCCTTCCCCTGCCAGAAGACCTTGCAGAAAAAATTGACCGCTTCTAGTGCCACTCAGATTATCTCCTGACACCATGTTTCTGAAAATCTTAGAAGTTGCCCTATGATTATATGTTACTGACACAGCTGAAAAAGATTGTCTCCTTTAGAGGACTTCTTAAAGTTATCCCGGTCTCAAAAACTCTGATAAAACAGCAATTTTTTATTTTTTTTAATGGGACAAAATTACTTATTTCTGGCATATGCAAATAGAGTGTTTCTCAGAATCTTAGAATTTTGACGTAAAAAGTTACAAGAATCTGGTATGATATGAATTTAGAGTGAAAGGAAAATTAAAAAATTTTCTGCAGGAGTTATTCATGATTGCGGGCTTGCAGGCGGTGCTAATTGTTCCAGAAACTGGCACTTACGCATGGCACATGTTATATTGGAAAAAATGAAAAAAAGAAACAATAAAGAAAAAACCCGATATCAAGGTCTACAAACGGATTGCCAGAGAAATGTATCCAATTCTTCCCACAAAAGTCCATTGTGATCGCAGCAAATATGACAGAAAAAGAGAAAAAGCCCGCTGGAAAAAAGAAGTAAAAGAAGAAATTTAACAGCTCTTCTCTGGTACAGAAAAATAAAAACTCTGCATCAGGCTCAAACAAACGCAGAGTTTTTATCTCATAAAACCATCAAAGTAATCAGCAAGCCAAAGGAGATAGCACTGCAGGTGGAAATGTTTCCTTAAATGGATTTAAAAACCTCCAGCCTGCAGTGATAAAAATTTTGTCAAACCTGCAGTTAAAATGTTCTACAATTTAAAAACCTTGCAGGGTTACAGTAAGATTTTAAGCAAATACCAGAGGCTATCTTCATTGAATAAAATAACAGCGCCCCACAGATAAGTGAGAGCGCTTTTAATTTTTTATGGGAGGATAAAAGTGAAAAAAGTCATTGTTTATACTGATGGTGCCTGTCCTGGTAATCCGGGGCCAATGGGTATTGGGTTTATACTTCGTTATAACGGGCATGAAATCAAGGTAGGCCGCTACATCGGAGAAGGAACAAACAACAGAGCAGAAATACTGGCAGTTATTGAGGCGCTCAAAAGTATAAAGAGAAGGGATGTGCACGTTGTTCTTCATACAGACAGCCAGCTCGTGTACGGATATCTCACACAGGGGTGGAAAGTAAAGAAAAATAAAGAGCTTGTGGAAGAAATGAAAAAGCTCTGTAGAGAATTTGCAAAGTTTGAAGTGGTAAAAGTGAAAGGACATGCCGATAATGTGGCAAATAATGAGGTGGACAGACTTGCAAGAGAGGCAGCAAGAAAGAAGAAGGACTCTGCGGAAAGGAAGCCTTAAAGTAAAACACTTGCCCTATTCTGGTAAGTGTTTTATACTTTTCCAAAACCAAGAAGTAAGGAAATTTGACATGCTGGCCAAGCTATCTTCCAAGAATCAGATTACCATCCCGAAGAAAATTCTTTCCAAACTTCCTGGTGTTAAATATTTTGATGTCTCTTATAGAGACGGGGTAATAGTTTTAACACCGGTGCGGGTAGAACCAGTAAAACTGGACGCAATCAGAGAAAAGATGAAAAAACTCGGTCTTTCGGAAGACTCTGTAGCCAAGGCTATCGAATGGGCCCGAAAAGGTTAATCCGTGTTGTTCTTGATACCAGTGTGGTTGTCTCTGCTTTACTCTTTGGTGGTTTGCCTGGAAGTCTTATTGGGATGTGGAAATCCGGTAAAATTCTTCCTCTGTGTTCCAGAGAAATTATTGATGAGTACCTTAAGGTGCTTTCCTATCCCAAGTTTCAGCTGAGTGAGGAAGAAGTTTCATATCTGCTGACTCAGGAGATACTGCCCTGGTTTGAAGTCGTGGAGGTTCCCCGTGGTAAGTCCTATGTAAAGGACGACCCAGAAGATGATAAATTTATCTGGTGTGCTATCGTCGGAAAAGCTGACTTTATTGTGTCTGGAGATAAACATCTCTTAGAACTCAAGAGTTGTCCAGTTAGAGTTATTCAAGTTAGGGAATTTTTAAAGATTCTGGATAGACTAAGTTCTAAAAAATGAGAAAGATGATCAAAAATACAAACCCTTAGAATATATTGAATCCATAAAGGACTGCCATCATGTGCCAATAGTCTTAATTGTTCTTTGTCTGAACAGCTCTACTAAGACTTCCACAAGCCGTATGGCCATGAGTCAATGAGCCCTACGGCTTCCTGATCCAAAAAATTCTCAGGAGAATGAGGTGAATATTAAAACCGCATCAGGCGTTATAAGTGCGCTTATAAAAGGTGTAAATCTTAAACCAGGCAGGACCTATGTCATCCATGTTGATGGACTGTCTGAACAGGCAAGGGCTACAATTGATAAATACCTGCCATGTGGTTACTGTCTTGTAAGGGGGATCATAATTCAAAGACCATCTTTTAACGGTGGAAGGATTATCAGGGTCTTAACCTGAAAATCAGGGCATCTTTAAAAGATCAACAAATAAAAAGGAAATCATTAACAAAAACAGAAGGAGAAAATCATGAATAAAAGACAAATAGAAACCCATGTCATCTTTGAGCCACTTACAGAGCCAGCACCACCCGAAGAATATATTGGAAAGTTTATCCCTTTTTCAGAACTCTCTCCTGTACTTCTCATCGGCCCAAAAGGCACAGGAAAGACACTTCAGGTATTCTGCTATGCAAAGTCTCACAATTATAAATTACTTATCCTTGAAGCAAGTGAGGATACAAAATACGGGCAGCTTGTTGGACAGTTTGGGCTTAAAGGAAAGGAAGCCTATTTTGCGCTTGGTCTTATTCCCACAGCAATCCATTATGCAAATCAGGGAGAGAGATTCATACTTCTTATTGAGGAATTAAATGCACTCACACCGGCTGCACAAAAAATACTTAATTCCCTGCTTGATATAAAACAGGGTATTACTGTTAAGGAAATCGGCAGGCGCTTTCAGATTGAAAATCACTGTTCTGATTTTCTTATCGTTGCCACGATGAACCCCACATTTCATGGTGGGGTGTATGAGCTGAATGAGGACTTAAAATCAAGATTTGCCATAATCAATATTGGTTACCCTGATGAGGAAACAGAAAGACAGATACTTTTAAGGTATACAGATAACTTTGATTTTGCCACAAAGCTTGTAAATCTTGCAGTCCAGACAAGAACTTCAGCCTTTATCTATCAGCTTTCCACCAGAGACCTGGTTCAGGCAGTAAGGATTGAGAAAAAACTTGGACCTGGCTGGGCACTCAAGACTCTTGAAGGGAAATTTGAGGACCAAGATTTAAAAACATTTAAAGAAAGACTTAAAGGAGTTTTTCGCAGTGAAGCTGTTTGATAAAGCAAGCTTCTGGGAACAGTACAAAATTTACAGGGATATTATCTTTATCCTCAGGAAGAAGGAAATCCGCTGGACACCCCTGACAAAGGAGCCAGGTTTTGAAAACTACTGCAGGGAAGAATTTCGCTATTTTGAAGAGGTCTTTAGATATGACTTTGAAAACATTGAGGCAAAGAAGCCTGAAGAAATAAATCCAGCGCTCCTTACCGAAATCATAAAGCTGCTTGATCAGTTTCGCTGCCACAGATTGATGCAGTTTGTTTATCCTGGATATGCAGAAACAATAACAGGAGATTGCTTCAGGGGAAAAGATAAAGAACCGAACAGCCTTCTTGTAAAAGCATGGCTGGAAAACAAAGGTGATCCCTTCATACTTACCCTGATAAACCGGATAAGAAGGAAGGTACCAACAAGAAATGAGATAATCAATATGGCGGTTGAAATATGCAGATGGTGGAATAACAGATATCAGGATCAAAATGAGAGAGAAATCAACTACAAATATGCTCTATTGACCGGCATACCAGATAGAGATGAACCGGAAAACTGTGAAATGACCGGGAAATGTGAAGCAACTTCTGATGATGAAAACCTGCCAGATAATCTTAAAGACTACCTTGAGCGGGGGTCTGAAAATCCTGGCACTGGTAATGAAAGCAGGTCTGATAGTCAGGGTGAGCCTTCAGACCTCTCAGATATAAGAAAAACTCAAGAAATGCTTTCTGCCTACATGCGCATCATGCAGAGAAAAAGAGGACTTTCAAATGTGAGTGAGCTTTTAAGAAGAAATGTGTACTCAAAGGTTGATTTTGATGAAGATGAGAAAGCAGAAACCTTAAGCATCGCAAAGGAGGATATTCCTGCAGCTAACATTTTAAGGAAAATAATACTTTACAGAAAGCTCGGGGAAACATACAGCGAGTCTGGTAATGTGCTTGATACATCAAGATATGTTGCCATGCTTGTGGGTGACAATAATAACACTATCTTTAGGGCAATAACAAGAAAGAAAGGTGGAAAGGTGGTCTTTCTGGCAGACGCCTCAGCAAGCATGACCAGATATTATGAACTTGAGAGGAAAGTTTATGCCATACTCAGTTATGCACTTAAGGATTATGTGGATTTTGAACTCTTCTGTTTTGATTATTACAATGGTGCAGTGAGAATTAAAAGAAGATTCTATGAAGGTGACCTAACGCCCATCACCCATGCAGCAAATTATGTTTTCAACAGGCTGAGGCTTGAATCACACAGGTACCATGCCTCCGTCATTGTGCTCTTTACCGATATGCTTGAAAATATTGCAAAGGAAGGAAGATTTTTCTCTGGATTAAATGCCCTTGCAGGTAAGGCAAGAAAGACAAGGATAAAACTTGTTGGTGCAATACCAGGACAGGCATTAAAACAATATCTTTGTTTAAAATATATCAGGCAGTTTCAGAGATTTTTCCCGGTAATATATATTGCCTCTGAATCATCTGACAGACTCATCATGGATCTCATAAAACTTTTAAAGGCAGTAAAGATGATTTAGTCAGCAGGCAGATAAAGATGACCCTGCTGACATGAAAAAATAAGAAGGAGGGTTATATGAGTGAGCAGGTCTACAAGCCAAGAAGGGATACAAATGTTGTTGTGATTAAGGGAAGGCTTGGAGCTAAACCAGAACTAAGATATACACCCCAGGGAAAACCCGTGGCAACATTGAGGATAGCTGTGAGTGATATTGTCAAAAATGAACCATACACAAACTGGTTCAGGGTCATCACCTGGAATAGCCTTGCTGAAAATGTCACAAAACATCTGGAGAAGGGAAGACAGATACTTGTTTCAGGTGCCCTCAAGAGCAGAACGTATACTGATAAGAATGGCAATAAGAGAACTGCGATTGAAATCTGGGCAAACAGGATTGAATATCTTGACAGACCCCAAAAAGCCATAGAAGAACCAGCTCCTGAAGAAATTCCTGATCCAGAAGAGGATCTTGATGATGTGCCATTCTAAATGAAATTTGAGGGAGCCATTATGCTGGCTCCCTTAACCATGTCTCAATCCCAGAATGCTGACCCTCACCAGTTAAGGGCAGAGGATAACTCCAGTGTTATCAAAGGCGCATGTACTTTCTTTCAGCAATCCTTAACTCAATTAAGCCACAGAAAAGAAAAGTGGTAAAATTCCTCATCAAAAAACAGCTAAGGGCAGATTTTCCCTTCGGGTTTCCTGCTGTACCTGAAGAGGCAGAATTTTTCAGGGGCAAAGAACAAAAACTTCTCCTTTATCTGGCAACAGATAAAAACAGAACTCATCCCAGAAATTCAGCTTATCCGCTCATTTACTGTGAACTCTTTCCATACAGGAGCTTTTATCTTGATGAAAAGAACAGAAATATGCTTTATTCATTTCTTGAGAGACTTTTCCCGGTACTGAGACCTGCCTCCATAGATCTGACAACAGATGACATCTACCATACTCATAGAATCTATATACACGCGGAACTAGAAAAGAGAAAAATAGAGCCACCCTGGCTCAAAAAGCTGTTACGGTATGGATTTAAAGAATATCCCAATAACATCTATGTGCTTAAAATTAAAAACATAAGAATTGAATGCTTCAGTAAAATGGGAGTGTATCAGTTTCGCATCGTCTCAGCATATATGCCTCGATCTACACCAAAGGGTCTTGGGCCAGCAATGAACATAAAAGCAGTAAGAAAAGGCATTAAACTGCTCACCCAGCTTGAAAAAAAGATAATTTTCTAAGCAAAAGAGTACCTATCACAGCAGGAAAAAACCCCCCTAATTAAGTCAAAGGAGGTAAACCAAGGTGGATATTTACTATAACCTCTGTATCACAACGACCGATAAAAAGGCCTATGTTTTGCCTTCGTTTAAACACAGACCACCACAGAAACTGCTCCTTGGTAGCAGAAATGATCTGTCCAGATTTTATGAAATATACGATGAAATCGAAAATATAACAGCCAAAATATTTGAAATTGAAAACAAAAAGATAGATGAACTCACTGTAGGAGATATAAATCTGTTTTTAAGGCTGAAGGAAATAATTGTTAAAATGCTATCAATCATGCAACATCTGCCAGCCACAGGTGCACTGCTATATTTTAATTCTGTTTTGGAAATTGATGGCTGGAAATTTATTTCTGAAGAGATGACCACAGAATGGATCCTCAAAAAACAAAAGGAGGGTTATGAGATAAAAGTAATTGAGTTCTAACCATCCACTGGCAGTGGTCAATTCATCAGCTTTTTCCGTCTTTAATGAGAAAAAGCCTTTAAGGAGAAGCTTATGAAGGTCTCAGTATATGTAAATGCTGCAGTATTTAAGGATAAGGCGGGAATAATTGCTCTATTGAGTGATAAAAGGACAAAAAGGAAAAAACTTATTTTCCATTGCTCAAAAATTTCAGATAGAGAAACTGCTCTGTCTATTGCCATATTCAAAGCCCTTAAGGAGCTTAAAAAACCAGACAGAACAGAAGCTGAAATAAATCTTCCTGAAAACATCTCCCTTTCTCCGCAATTAAATGAGTCTCTCAAAAAGTTGAAGAAATTTAATATCAAAATAAATTCCCATGCACGGTCGCTTGAAAAAATGGCGAGAATAAAACTTGCCCTGACAGGTATCACCCAGACCTTAATTCACCGCAAACAGCAGAGCAGTCATAAAAACAACAACCTTCCGGCAAGAAAAATCAAAAGCTATTTATCATCCCTGGAAGAAAAGGGATTTTCTGTTGATGTCACCATTCTTGAAGATAATCCAGATCATGCTGAGGCAGAAATAGATATTTATGATGAGAATGAGAAGCTTGTAAGTGCCCAGACCATAACTGCTGATATAAACAGCTATTCCATCACCTGCCACAGATGCCCGCTTCCATCACGCTGCCCCTTTTATGGAAGGAGTTACTGCCATGAAAGCACCCTCCATTGAGGAGGAAAGCCATGAAACTTGAGCTTACCGAAGAGCAGCTAAAACCTGTAACTGCTCCTCCTGAGATAATAAGGGTTGTGGCAGGCCCGGGTACCGGAAAGACAAGATGTGTTACGGCAAGAATCATTTATCTTCTCGCAAATAATGCCAGGGGAAACATACTTGCCCTTTCTCATACCAGAAAGGCAGTAAAGGAAATACAGCTAAGATTAAAGCAGCTGATCCCGAACAGCGGGCTTCTTGAAAAGGTAAAGATTATGACCCTCCATGCTTTCTGTTTTAAGACGGCAAAATTTATTGATGCCATTGATAGAAAACCACAGCTTCTCCTTGAAGAAAAAAAGATTGAGTTTTTAAAACACTGCCTTGAAATTCATCCTGTTTATGAAGAACTTGAGGTAATTCTCAGTGCAATTGAGAACTGCAAAAATCTGCTCATCACACCGGATGAGGCTTACTGTATTTTGCCTGAAGAGCTGGCAAAACTCTATGAGGTTTATGAAAGGGAAAAGGAAAAATTAAAACTGTGGGATTTTGAAGATATGATTGTGAGTGTCTACAGAAAACTCTCATCAGATCATAAGCTTGCTGAACGGATAAGAAGACGTTTCAGCCACATAATCGTTGATGAAGCACATGACATGAACAAGGCACAGTATGAGGTGGTGAGAATAATCCAGGATGGCTCATTCTTTACTGTGCTTGATCCAAATCAGAGGATTTATGCATTCAGGGCAGGTGGAGGACCCCTTCAGAGAATGAGCACTGATTACCCTGAAAGTAAAGAGTTTTCACTGCATGTTAATTTCAGGAGCGGGAGAAGAATTGTTGAAGCAGCAAATAAACTCATGAATACAGAGCTAAAGCCAAGGGATAATGCAGCCGAAGGAAAAATTGATATTGTTGTTGAAACGGGCTGGGAAAAACAGGCCAAAGAGCTTGCCAGGAAAATAATCGGACTTGCAGAAAAGTATCCGCAGGAGGAGATTGCTGTACTTGTAAGGACGAATTTTCAGGTGGCAGAATTTGCAAGGATATTTGAAGAATATGGGATTAAAAGCAATTTAGAACTCAACAGAATCATTGAGCCAAAACGACCTGAAGAAACTCCAGGAAGTCTATGGCAGAGGGTGCTTCAGATCATAAAAAAGTTTTCAGGTTTAAGGCAGAAAGAAAAACCTAAAAATAAAGACATAAGGATAACAATAAGCACCATACACAGGGCAAAGGGAAGAGAGTGGAGCTGTGTGATTGTACCGGATGTGGTTGAGGAGCTTCCCTGCTGCAGAAATAAGGGCATTAATGGTGAAGAAAAGAGAGTCTTCTATGTGGCAGTGACAAGACCCAGAGATGTTCTCATACTTTCAGCAGCAGAGGAATCTTACGGAAGGAAGACAAAAATCTCTCCATACATTGAGCTATTTTCAGATTTAGCATTCCCTTAAAAGGAGGAAATTATGAGCTTTCAATTAAGAGAACTTGTCTCCAACATGGATGAGCTCACATCCCTTGAAGAGGAACTTCATGAAAAGGAGCTGGAGGATATGATCAACCGGTCAACACCCGATGGATTTACCATCCATCAGATTGAGGAGCTTGAGAAAAGAAAAACTGAAAGGCTTGAAAAAATCTATACCTCCCCGCTTAATTTTTTCCACAAGAAAAAACAAGCCATAATACCTGTTTTTAAACTTTCAGAAAAAAGAAAAGCCAGACTGCCAGAAGTATTCAAAAAACTTGCACAAAAGACAGTTGCACAAACCGCAAGGATAGCGGCACGTGCAGGCATAAAAATCAGTTTTTCAAAAGAAATTGCTGATAAAAAACTATATGAAGTGGCAAAATTCTGTGAGGATGTACCGCTCATAAAAGAAAAGATAAGACTTATTCCAAAAAACAGACTTGCAAGATGGATAAATACCCTGCTTGCCCTTGAGGGTGAAAAGGCATATATCATGGCAGTTTATATGAATGCAATTGAAATACCATCACCTGTAAAATCAGAGATCCCTGACTGCCATGACCTGACCATAAAGATTAAGCCAGGAAAAACTTTACCATCCATCTTGAAAAACGCAGCTGAGTTTCCCCTGGAGAAGGCAGAAAAACTGGCAGCCTATGCGGGAATAAGGCTTGAATATCCAGAAAGATTGAAAAAGATAAAACTCAAAAATATCTGCAAATTCTCAGATAAGGCTCAGTACGCTCCAAAATTTCTTGAAGCCATAAAGAGAGATGTTGAGGCAAATAAAACATATCAGGAAATAAAGGACTGGCTTGAAAAACTATCAGATGAAGACAAAAGGTTTCTCCTTGAAAGCTACATCAAAGAGGATGGAATCCCAATTCTCCATGCTCCAGAAGAAATCACCTTTGAAAGGGAAAGACCTCCGGTTTATGAGCAGATTAAAGGCATAAAACGCTGGGTGCAGAATGGGAAAGTTATCTTTGAGGGTGGAGTGTGGCATGTGCCTTTAAAGGAAGCTGTGAAGATGCTTAAAGGAAAAATAAAATACTCCGCTGCCACAATCACAGAACAGGCAAAAAAGACACTTGAGGAAAATCTCTCACGTTGCTATATCCCACCACAGAACGGTATTCCACAGAAACTTTTGTTTTATGGATTTTTCTTTAGAAACGGGAAAAGAAAAATACCCGTTGGGATTATGAGCTGTAACTGGAATAAGGATATGCTGTTTGAGAATGAAGAGATAAAAAAGATTATTTTTCAAAAACAGCTCATCTCACAACAAAAAAGAAGACAAAAAGAGGAGGAATTTAAAAACTATTACACTAATGCCCTTAAAGCTCTAAAAGAAAATGACTGGACAGCATTCTGGTCTGTGGCAAAGAATTCAAAAAATAGACTTGAAAGGATAGCCTATTACAAGGCAAAAAAGGATCTAAAAATAAAGACAGAGACAGAACAGACTATATAAGACCCCCTTTCTTACTTTTTCAAAAAAGATAAAAAGACCCTGAAACGAAGAAAGCCTAACCGTATTGCCAGAATCTCAATAATTGGGGAAGGGAGGGGAGAGGAAAAGGAATTCTGTTAATTTCTATAAAGTTTAAGTTATGCTTAATTTTGCCTTTATCCGTTTTTCCAGAATCTTCTTTTCTCCAAGGACTGCCAGTTTCTGTTCAGGACTCCAGCTATTGACCCAGTGTTTTAAGGTCATCTCAAGATTGTGAGCATATACAGGATCAACATCAGGCACAGGAATGTCCTTCCAGAGCTGCAACAAATATTCATAGATGCGCTGTTCAAGCAAGGGATAACTTTTATAGATTCGCCCAGCTCCCACCATGCCGGATCTTGTGGTTTTTGTAAGAACAACAGGGAAAACAATCTTTTTCTGGATTGCCTTTTTCCTTTTAAGCATGCGCTGCTGATTTATTTTTGTCACTTTTTCCTTAAGCAGATTTTTAAGAACTTCCAGGCTTTGTCTTTTCCATTCATAATACTTTTCCCATTCCCGCCTGTGTTTATCCTTAAGTTTCTCCCATAACTCGCTGGCACGGGTGCGGTAAAAACTCCACTGTTTTCTATCTCTCAGCCTGAAAAGCCACTGCCGGACCTGCTTCAACCTGCGCTTTAATTTCTCCCTTTCTTCTCTTTGCTTTGCCCTGAGCCAGGCTGCCTTTTTGCGTGACTCGTTCTTTAAAAACCTTCTCACCGCTTTAAGCCCTGTCTTTAAATCCAGTGGCTCAGCCCTGTCAACTATCAAAAATGAACGATTATGAAATTTCCTTACCCTTGCCCAGATAATCTTTGGAAGGTGAGATTCAACATCAAGGTCTGAAGGCACAAATTCAGCAAATGAAATCAGCCGATGCACAAATTCAATGTCCACTCCCTTCCACAATGCCAGCCCTCTAACAAAAGCTCCAATCCAGCCTTCACTGAAAAATAACTTTACCGCTTCCCTGTAAGGACGCTCTCTTTCCTGCTCCTCCTTCTCAAGCTCCCTTTCAGCAATAATCACATCGTGGGTCCTTAATTCTGCAATCTCTGCTTCAATACCAGCTCCCATATTCCATAAAATTTCCTCACGTAAAACCCTTTTGACTTCACCGGGATCCAGTTCAGGAAATTCAGCAACATACCTTTCAACAGCCTCCTGTATCTCAGCTTCAACTTGACCGTCCAGCTGAAAGAGAGATAAAAGTCTTTCTTCAAGCTCTCTTACATGCAGTGCCTTCTGTTTAAGGCCTGCCCATACAACCTCATGCAGATTTTCTCCCTCGGCATGAAAAATCTCGCCAAGGGTTATGGGGAACTCTGGGTTCCCATATTCCTGATAGTAATTTCCCTCCATGCTCACACCTCCTTTACTTTCCCCTTCCCCCTCCCATCCCGATGTCCCCCAGGCTTAAAGAGGACATCCGGAAGGGAGGGAGAAAAAAGGGAAAGTGGAGGTGTGATATGCTTTCCTTTCCCTCGCCTCCCAGTTGTCAAAAGAGCAGTATCAACCTGGTTTCATGCTATCGCAAAAATTTTTACCAGTGAAAGAAAATAAAAAGACCATAAAATAGAAGTTCTGACACCACACGAGTCGATAACTGGATCAGGAAATTACCTGGTCACAGATACAGGATACAAAAAATGGCCAGAGCAAAAATTGAACGGGGTAACATGGTTCTAAACTCTGTGTGTGGCGCTGTCGATTAAAATGTCCCTTCTGCTATGCAAGAAAGTCATCATCTTTGAGAAAAGGGACATTTTGTCTGAAATATTACACCACAAATAAGCTCCTTTTTTATGAAAACTTTTTAAAAATTTAAACAAAATGAAATAGCAATGAGTGAGATTAAAAGCCTTCTTAAAGCACTCATAGCCGAAATCGCAGAAATTCGCATTACAACCCAGGCGATCAAAAAACAGATGGAGCAACTCCATAATGTTTCAATCACAGAAAAAGAATTTCTCACCCTGGAAGAGGCATCAAAACTGAGTGGTCTTGCTCCAAAAACATTGAGAAAATATGTGGCCAAAGGTATCCTCAGCCGGTATGGATCAGCAAGAAAAGTGCTGATAGCAAAAAGTGAATTAAAGAATGCAATACAAACCGGCTTTAAACCGAGTTTGACTATCTGTCCCAATGAAAAGATAAGACCTATCAGAGTACGTGGTCCAGAAAAATCTTCTCATCGCTTTCAAAGAACAAAATGAACCTCTTGCCAGAAATCTTTATGTCTAATATATTAGACACGGGATGGCAGTAATTGAAAGAAATGGTCGTTATTTTTGTGTTTATTATGACGAACGGGGTAAGCAGGTCTGGAAAGCCTTTGGACGTGGATCTGAAGCAAAAAAGGCAGCTCAGGCATTTGATTTTGAAATAAAAGCAAAGAAGAAAAAGGGTTATGCCATTACCAGTTTCCAGAAGATTGATATCACGAACCTTGCCCAGGAATATCTGGATGTTAAAGGTAAATTCTTACATCCTGAAAATGTAAGAAAAATAGAATTTCTGATTAATAAAATAGTAGGCCCGATCATTGGTGGTAAAAATATTGTCTCTTTAACAAAAAGAGATCTTTTGCCCATTATCAAAAAGCTTGAAGATGGTAACAGAAGCGCAAAGACAATTAATGACTATCTTACCTACCTCAATGCGATTCTTAACTGGGGAGTCCAGAACGATTTTATTCCATTTAATCCTTTCAGGGGTTTTAAGAAAAAGAAGGAAGATCCGTATAAGATACCCATCATAACGAAGGAAGAAATTGAGCGTATTCTTGAAGTAGCTCCGGACCATCTGAAATGGGCACTGCTTGTAGAGTTTTACACTGGCTGCCGCCCTGGACCAAGTGAGCTGTTTTCTCTCAAATGGGAAGATATAGACTGGGAAGAAAAAACCATAACTGTGTATAGCAGTAAAACGAAAAAAACCAGAAAAATTTATCTGCAAGATACCTTCTATGAGATGCTTAAAGAGAAATATAAGAATAAGGACTGTGAATACATCATTTCCTATCGAGGTAAACCCGTCAAATCTACTAAACGCTCATGGGCAACCGCCAAGAAAAAAGCAGGTATAAGAAAACGAATCAGGCTCTATGACTTGAGACATGCCTTTGCCACCTACCTTTTAGCTCATGGTGCTGACCTGAAAGCTGTCTCAGATATGATGGGACATCACTCCACAAAAATGACAGCTGACAGGTATTATCAATTAGTGGAAGCACTCAAAAAAGATGCTGTGGCAAGACTTCCCGTACTTAAGGTGATGTCTGATAATAAAAAACTCAAACCCAAAATATTAGACAAAATATTAGACAAAACGAAAAGGGCTATCTGAGGGCTGTCTTTAAGTTCCAGAAACTTTAAAGAAATTTTGGTCGGGACGACAGGATTTGAACCTGCGACCCCAGCGTCCCGAACGCTGTGCTCTGCCAAACTGAGCTACGTCCCGCCAAACTATTTTTAATCAATTTCTTTCAATTTGACAAGTAATCTTT
>Ga0116200_10000193_pt1 | contig 17478 bp, 14 predicted proteins | sample Mar14436cmmetaG_FD_94478 | JGI IMG/M metagenome (GOLD analysis project Ga0116200, IMG submission 94478) | Marine hydrothermal vent microbial communities from Guaymas Basin, Gulf of California to study Microbial Dark Matter (Phase II) - Marker... ... | reverse complement strand
CCCTAAGCGATTCCTTAGATGCTTCTTTAAACGAACATAAAAAAATTCTTGATGCTTTTTTTAAGAAGGACCCCAATCTAGCTGCAAAGATGGTTAAAGAACATGTTACAAAGGGCGGGAAAAGAGCTCAGAAATTTTTCAAATAGCTTATAACCAAATCAAAAAAATTATAATAATGCTTGATGACAATTTAAGGAAATTAAGGAATTTCGATAAGATATATCAAGGATTTTCTTGGAATATCGCTAAATTCTACAATATTGCCTACGATGTCTGCGACAGGCATGCCTCTAAAAAAGGAAAAATAGCTCTTTATTTTGAAAGCGATACTGGGAAGAAAAGCACCTATACTTTTTCCCAATTAAAATCTCTTTCAAACCAGTTCGCGAATGCCCTTGTTAGTATTGGAGTTAAGCCCAAAGACTTCATAGCCATCTATCTCGGACAAAGGCCGGAAACCGTTATAGCGCATCTTGGGGTTTTTAAGATAGGGGGCATATCTGTTCCAATGTCTCCCATGTTTGGTCCGGATGCAATTGAATATCGAATAAATAATTGCCGGGCTAAGGCCATAATATTTGGAGCAGAAAATTCTGAAAAAATTATGGATATCAGGAATAAAATTCCCTCGATAGAATACTTTATTGAAGTTAATGGCAAAACAAAAGGGGCAATACAGTTTGAAAATATCTTGACAGATGCCTCAGTTAATTTTGACATGGCTCCTACCTTGGCGGATGCCCCAGCTATATTAATTTATACGTCTGGCACAAGCGGTCTCCCAAAAGGGGCACTTCATGCCCATAGATGCATACCAGCTCGGCTGACGGGGCTGGAAATGGCCCACAATTTTTTTCCTCTTAAAGGGGATATTTTTTGGAGTCCTGCTGATTGGGCATGGATTGGAGGGCTTTTTGACAGTCTTTTTGCGCCCTGGTGTTATGGGATACCAGTAGTAGCTATTGAAAGAAAAAAGTTTGACCCCGAAAGAGTTTTTGCTCAATTGGAAGAATATGGTATTCGGAATGTCTTTCTTCCACCAACTGCCCTTAAAATTATGAAAGAGGTTCCAAGACCAAAAGAGAGATACAGGCTTAAAGTGAGGTCAGTCCACTCTGGAGGTGAAATCGTTTCTTCCGATATTCTAGAATGGGGTAAAGAGGTCTTTACAAGTCTGGCAGAAATATATGGCATGACAGAAATAGGGTTTGTAGCTGGAAATTGTCCTGCTGTGTTGCCTATTAAGCCAGGGTCTATGGGAAAGGCATATCCAGGGCACAAGGTCGAGATCCTTGATGAAAGTGGACAGGTTTTACCCCACGGAAAAACAGGAGAAGTGGCAATTCATCGCAGTGACCCAGGAATGTTTGTCAGGTATTGGGGCGATGAAGGGGAACCAAATCAAAAATTTTCAGATGACTGGTTTCTTTCTGGAGATTTGGCTTTTAAGGATGATGAAGGGTACTTCTGGTACCAAACACGGAAGGACGACGTTATCATCAGTGCTGGTTACCGTTTTGGACCATCTGAAATCGAAAAATGCATATTTAAACATCCCTCTGTACAGGATGTGACTGTAGTTGGAAGCCCGGATCCTCTTAGAGGAGAAGTGGCCAAGGCCTTTATTATTCTGTCACAGGATGTTGAGCCGTCCGATTCATTAACTAAAGAAATCCAGACCTTAGTCAAGAACAATCTCAGTGCCCATGAATATCCACGTGAGATTGAATTTGTAAATGAGTTCCCCAGAACGACAACTGGGAAAGTTCAAAGGGATGTTTTAAGGCAAGGGGAAATGGAGAAAAAGGCCAAAAAATAGCTTTTTCTCATGAACATCCATGCCCTGCGGCCACAACGAACCATGAAAGAGCTTTTTGTTATTTGTGACTCTTTAAATTAAAGATTTAGATTGCCTTTTTATCCAGTTTCAAGTTTCTTTCATATAGACTCAGCAGTGAGGTTGTTGTGTTATCAAAACTGCGAATAGTAGAAGTAGGTGATTTTATTTCCGCCCCCTTTTGTACAAAGATGTTTGCAGATCTGGGTGCAGAAGTTATCAAGATTGAGGAACCAGGAATAGGCGATTCTTCAAGGAGATACGGGCCTTTTTTTGATGACAGGCCTGATAAGGAACGGAGCGGTCTTTTTATATATCTAAACAGCAATAAGATAGGGGTAACACTCAACCTAAACACCTCTCAAGGCCGAGAGATTATGGGTAGAATATTAAAGAAGGCAGACATTTTCGTAACTAACATTTCACTTGATCAAAGAAAAAAATGGAAACTGAGATATAATGATTTTATCAGCCTCTACCCTTCGCTTATATATTGCTCAATTACCCCATATGGAACTGAAGGACCTTATAAAGATTATAAAGGTTTTGACTTACAATGCTGTGCGATAAGCGGCACAAGCTGGGCAATTGGCGATCCGGAACGGGAACCACTCCAAATGCCTTTATTTTTATGTGATTATCAGGCAGGGATCAATGGTGCAGCGGCAAGCATGTCAGCCCTTATAGGCAAGAGAAAAAGTGGCAAGGGAGAATATATAGATATATCAGCATCAGACGTCATGGCGAGCTATGTTGGGTCAAATTCTATTTTGTACATTTTTTACGGACTTCAGTGGAGAAGAGCGGGCAAAAGAGCTTACGGCTCAGGTGGTTTCTATCCGTATGGGATATTTCGATGTAAAGATGGCTATGTATGCATAATTTGTAGAACCAAAAAAGATTGGGAAGGTTTTATTAAATCAATTGGACATCCTGATTGGGCCGATGACCTACGATACCAAGAACCGGCCCAGATAGGAAGGGATTATCCTGATGAGGTTGATTCCCTTCTTGAACCTATTTTAATGAAATTAACTAAGGAAGAGCTGTTTGAGCTCGCGAAAAAGTGGCAATTTCCTTTAGCACCCTTGAGAAATATTCAAGAGGCTATTGAAGAGCCTCAATTATCTTTTAGGAATTTTTTTTCTAAGGTTAAACACCCCAAGGGAGGATCTTTTTTTCTTCCTAACCCCCCTTATCATTTCTCGAATAGAAACAGGATATCTATCAGGCCTGCTCCACTATTGGGTGAGCATAACAATATGTTTTATGGGGATAGATTGGGTTTTTCACCGGTAAAGCTTAGGGAACTTAGAGAGAGAGAAATTATTTAGACTAAATTATGAGACAAAATTAATGACGCTTCCTCTCACAGGTTATAGAGTTTTGGATCTTGGTCGTGTATGGACTGGGGGAATGATCGGCTATATACTTGCCAATCTTGGCGCAGAGGTCATCAAGGTAGAGCATATTGATAACCTTGATAATACAAGGCTTAGAGGGAAGCCGACAATAAATGGCATAAAGGTAGATGGCAACGCCATTGAACTTGGGCCATATTTTCATAATCTGAACAGGGATAAGCTCAGTATCACACTAAATCTAAAATCTCCAAAAGGATCCGAACTCTTTAAGTCGCTTGTCAAAAAGAGTGACATAGTTACTGAAAATTTTGCCGCTGGTACATTAACAAAACTCAATCTTAACTACAACAGCCTCAAAGAGATCAAGCCGGATCTTATTATGATATCAGTATCACCTGCGGGGCAGGAAGGTCCCCGCTCAAACTTTAAGGGATATGCGCCTATTATTTCCAGCTTTTCTGGCCTGGAGCTGCTTGTTGGTTATGTAGGGGATTCCCCAACGGGGATGATGAACTTTGGTATAAGTGATCCTAATTCCGCTGCTCAGGCAATCTTTGCTCTAATTGCGGCTATTTATTATCGAGAAGAAACAGGCAAGGGACAGTATATTGACATGTCACAGATGGAAGCCTGTTTGGTTCTACTCGGAGAGCCGATCATGGAATTTCAAATGAACAATCGTATTATGACCCATAAGGGAAATTATAACCGTATCCACTGCCCCCATGGAATTTATCCCTGTAAAGGTAAAGATAAATGGATAGCAATAAGTGTTGAATCTGATCAGGCATGGAGAAATTTTTCTAGGGCAATAGGAAATCCATCTTGGGCAAGCCAAAAAACTTTTGTCTCCCAAAAGAGACGGCTGGAGAATAGACATTTTATTGATAAAAAAGTTGCTGAATGGACGTCTGGATTGTTAGTTGAGGATGCCGTCAAAATGCTTGTTAAGCACGATATTGCAGCCCAGGCAGTATTAAGAGTGGAGGAACAGTTCAATGACCCTAATTTTAGATATAGAAAACTCCACAAGAAGGTTTCCCATCCGCTGTTTGGGAAAGAAGTTCTTTTTAACATTCCATGGAGAATGAGTAATACTCGGCCTGCTATTCACAAATCGGCTCCACTCCTGGGAGAACATAATGAATATGTTTATAAGGAGGTTCTTGGAATTTCTGATAAAGAGTTCAAAAACCTTAAGAAAGATAGAGTCATATAGTTTAATCAATCAATGTTTGCAAGGTCAATTAAGCTTATTCTTTTCATGATTTGATATTTGGATAAAATAAAAGCTGAGTTCTATTTGAAGGACTGGTGGAATAGTATACACGTTTTGCAGGTAGGTCCAATAAACAGATATATCATAGAGGTTTGTTTAAACAAGACTGTGATAAAGATAGCGAAATGTGGGTCGTGGAGTTTTTGCACAGGAAGAGATTTAACCACGGAAAAGTCAAGCAGTACAACCGGATCCGGGAGAAAAGCGCCTACACCCGAGACGAAATCAGTCAAATTGCTGAGACATATGACAAGGTCTGACAAAACGCTTTGGCATCTTTAATAGAATTTGAGCGTTCTAGAAAATCATATCGATATTGCAGAGTCTTGAACTTCAATTATGGATTAGACTTTAACAGGGTGATCCAATGAGAATGTAATTATAAGTCCTGAAGGGGGGTGGTTAATATGGATGACAACTAGATGAGTTGATAATTTTGAAACCATTGTACAAGATTTTTCAAAAGGAGGTAGAAAAATGAGGAAGAGTATAGGTTTTATTTTATTGGCTTTGGTTTTAGTTATTTTGCCCCTATCGGTAGACTGTGGGGCAAAGCAGTTCACATTAGTCTTTGAGAGTATGCATCCAGCAACCCACAGCCGAGTAGGGACACCAGCTCCAGTAGTAGCGGGATGGCTGGATGCAGTGGAGAGAGAGTCTGGAGGAAGGATCAAATTCGAGCGGCACTGGGGTGGTGAGCCCGTGCCGGCAAGAGAAGCCCTGGATGCCTTGCGCTTGGGCACCATTGACGTACTAGCCGCCTCGCAGCTCCTATATTCAGGAAAAATAGCGATTGCAGATATTGGGATAATGCCGCGGAATTACAAAACGTTTACTGATATTTTTGACCTATGGTGGAACAGCCCACTTGGCAAGATTATTGATGGTGTTTATCAGAAGCGGTCAAATGTCAAATTCATGTACCCGCAGGTATTCGCCCCAGAAAACATTCAGGTTTCTAAGAGAACCAAAAAAATTCGAACCTTTGAGGATTTAAAAGGTCTCAAAATAAGGGCTGCAGGGGGAATGGCCAATTTAAGCGCGAAGGCTCTTGGTGCATCGCCGGTTACTACTGCTTCTTCCGAGTATTATACTGCCATGCAACGCGGCACTATTGATGCCGGCATAATGACTACGTACTCACTTGAGAGCTATAAAATGTGGGAGGTATGTGATCAGGTTGTCAACCCACCGATTTTTAATTCTTGTCACATTGCGGTATTTATGAACCTTGATACATGGAAAAAGGTAGGTCCAGAGCTTCAAAAGGTAATGATCGATGCTATACGCAAGATGGAGACTAAAATTATCTCATTTATTCATGTAGATGATGCGAGGATAGAGAAGATAGCCAAGGAAAAAGGGGTGGAATTCTACACATTACCACGGGAAGAACAAGATAAAATGTGGAAGGCACTTGAGCCTGTCTGGGATATGTATGTCGACAAATGCACGAAGCAGGGGCTGGGAAAAGAGGCAGAGCAGGTACGGGAAATAATTTCTGAGCGTTTTAACGCGCAGTAAGATCCTTTCGGTAGTGGAGGCCTGTCAGACCCCCACTACCCCTTGGTGGGCGATTAATGGTGTCCGGTGGAAAAGAGGGCCCCAGAGGAGGCTGAGACTAAAGTGGCAAAAATCGTGGCAGGCTTTCGGGCTTTATGGAAGGCATTGGAGTGGTTATCTCACCAGCTGGGGTGGATAGCCGGTGGTTTAACTTCCATCATGATCATCGCCGTCATGCGCGAAGTGGTGGGAAGATACTTTTTCCATAGGCCATCAGACTGGTCACTCGAATTGAGCGGGTTTCTTTTGGTTGGCTTAGTCTATTTGGCTGCACCTCACACAGAATTGGTAGAAGGACACATCCGGATAGACTTCCTCTATGATCACTTCAAAGGGAAAGTTAAGAACGTGATCGACATAATCATCTCGCTTGTAGGTATTTGCTGGTGCGTGATAGTGATGTGGCAGGGAGGAAGGATAGCGTGGTATTCCTACCTTACTGATGCTCGTTCGGAAGAGATTATGATGTGGCCTCTGTTCCCGTCTCAGGCAATGGTTCCCGTAGGTGCCTTTTTGCTTTGTCTGATTCTGTTGGGAAAGATAGTTAAAAACCTGAGTTTTTTGTTTAAGGAGTGAGACTAGCATGGAGTGGTGGCTGATCCTCATCATATCGATGGCGGTGTTATTGGTATTAATGCTTTTAGGGATTCCGATAGCTTACAGTCTGGGGTTTTTGGCACTGATGCTCGGGGGACTACTTATTGGGCCAAAGATCTTATATCTTTTCGGGACCCTTGCATATGGAAAAATAAACTCTTTTGGGTTGGTAGCAGTGCCACTGTTTATTTTTATGGCTGAGATTATTTTAGTATCCGGTGCAGCTAGAGACGCTTTCGATATGCTTAACAAGTGGGTTAGGGCAGCTCCAGGTGGATTGGCAATAGCCTCCCAGGTTGGCTGTGCTCTGTTCGCGGCCGTGTGTGGGGCGAGCACTGCTACCACTGCGGTAATTGGAGGGATGGCTGTCCCCGAAATGCTGAAACGCGGCTATGAAAAAAAACTTGCGACAGGGTCCATCGCCGCTGGCGGCGCCTTAGGGGTCCTTATTCCTCCCAGTATTTTGTTAATCATCTACGGCATTCTTACAGAGACATCTATAGGCCAGCTTTTTATCGCTGGCATTATTCCTGGTCTGATATTAGCTGCGGAACGTATCATTTATTTTCTGGTCCGATGCACTATCAATCCTTCCCTTGGACCGGCAGTCCGCGGCTTTACCTGGAAGGAAAGATTTGAATCTCTATGGAAAATTTTGCCACTTTTGTTGCTGGCTCTATTTATGTTCGGGGCACTTTACGCGGGCATTGCCACACCCACAGAGGTAGCAGCAATAGGTGCATTTGCTGCTATAGTAATCGGTGTGGCATACCGAAGCATCTATTGGAAGGAACTAAAAGAGGCCTTTTTCAAAACTGGACAAACGACGTCCTTTATTATGTGGATACTGGTGGCAGCGGCCTCCTTTGGGTTCGTTCTCAGTTATTTACAAGCCCCCCAAAAGCTGGTTGCTTGGATAACCAGTCTAGAATTGAATCCCTATGTTATCCTCATATTCATTAATCTATTGCTCTTCCTTTTGGGTTGCATCATGGACCCGGCAGCTATTATTATGGTTACCATTCCTATGCTCGGCCCTCTCGTGGAAGCACTGGGCTTTGATTTGGTATGGTTTGGGATAATGTTCGTTGTCAACATGGAGCTGGCGGAAATTACACCGCCACTGGGGCTTAACCTTTATATTATGAAGGCAGTATCTCCGCCCGAAGTGACGTTGAATGACATAATACGCGGGTCAGTGCCCTTTATGATTCTTGATATCATAGGACTAGCATTAGTTATTATTTTCCCAGCGTTGGTCCTCTGGTTGCCATCCACAATGATGTAACTAAAAAAGTGAAGCCTGACAAACGGGGATAATCACCACTGCGACTATGGATACTATGGAACTCACTGGATGTCTATATAAGGCAACTTCTTAACAAATGTGTCAAGTTTTAAAGACGCTCAATGCAAAATGATGAGTAGGTTATGTAAAGCGGTTATCGGTTGCGCAGCTCGAATCGGTTAACGATTAACGTCATACGAAACCAGCAGCGCAACCGTAGAACGTTAAACGAAACCGAAATCGCTTCGCTTAAAGCAATGGATTATTATTTTCCTTAAATAGTCGGTTTGAGGCGGAGCTTCATTAGGGATGAATAGGTCAGTTCAATTATTAGTGGAGCAAATCTTGCCGATGTGAGCAGTGCCTTATATTGCTGTTATTGCAGTCCACAGTGCAACAACATTATAAGACAGGACTGCATATAGGCAACATATAAGCTTTCTATAGTTTTTAAGGAACCTATGGACATAAATACATTATTTCAAGTTTTAACAAATGGTTTATTAATATCCGGTCTTTATGCTGTGTTAACTATAGGCTTAACACTTGTTTTGGGAGTGATGGGAATAGTCAATTTTGCACATGGCGCCTTTGTAATGATAGGTGCTTATACGACCTACTGGGCCTTCACACTGCTTGGGATAGATCCATTTATTAGCATGATTTTGAGTGCTGCTGTGTTATTCCTTATTGGCATAATTGCTTTTCGATTTACCATCGGGCCTATCCTCAATGATCCAGAATTGAACCAGATGTTATTAACACTAGGGATCTTGATAATATTGGAAAATATAGCTTTGATATTATGGACAGCTAATACAAAATCAGTGATTACTTTTTATTCCGACAAATCCATTTCATTAGGGCCAATCCATTTTGGCCTAATCAGGCTGATGGTATTTATCTTATCTGTGGTTCTAACTACTGCATTGGTTCTTTTTCTTAATAAAACCCGAATAGGAAATTCAATCAGGGCGGTTAGCCAGAATAGAGATGGTGCTTGGTTAGTTGGAGTCAATGTCAATCGTATTTATCTTGTTGCCTTTGGTATTTCCGCCGCTTTGGCAGGGATAGCAGGAACCTTAGTCAGCACTATAATGTATGTCGAACCTGCAGTTGGGTTTAGGTTAGGTCTGAAGGCTTTCTGTATAGTCATTATAGGAGGATTGGGCAACATTTATGGTACCCTTTACGGGAGTCTGGTCTTGGGGATAACAGAATCCCTTGTTGGATCCTATCTGCCGCAGGGTTCTGGCTGGGCAGAGGGGATCTCCTTTATGTTAATCATGCTGGTATTGATCATTAAACCCAAGGGCTTCGGTGGATTGAGGAGAATGTAAAAGTGATGAAGGAAAAATTAAAGGCTTTATCCATAAAATCTTGGCTGGGAATTGTTTTTATCTTTCTTTTCTTATTCTATTACCCGTTCTGGGTGACTCCTTATTTTCTCCACTTAACTGTAATCATAATTATGTATGCTGTGCTTTCTTCTAGTTGGGATTTTCTGGCCAGAACAGGTCAATGTTCCGTCGGCCAGGCTGGCTTCTTTGGGATTGGAGCATATACTGCCGCTTTGCTATACATACATTTTAAGATTCCCCCAATTCTTGGAATGTTTGCCGGTGGATTTCTTTCGATCTTTGTATCAATCATTCTCGGATATCTGTGCCTCCGAATGAGAGGAATATACTTCGCTATATCCACCATCGCCTTTGCGGAAGCCCTGATGGTGTTTAGTTTGATGTTTCGTAGTTTTACTGGTGGGGCAATGGGCCTTTCGGTACCACCTCTTTTTGAAGGTAATAGAATACCTTCATACTTTCTTATTTTTTCTTTGCTTGTTTGTGTCCTGTTTTTTGTTGTCTGGGCGGAGAATTCCAGGTTGCACTTTGCGTTTGCTTCCATCCGCGAGAACGAGGATGTAGCTAATATCTTAGGAATTAACCCTACAAAATATAAAATATTGGCGTTTATGGTGAGTTCATTTTTTACCGGATTTGCTGGTGGATTCTATGTACATTATACCACGTTTATTATCCCTTATGATGTTTTTGGTTTACATATTTCTATTGCCTGCCTGATCATGCCTATTTTAGGTGGGTTATACACGATTTTAGGGCCAGTCATAGGAACACTCATCTTGATGTCCTTAACAGAATACCTGAGGGTAACAATTACTTACGGCCATCAGATCATCTATGGAATTATACTTGTCATGGTAGTGCTATTTCTACCTCAAGGTATTGTTGGCCTATGGAAACAAAGTGTAGGTTCCGTTAAGAGTTTGCTCCTAAATGTTACATCTCATGAGGTTAAGTTGTGAATCTATTAGAGTTTAAAGATGTTACAAAATATTTTGGCGGGCTGGCCGCGTTAAAAGCGGTAAGTTTTTATACTCAGCCGGAGGAAATCTTGGGTTTGATCGGGCCCAATGGTGCGGGTAAGACAACCCTTTTTAATTTGATCTCAGGCGTATATTCCCCTAGCTCAGGGGAGATTTACTTGAATAAAGATAGTATCAAAGGATTAAAGCCCTACCAGATCTGCAAAATGGGTGTGGGAAGAACTTTTCAGATCATGCAGCCGTTCGGAAACATGACAATATTGGAGAATGTACTTACTGGAGTACTATTTGGAAGAGGTAGTAGATTGCAGTTAAATGAAGCAAGAAAAAAGGCTATAGATCTATGCGAATTTGTTGGTATCGGTGATAAAGTAGGTGCTATCGCTACAGAAGTTACCCTGGCTGATCAGAAGCGAATGGAAATTGCAAGGGCGCTGGCGGTTAAGCCTATGCTGATTTTGTTTGATGAGGTAATGGCGGGATTGAATCCTACTGAGATTGATGAGGCAATAGATTTAGTTGAACGAGTAAGGAAAATGGGCATTACTATTATCCTTATTGAGCATATAATGAGAGTAGTTATGAATATCTGTGACAGAGTGATTGTCCTTCACCACGGTGAAAAAATCGCGGAGGGCACAAGCGAGGTGATATCGAAAGATAAGGAAGTCATAAACGCTTACCTTGGAGAGGAGATTTAAAGGAAGGGGCTTATGGGGGCTATACTTTTAAGGCTAGCTGGCGTTGATGTGTTTCATGGAAAGATTCAGGCATTATGGGACGTTTCTATAAATGTTGAAGAAGGGAGCATCGTTACCATAGTTGGGGCAAATAGTGCGGGAAAAACCACTTTATTAAGAGCAATATCAGGTTTAATCCAACCAAAAAATGGGAAAATAGAATTCCTTGCAAAAAGAATTAATCATGTATCGCCGGACAAAATCGTAAAGCTTGGTATCTCCCAGGTGACGGAAACAAGAGACCTTTTCCCATATATGACGGTAATTGACAATCTCGAGATGGGGTCCGTAAATATCGAACATGCCTGGAAAAGTAGAAAAGAAACGCTTAGATGGGTGTATGCTCTTTTTCCTGTATTGAGGGAGAGAAAGAAACAACTAGCAGAGACGTTAAGCGGTGGCGAGCAGCAAATGCTGGCCATTGGAAGGGCTCTTATGGGTAGGCCCAAATTGTTAATGCTGGACGAACTGTCCCTTGGATTGGCACCGGCTATCGTATTGGAGCTTTTTAAGACTATCACAGAAATCAACAAAAATGGAATGACTATATTACTCGTTGAACAAAATACCCGGCACAGCCTTGAGCTTGCCCAAAAAGGGTATGTCTTGGAAAATGGGAGAGTAGTGCTTAGTGGGAAGGGCAGAGAACTTTTAAATAACGAGCATGTAAAAAAGGCCTATTTAGGCATGTAGTTATTCTGTTTCAGGATTCCAATTTTTGAAAAGATGGAAAGGAGGTGAAAAGAATTTGGCTATAGGCGCTTGATGGGAATTTTTCCAGAGTTAGATTTTTTTATGGGGATTTTACCTAAGGAAAGGAGACTGAAAATGTATAGAAAAGTATTGGGATGTTTTTTATTAGTACTTATTTCATTGGCAGGCTTAAGTGTTGCCCCAAATTCTATCTTTGCAGCTGAAAGCAAAGTGATTAAGCTTGGTGTCCTGCTGCCACTTAGCGGTGGTACCTTCGCAGAGGCAGGATTGCAAGCTAAAGAGGGTTTCCTGATGGCCCTTGATGAGATTAATAAAGAAGGAGGTGCTTTAGGGAAAAAAATAGAGTTAATTATTGAAGATGACATGGGCAAGCCAGAGGTAGGGGTTGCAGCCGCTGAAAAATTAATAAATCGGGATAAGGTAGCCGTTCTTCTCGGGGGATATTCGAGCACAATTACTTACGCTATCATGGGTGCTATTAAAAGATATGAACCGGTAGTTGCATGGATTGGAGCAGGTGCACCTAAAGTTGAGAAATTTGTGGGAAAAGAGAGATGGTATTTCCATTATCATCCTGTCTCATATCACAGGCAGGCAGCTGTCCGTAATTTTCTTGACTCTCTGAAACCAAGACCGAAAACAATTGCCTTGGCATACGAAGATGGACTATACGGAACTGATAGTGCGACTGTTGCTAAAGGTTACTTGGAAAAGGCAGGTTTTGAGATTGTTCTTTTCGAACCATATAAAAGTAAAGCTACTGATTTTACGCCTTTATTAACTAAAATAAAGAAGCTTAACCCGGATATCTATTATTGGGTAGGCTATGCTGGAGATTGTATCCTAATGATTAAACAATCTAAGGAAATTGATTTCAATCCAAAATTATTCTTGGCCATTGCAGTCAATTTTCCTGACTATAAGCCTTCCTTGGGAAAGACCGGAGACTGGGTAGCAGGGTCCTGTCCATGGATTCCACAAGTCGGGTTGCCAGCTGCAAAGGAATTTATGAAGAAATATAGAAAATATAATCCTACAGCAAATGGGGAACCTGAATATTGGGTTCCGTTGGGTTACATTAATCTGCGAACAGTAGTTGATGCCATAAGAAAAGCTGGATCCTTAGAGAAAAATAAAATAATTGCCGCTTTAGAGAAGACCGATTATGCTTCAGCTATGGGAAGAATAAGATTCACAAAGGATGAAGGGGGAGGTATCCATCAGGCTATACAGTCTCATATAATTACCCAATGGCAAAATGGACAACCCGTTGTTGTTTGGCCGGCGGAGCTAGCAGGCGGTACAGTAAAATATCCCACTCCGCCCTGGAATCAGCGTTAATGTAGTAATCTTGGAAAAAGGGAGAGATCTACTCTTATAGAAGTTTGTTAAGGTTGTGTGTTTTAAAGGGAGTAGATTTCTCTCTTCAAATTATATTTTATTTTCCACTTGAGTTAAAAACTGCTAACAAGCTTTTGACTCAATTCAGATGATTTTTTAATTGCAAAATCGAGGGTAATGACGAGGATACTAAAATGGAAGGCTATATAGGGAAAATATTATACTTTGATCTGTCTCTGTCAAAGAAAGACATAAGAGATTTAGATATATACGACGTCAAAAAATACATAGGCGGCAGCGGATTAGGGGCAAAAATATTGTTTGATGAGACAGATGAAAAAACCGATCCTTTAAGCCCAGAAAACATACTGATATTTATGACAGGTCCTTTCACTGGAACCCCTGTATTATGTTCTTCGAGATACTCAGTGATTTCAAAGTCACCTCTAACAGGAATCTTCGGGGAATCAAGTTCTGGAGGATCTTGGGGCGAGATGCTAAAAAAGAGCGGTTTTGATGGTATTGTGATAAGAGGAAAATCACCAAAGCCTGTTTATCTTTGGCTAAATAATGGAGAAGTAGAATTACGTAATGCCAGCCATATATGGGGTAAAGATACCTTTGAGATCGACTCCATATTAAAATCAGAGACAAATAGTAAGGCAATTGTCGCCTGCATAGGCCAAGCCGGGGAAAAATCTATCCCATTAGCTGCGATTATGAACGATGGTGTTCATTCAAGGGCAGCTGCAAGATGTGGACTGGGAGCTGTAATGGGTTCTAAGAATCTAAAAGCTATTGTGGTATATGGCAATCATAAAGTAGAGGTAAAGGATGCCCAGGGACTGAATAAATCCATTAAAGAGCTTTCAAAAATTATAGTTGAGAAGGCGGCAGGTTTAAAAAAATTGGGTACTGCAGGTGCATTAGCAGTTTTTGAAGAAATGGGTTCCTTACCCTTGCAGAATTGGCGATATAATGACAGGTGGAAAGAAGGTGCCCAGAAAATCACCGGGGCAACCCTTGTAGAATCCTATGTTACAGGGGATTACTTCTGTAAGAGATGTATTATTGGATGTGGAAAGAAGGTAGAGGTAAAAGATGGGCCTTATAAGGGTACAGAGCAATCTGCACCAGAGTATGAAACCCTTGCATTAATGGGAAGTAACTGTTTGGTTGATGACCTTGCAGCAATAATTAAGGCAAATGAATTATGCAATAGATACGGATTAGATACCATAAGCACAGGCTCGGTAATTGCATTTGGTATGGAGGCATTTGAAAAAGGATTGATTACTAAAAAGGATACAGATGGAATAGAACTTGTTTGGGGAAATGGAGATGCTGTGGTAGAGGTGGTTAAGAAGATAGGAGAATCCGAGGGAATAGGTAAGCTTTTAGGCTTAGGCTCAAGAAAAGCTGCGGAAATGCTGGGGAGAAATGCCGAAGAATTTGCAATCCATGCAAAAGGTTTAGATTTTCCTGCTCATGACCCAAGGGCCTATAATGCCGGGGCAGTTGCTTTTGCTACTTCAGCAAGAGGTGCATGCCATTTGTCTGGTTTTTCCCATGTCTTTGAGAGATCACTAGCAGCCCCTGAAATTGGTATTCCCGAACCAATGAATCGTTTCGATGTATCAGGGAAAGGAATTCTAACCGCAAAGACTCAAAATTACATGGGTATGTTGGATTCGTTGGAAATCTGCAAGTTTATACTGTTTGGAGGGATGGGTATATCAACCTTTATTAAATGGTATAACTATGTAACTGGAGAAAAAATGGACGTTGATAGTTTCATGCTAACAGGTGAAAGAATATTCAATCTAAAAAGATTATACAATGTAAAATGCGGTCTGAGCCGGAAAGATGACTTTTTGCCTCCCCGCATCCTGACATGGAAAAAGGTTGCTGAAGATCTGTCTCCTAACCTCCCTCCCCTTGGAACAATGTTAGGTGAATATTATGAATATAGGGGTTGGTCAGAAGACGGAATCCCTTCAAAGGAAAAAATTGAGGAATTAGAAATAGGGTAAACTCTGTTAAATATTTTGGTCCACCAAAAATAAACCCCTATAAAACTTATAGGTTCTTTCATTCTGCTGTACATACAAAGAGTTTCTATTTAACAGGGTAAAAAGAAAAGAGTGAGGAATATAAGAAAGGAGGAGAGAATTATGAGATTAAAGGACAAGGTTGCTATTATTACAGCAGCAGGATCTGGGATGGGCAGAGCAGGAGCAATACTTTTTGCCAAGGAGGGTGCTAAAGTAGCAGTTGTGGATATTGATCCCAAGGGAGGTGAAGAGACAGTTAAAACAATCACTGAAAATGGCGGGGAGGCTTTTTTCAGAGAACTGGATGTGACCGTTCTTCCAAATCTTAAGAAACTAATCGAAGATACGGCTAATAAATATGGCAGGTTAGATATCATCTGGAATCATGCAGGAATTCCCGGAGCAGGTGGTTTTGGTACAATTTCGGAAAAAGAATTTGATGAGGCTATAGATATAAATACAAAATCAGCATTTTTCGGAGCCCAATATTTTGCTGAAATAGTAAAGGAGACATCAAAAGGCGGCTCGATTATCTTCACTTCCTCGGTATCTGGTGTCAGAGGATCTCCAATGAGCCCGCTCTATTCCACCTGTAAAGGGGCCTTAGTAACCTTAGCAAGATCATTAGCCAAGCTTCTGGGCAAATACAATATTAGGGTCAACGCCATAGCACCTGGGGTAGCTAATACCCCTATGAGATTTCAATTTTTAACCAGAACTACTGAGGATAATTATGAGGAAAATTTAAATATGTTGTTAAAACAAGTGGCTCTTGGAAGGTTGGTAGACCCTATGGATGTAGCGTATGCGGCCCTGTTTTTCGCCTCAGATGAATCAGCCTTCGTAACCGGAACTACACTTTGGGTCGATGGTGGCTATATAGCTTGATTTTGAATTTGCTACAGTGACTGTTTTATAATAGTAAAAAAATAAAATAACTTAAAATGAAAGAGACTTTTTATGCAAGGACCAATTGAGCTAATCAGATCTGATAGTATTAAAGAATATGAAAACCTGGGACCAATCTATGAATGGGTAGATGGTGCAACCTATCTTTTGATTGATGCGGTCATTTTTAGAAATACGAGAGGAGTTATATTCTGCTATAACAATCCACCTGTTCATCAGATAAGCAACCCAGGAATCACTGCTTATGTAAAGGGTATAAAAAAGGTTTTTGAACAAAGAAATTACTTTAAATTTCTTATCCTCTATGGTGCCAATGATCCTGTCCATGCTGGCGGAGATCTCAAGGAAAGCTTGAGCAAAATTGACAGAACCCTGGTGTTAAGAAGGGAAAAGGAGGCCAGTAGCGCCTCTCCTGAGGAAATAGATCAACTATACAATTGGGCCGAAAATGACAGATTGAAAATAGGAATTGCCTTTTACAACATTATGAGGAAACTATCTCAAAATATGAGGCTGGTTGCTGTTTGTGGTGGGGGAATTAGGTTTGGTGGTTCTGCAGAAATTCCCCTAATGGCTGATATCTTGGTAGGGGATTCAAGATCTAGCATGTGCTGGAGCGAGGCCATGATTGGGTTGATTTCCGGTTGGGCTGGTGTAGCCAGAACATTGACCAAAGCAGGCTTCATTAACGCAAAGTATGTTATGGAATTATCAAAAGAAATAAAGGCTGATGAGTTAAAAGAAATTGGCATTTACAACATAGTTGTAGACATACCTTTTTCTTTTCCCGAGATGCCAAAAACTGGCAACAGGGAAGCTGATAAGGCACAATATCATGAAGAGCTACAGAAACATAATGATATGACAGGATTAATTTTACTCCCAAAGGGATTAGAATTCGCAATATGTCCTCAAGAAGAGATTCCGGCGGTTAAAGAAGAGGAGAGGAAATTTTTAGCCACAGAGGAGGAAATATCTTTAGAGGTAACTGGAAGAAAAGATCCAAATACTTACAAAGACCTTTGGGGGAAACGATTGAGGGAGGTTAAAAAGGAGATAGCCGAATTGGGAAAACCTCTTGCTCCACAATCCATAGAGGCCTTAGAAAGACTTTTTGAAGGTTATGATCCATCAACCTTTGATGAAAAGCTTTTTGCTGAACAGGCAATGTATGCAGATGCAAAGCTTTACAGGGATCCAAGATTACGGGCAGGCCTGACAGCAAGGTTGGAGCAGCGCGTAGCCGACTTTAGGTTGAGCTGATAAGGGAATACAATAATAGATACAATATTATAAAAAAATTAAATCCACAGGAGAAAGCAATCTGCAAGGAGCTGTTACCAAAATCCGCGGAGCATCTGCCCCCACCATCTGATGTTGACCCCAAGATCCATCAAGGGATAGAAAGGAGACCACCAATGAGCCAATACGATATGTTTCAAAAAAAT
>Ga0116200_10000190_pt1 | contig 17567 bp, 16 predicted proteins | sample Mar14436cmmetaG_FD_94478 | JGI IMG/M metagenome (GOLD analysis project Ga0116200, IMG submission 94478) | Marine hydrothermal vent microbial communities from Guaymas Basin, Gulf of California to study Microbial Dark Matter (Phase II) - Marker... ... | reverse complement strand
TCCTTAAAGCTAACAGTGAGAGGTAAATTTCTCAATTTGGTCCTTAGATTAACCGTAGCATCTTTTAAAAAGAGTTTTTTAGCTATAAAAGAAACATTCTTTTTTTGAGTATTTTTTTGTTTTGGTAGGGATTTTCTTGGCAGTAGCTTTTCTTCAGTAGAAAACCCATTGGTTGTATCCAGAAAAGGCTTGATGACAAATCCTTTATCCTTTCCTTCTATATTAAGGGATAAATTCTCTACATAAATGTCAGTTAAAATAAAGGATAAATTAAAAGGATTTATGCCTATCAGAGTAACTTTAGCCTGAGAGAAGGATACATCTTGATAATTAAAATTTTTTAAAGTGAGACGAAAAGGGAAGCTAAGCTTTAAACTCTCCAGTTGGGCTTCAGTGTGATACTTTTTCTTTAAGAAATCTAAAAATAACTTCTTTCCTTGGGTATTTATGAATATGTATACGGCAAGGTATATCCCTATTAAAACAAATACAAAACCTCCTATAAAAACAATAAATTTCTTCATCTACTTCTAACCTCCTATCTGCTAGACGCTATGAAATTACGCGCCCGGCAGGACTCGAACCTCCAACAGGCGCTGGATGCTCTGCATCGTAGAGTCAGCGCCTTCAAAGGAGCTCCGCTCCTTATGACGCTCGCAAAGTAAGAGAGCACTCATTAAAAAGAGAAACTTTGCTCGCTGTAACCTCGAAGCGTCTCCAAAGAAGAAAATTTTCTCTTAACTCTAACCTCTATCTCCTAAAGACTAGCGTATATACGCGCCCGGCAGGACTCGAACCTGCAACCCTCTGCAGACCGATAGTGCTTCGCACTTTCAAAAATAATCGGTCTTCATAGGGACCCTGTCCCTCTTGACATCCGCCTTTAAAAAATATACCAAAGAAGAAAAATCAGGCGGATTGTCACCCTGGAGCATTCTCAAAGAAGAATACTTTCTACTAATATAATATGTTAATCCCTCTGTACCAACCACTATTCTTTTTATTACGCGCCCGGCAGGACTCGTAACAAATCTGCGACAAAGTCGCAGTAGCCTCTTATCCCTATTTGTTCCGAGATGCCTACCGCACTAAAATAACTAAATCCTAATTTTAAAGACAAGGTTACGATATTGAAATCAATCCCGCGCCCGGCAGGACTCGAACCTGCAACCCTCTGCTTAGAAGGCAGATGCTCTATCCTATTGAGCTACGGGCGCAAATTGTCAAATAACCTTTACCTAATATTTTACCTGCTTAAGTTTGCCCTAACAAGAAGAAATAACCTTTTATCGGCTTCTTTGGTTTTCAATTTGTTTTTAAATTTAATTCTGTTCCTCCAGATAAACGGTTAAGTTTCTGCTTCTATCGCTAAGTTTTTACATTATCAAATAGCATCGGGAGGGCGGGATTTTCCGCCTGAGGCGGATCCTTCGCCCGAGGCGAATCCACCTCTGGTGGAACCTCGGGTGGAACCTCTGGTGGAGAACCCGCGACCCCTTGAACTTCATGCCCTTTATTATCTCACTTAGTGTATTTATCCCTTAACTGTCGGGAGGGCGGGATTTGAACCCGCGACCCCTTGGTCCCAAACCAAGTGCGCTAATCCAGCCTGCGCCACCTCCCGTAAGCTCTACTAATTAGTCTTTAAATTGTCAAAGATTAAGGGATCATTAAAGTATTATGTTAAATCGAGAGGGCGGGATTTTCCGCCTGAGGCGGATCCTTCGCCCGAGGCGAATCCTTCGCCTGAGGCGGATCCACCTCTGGTGGAACCTCTGGTGGAGAACCGCGACCCCTTGGCCCCAAACCAAGTGCGCTCTTCCTGCCTGCGCCACCTCCCGAATACCTCAAATGAACCCTATATCCAGCCTCAAAGAACTTTTTAGGTTACAACCGCTAAATTATACTACAAATTTTACTTATTTTTAAGGTAACTCGCAAGGAATTTCTTTAACTTCCCAAAGGCTTTTGCTCTATGACTTATCCGATTCTTCTCCTTCAAAGGAAGTTGAGCTACTGTTTTTTTATACTTAGGAAGGTAAAAGATGGGATCATAACCAAAACCATTCTTGCCTACCATTTTGTCATTTATAGTTCCACAGAGTTTTCCCTCAAATTTTTTCATAATCTTTGAATCTTTAACTAACGCTACCACGCAACGATAGCAAGCTCTTCTTTGGGTCTTCTTTACTCCTTTAAGTTCTCTTAACAATTTCAAATTATTGCGATAATCAGTAGAATTTTTACCCGCGTATCTTTTAGAGAATATTCCTGGTCTATTATTCAAATACTTAACTTCTAACCCGGAATCCTCTCCCACTACTAAATCGTTAGGATAAATTTTAGAAACTGCCATTGCTTTCTTCAGAGCATTTTGAAAAAAAGTTTTTCCATCTTCCTTTATCTTAAGATTGGCTTTTAATCCATTCAAAGAGATTAGTTTAACTTTTAAACCTCCAAAAATGTGTTTAATCTCAAGAAATTTACCTCTGTTTTTGGTGGCAATTATTAAGCGCATTTAAACGGAGTTAAATATTGGAAAGGATATCTTTAAAAAGGTTTCTTTCTAAGTCAATAATCTCATCTATTCCCTCTTTGGCTAAGTCTATCAATCTATCTAAATCAGTTCGAGAAAAAGAACCGCTCTCCGCAGTTCCTTGTATCTCTACAAACTCTCCTTTAGTCTTCATCACTATGTTCATATCTACACTAGCTTCAACATCCTCCTGATAGGTTAAATCTAAAATATAGTTACCCTTCCATATCCCCACACTTACTGCTCCCAAAAAATCAGTTATAGGAAATTCACTAATGGTAGCTTCTTTATAAAGCTTGTATAAGCAATCTACTAAAGCTACAAATCCTCCTACAATGGAAGAAGTGCGCGTTCCTCCATCGGCTTGAATAACATCGCAGTCAATAAGAATTGTCCTTTCCCCTAGTTTCTTTAAATCCACAACACTGCGCAAAGACCTACCGATGAGACGCTGTATCTCCATATTTCTACCAGAAACCCTTTCTCTTAGATTACGAGTTTGTGTAGAGCGAGGTAACATTCCATACTCAGAAGTTACCCAGCCGCTACCACTCCCTCTTAAGAAAGAAGGAACTCTTTCTTCCAAGCTAGCTGTGCAGATAATCCTGGTAGAACCCACCTCAATGAGGGAGGAACCTTCGGCATACTTAATAAATCTCCGTTCAATCTTAATCTTACGCAATTGATTAGGAGCTCTTTTATCGTACCTTAACATCTCTTACTCCTTTCTAACCGCTGATAAATGTCTCTACCTTGACAATCAATAGCTACAATAAGCGGAAAATCTTTTAACGTTAACTGATAGATTGCTTCGGCTCCTAAGTTGGGAAAAGCTATCAACTTAAAACTAGTTACTCTTTTCCTTAAGTAAGCACCGCAGCCTCCATAAGTAATAAAGTATATACCTTTATATTTTTTTAGCAACTCTCTTATCCAAGGTGCTCTCTGCCCCTTTCCAATAGTAGCTAATGCACTATTTTTTAACAACTCCTCCAACGAATCATCCATACGAGAAGAAGTAGTGGGACCACAGGAACCTAATTTTTTGCCTTTAATATTAGGTCCGCAGTAGTAAATTACCTGATTCTCTAAACTCAAAGGGAGTTTTTTCTTTTTTCTAATTAGGGTAATTAACTTTTTAATTGCTCTATCTCTAGCAGTATAAACTACCCCGGAAAGTAATACTTTATCCCCAATTTTAAGTTGTTTTATCTTTTTTATAGTTAAAGGAGTAACTAACTTGATCATTCTTTTAGCAAATTCATTAACTTGTCCTTAGAAATAGAAATAGTAGCACTCCTTAAAGCATGACAACTTATATTTACCCCTACAGGAAGTCCAGCAATGTGAGTAGGACTCCTTTTAATCTTTACCGCTAAACAACTAAAACAGCCCCCTAACCCCATTGGCCCTATACCTAAAGCATTAATCTTTTCTTTTAGAATCTTTTCCCACTTAGCTAATTCCTTAGAGGGAGTAGGTTTATCCAACCGGAAAAGCAAAGCTTTTTTTGCTAAAACCAGACACCCCTCAGAGGTAGACCCTATCCCTATTCCTACAAAAAAAGGAGGACAGGCTCCAGGACCGGCTTCCTCTACTGCTTCCAAGATAAACTTGTTAATATCATCATAAGAAGCGGTAGGGTTAAACATCTTCATCTTAGTTTTATTCTCTGACCCAAACCCTTTAGGAAAGATAGTTACTTTAACACCTTTTGTATTAGTAAACTCAATATGAAAAAAATTCCCACTATAAGTTAACTTCCCTTGACTATCTATGACTGAGGCACGAAAACCTCCTTCTCTATAAGCCTTATTTACTCCTTTTTTTATTCTATCTAACAAAGTCTTATCAATCTTTATGTCTCTGCCTACCTCCAAAAATACTAAAGGGAGCCCTGTATCTTGGCAAATAGCTATCTTTTCCTTTCTGGCTATCTTAGCATTCTCTAAAATTACTTTTAAAGCCTCTTTAGCAAGAGGGGATTTTTCTCTATAAAAAGCCTCTCTTAAAAGATTCAGAACGTCCTTCCTTAACTCAATATTAGCTTTTATAGCTAAATTTTTAATTACTGTTTCTAAGTTCATTCTATATTTAAAAACTTATGAACTTGAGGAACGATTCTAACATCAATTCCTTTGTTTAAAAGATACTCCCCAAAAACAAACATTTTTTTAAGTAATCTTCTACTTAAATAGCGAGAGTCTGGCTGTAAGTAAAGAGGGTAATCTAATTTATCTTTTAAGAAACCTGCTAGTCTCTTTATATCATCAAACTGAGTAGAAGTGGTAATCACTGTCTTAAAAAAAATCTCTTTAAGCTTAGCAACTTTAAAAAACTCCTCATGAACCCTCCAAAGTTGAGAACCTCCTGTAGAACTCTTAAGCTTTAAGTCAAAGGATATTATATCAATATATTTAATTACTTTCTTCAAATTTTTATAGAGGGTAGCGTTAGTCTCCAAGTAAATTTTAAATTTATCTTTAGCTATACTCTCTAAAAACATTTTTAAAAAATCTGCCTGACAAAGTGGCTCACCTCCTGTTAAAGAGAGAAACTTTACTCTTAAAGAGCTGACTTCTTTTTTAAGACTATTTACATTGTAAATTTTAAACTTCTCTAACTTTGTGTCGCAAAACTGACAATTCAAGTTACACCCAAAGAATCTTACAAATACCTGAAGAGAACCTACGTATTTTCCCTCACCCTGGATGCTCTTAAAAATACTGGCTACTTTCGCTTCCACCTTTTTCTAACTCTCTTAGTTAAGAGAGGATCAACTAAACCTAACTCTTTAAAAGCATTTATACGAAATCGACAACTATCGCACTTAAGACAAGGTCTATCTTTGCCTTTATAACAAGACCAGGTAAGATGGAAAGGAACTCCAAGTTTAAGTCCCAGTTTAATTATCTCTTTTTTATCTTTATCGATTAAGGGAGCAGTAATCTTTATAGAGGGGTGGACTATTCCTAAATTTATTGCCTCCTCAAATTTACTTAAGAATTGAGGTCGGCAATCAGGATATCCTGAGTAATCTTGAGTATGGGCGCCAATAAATATATCACTAGCTCCTTTTGTCTCTGCTAAAGATACGGCATAACTTAGGAAAATGATATTTCTTCCTGCTACGTAAGTGGAAGGGACGATAGAAGAGTTAAGATCTCTATTTAAAGGGATTTCTCTTTTTTTACTAACTAAACTTGATTTTACCCATCCTAAGTTAAGTCTAATCAAGTAGTATTCTAATCTGTTGAGAAAAGCAATTCTTTGCGCATGGATAATCTCTTTACGGTGCTTTTGCCCATAGTCAAAAATAAGAGCAACTAACTTGTATCCATACTTTTTTGCTAGGTATAGAGTGACCGTTGAATCTATGCCTCCGGAGAGAAGGATTATACCTTTTTTTAAACCTTTCTTTTCTCTTATTCTTGATAAATTGCGCATGAGTTATCTTTCTCCCATACTCGAATTTCTTCTAACTTACATACTCCTGTCAACTTTTCTTTTAATTGAGAAAAGATATAAAAAGCAATCTCCTCAGATGTAGGATTTTTATCTTTAAAATAATCTATCTCATTTAAGACTTTATGATCCAGTTGCTCCAAAACACTATCTAACTTATCCTTTAGTAATCCAAAATCTATTACCAAACCTTGGGGGTCTAGCTTCTCACTTCTCCAGGTAGCCTCTACCTTCCAGTTATGCCCATGAAGATTCTCGCACTTACCTTTATAATTCTTTAAAAAATGGGCAGCGCTAAAACTAGATATTACTTTTACTCTATACATTTACCAACTTTGGGTTTTCTATATTCTTCTTAAGAAACAATTTCGCTAACTTAAAAAAATTCTGGGGGTCGTCGGTGACATAAAACTCTTTATGAGACACGTTCCTACTATTTGCTAAAAGCCCATTTTCTTCTAATATACGCTTAGTATTTATCGCTACTTCTTTAGCAGAATCTATAATACATACTCCTTTTAAATAGGAAGCAATTACATTCTTAATAAGAGGGTAATGAGTACATCCTAAAATAAGGGTATCGATTTTGCCTTTTAAGTCTTTTAAATAGAATTTAACCAAATCCTCTAAGAGCAAGCTCCTTATAAGACCTTCCTCAATAAAAGGAACTAACAGAGGGCAGGGACGGGAAAAAATTAAACTATTTCTATCTTTTCTTTTTAACTCCTCCTCATAAGCTCTACTAGCTATTGTAGATTTTGTGCCGATTACCCCAATCCTTTTTCCCTTAGAAACCTTAATTGCCTTCTCGACAGCAGGTTTAATCACTCCTAGGATAGGAATTTTAAAAATTTTTCTTACGTACTTTAAAGCCAAACTAGATGAAGTATTACAAGCTATCACTATAAGTTTGACCCTTTTTTTAAGAAGAAAAAGAATATTCTCTGTAGTGAAGCGAATCACTGTCTGTCTAGATTTATTTCCGTAAGGAACCCTTGCAGTATCTCCAAAATAAATAAGAGACTCGCAAGGTAACCTTTTTTCTATTTCTTTAAGAACCGTAAGTCCACCTATTCCAGAATCAAAAATTCCAATAGGCCTTTTATCTGTTCCCATACCTCTTTACTAAGCGTGGATATTGTCTATTTAAAGAAGAAACTCCTAAGGCAATTGCACAAGCAATTTGGTGTTGGTAACGAGGATTTTTTAGAAGTCTTTCTTCTCGGCTGTTGCTTAAATACCCTACTTCCACCAGAATACTAGGTACATACCCATACTTTAAGACATAGAAAGGTGCGCCCTTAGGATAACTAACTTTAAATCCCAGCTCCCTAAAAATAGCAACTAAACAGTGAGCTGCCTGGCGGCTGATGGCATCATTCTTAGCACAAATATTTCTCCAGATAATCTCCCTTTGGTGACGAGAATAAGCACCTCTTAAATCGGGAGGAAGATAGTTAGATAGCCAAAGCAATCTCTTTTTCCAGTTAAAGTACTTAGGAGAAAGATAATAAATTTCTACTCCATTTACTCTGCAATTGCGGTTAGAGTTAGCATGAATACTTATGAATAGATCTGCCCTCCTATCTTTAGCTATCTCTACCCTCTTCTGGAGAGAAAGGTAAATATCTTTTTTCCGAGTAAGGTAAACTATAAACCCTTTTTTCTCTAATTCTCTCTTAAGAAGCTTAGCTATCCGTAGATTAATATCCTTCTCTTTTATTCCCCCAGGAGAAATTGCTCCTGGATCTTTACCTCCATGACCAGGATCAATAACTATCCTTTTTATCGCCAGGGGAACAAAAATCTTAGGTATTTTTTTAAGGATAATATCCTCCAATTCCTGAGGAATAAATATCCTGCCTTCTCGGTAAAAAGGAGAGTTCTTAAGACGGAAAAATCTTCCGTTGTAGTAGACTAGTAAGGAGTTTAAAAGGAGTCGAATATTTTTATCCTTAGAGGTTAACTCTACAACATCATCTAAGGTATTATAGGAATAAGTCAAACCATTTTTTTTGCAGAATTTACTTACCTCTACAAACTTTGCTTTCGGTGGAAGAGGGAGAGTAACCCTTTTAGGTATAGTCACACATCCACATAAAGAAAGTGCTACTAAGATAACTAAAAAATGCTTACTCATAAACCGAGAATTAATCTCGCTATCTCAAAGTAGATAAAGATGCCCCCTACATCGACAATGGTGGTAATTAAAGGTCCACTCATTAATGCGGGGTCCAGTTTAATCTTTCTAAAGATAAGAGGAAGAGAAGCTCCAATAACTGCTGCAGTAGCTACCGTCAACCCTATGGATATCCCTACGGCAATACTTAAAAGCCAATTATTCTGTTGAAGAAAAACTCTAACTATTCCTACTATCGCTAAAATCCCTCCGATAAAGAAGCCAATAAAAGACTCTCTAAAAATAATCTTAAAAAAGTCCTTTACTCTTATCTCCCCGATAGCTAAGCTCCTTATGATTATGGTAGCGGATTGAGTTCCTGCATTACCACCGGTATCAATAAGAATAGGGAGGAAAAAACTTAGAGCCACCCACTTCTGGATACTTGACTGATACTTCTGTAAAACCAGACCGGAGATTGACTCCAGAGTGACAAGAACTATCAACCAAAAACTTCTCCTCCATACTATATTAAAAAAACCCGCTTCCATATAGGGCTTATCTACTGGTAATACCGCAGCAATCTTTTCAAAATCCTCTGTGGCTTCATCCTCTAAAACATCAACTAAATCATCAAAAGTTACAATCCCTAACAATTTATCATTGCTATCTACTACAGGAAGAGCTATTATGTCGTACTTCTTAAATATATTTGCTGCTTCTTCTTTATCAGTGTTAACGTTAACTTTTATTACATCTTTATACATAATTTCCGAAATCTTAGTTGAAGGATCAGCTAAAACTAACTTTTTTAAAGAAACTACTCCTTTAAGCTTTTTTTCCTTATCTAAAACATAACAATGATAGATTGTCTCCTTACCTATCCCTGCATCCCTCAAATGATCCAAAGCCTCTTTGACCCTCATGTCCTCATAGAGCTGAACAAAATCAGGAGTAAGAAGCCTCCCTACAGAATCAGGAGGATAGTTAAGTATTTCTAAGGCAAGCTTACGTTCTTGGGGTGATAAAAGATTTATAGAGCGCTTAACTAACTCTGCAGGCATATCTTCAAAAAGTTCAGTCCTATCGTCAGGAGACATATCATCCAAGATTTCTTTAACTTCCTGATCAGTCAAAGAACGCAAAAGAGTTTCCTGCTCATCGTCGGGAAGATATTCAAATACCTCTACTGCTCTATCGTGGGGAATCATACGAAAAACTAACAACTTATGAGAAGGTTTCTCAAGGCGAGATATTAAGTTAGCAACATCTTCTGGGTGAAGAGGAAGTAAACTTTTTACTTCGGAAAGCCTTCTCTTGTCAAGTAAGTATTTTATTTTAGATATTAACTCCTCCATATTTAACTAGTTTATGAAAATAACTAAAGTGTGTCAATTGATTTTATGGGCAGGTTAAGCAGACTTACATCTCTAACTTCCTCAAAGTAGCCTTTAGGAGCGTAGAGAGAAAACTTATCTGTAAGGTTCAATGTGGATATTAACTGATGAAAAGCCAAACTTTTCTTTCAATATCCCTGCTATTCTATGAGAAATCTGATGAGACTCCTCTAAAGATGTATCTTTATCAAGCACAAGGTGAAAATTAAGTATTATTCCTCCTTCTGTGGTGATTATCTCTAAGCCATGAAAATCCTTAATCTTTCCTACTAAATGAGTAAGATGTTTTAAGGTGGCTATAACCTTCTTTTTCTCGGTAAAAGGTACTTTTTTAGAAAGATCCATATGCACAATACATTTTCCTAATCCTTCCTTAAATATTTCCTTCTCTACTCTATCAGCTACGCTATGTGCCTCTTCTAACGACAAATCCTCATCCAACTCGATATGGAAAGAAATGATATTTTCCCTTCCATAAGAGTGTACGTAAATTTCATGGACCCCTTTAACCTGAGGGAATTTTCTCGCAATACTCTTAATTTTTTCACAAATCTCTACAGAGGGACTTTTGCCTATCAATTTATCAATAAACTTCCTTCCTAAGTCTAAACCCCAGAACACAATTAAGGAGGAAACAAAAATGCCTCCTAAAGAATCAAAGAACACAAATCCCTTTTTTACAAAAATTAGCCCTAACCCAATACAGAAGCTGGTAAAGAAATCGCTTCCATGGTGGTAGGCATCCCCCAAAAGAAGATTTGAGGATATCTTTTTAGATACTATAAAAGTAATTATCCCTAGAAACAATTTTATAAAGGCGGTAATAAAAATTATCACAATAAAAAGGTTAGTTACTATAACTGGAGAAGGAGAAAAAAATCTTGAGAAGGAGGCCTTTAAAAAATTAATCCCTAATAGGAAAATAGCTACTGCAATTAGTAATCCTCCTATTTCCTCTATTCTCCCATGGCCAAAAGGATGTTCTCTATCTGCTGGCTTTCTACTCACCTTTAAACTAAGAATTACTATTAGAGTGGTAGTCATATCCGATAAGCTATGTACACAATCACTAAGTATCGCTATACTCTGGGAAAGGATTGCCAAAACTAGCTTAACTATTCCTAAAAGGAGATTAATCCCTATACTTAAGAAACTTACCTTAAAAGATAGTCGATAGTAATTCTCCTTCACACTCTTATCTTAGAAATAAAAAGTAGAATCCCTGCTATTAAGAGAAATAACTCCGGGTAACGACAGTAAAAACTTCTTTCCCGGTTAATAGGAAGTTTAACATTAAATACACCTTGAGTAAATAGCTCTTCCCCATCTTTTTTAAATTTCTCTACTTCTCCCTTAAAAGAGATGTATCCAGTTATTCCTGTATTAGCTACTCTTACTGCTGAAATCCTATTCTCTATAGCTCTGAAAACTAAAATTCCTAAATGTTGTTGGGCTTCGGGGTTGCCTCTAAACCAAGCATCGTTAGTTATATTAACCAAAAAATCGGAATTCCTAGCAAAGCGCGCAACTACAAAAGGAAAAGTATCTTCAAAACAGATAAGTACACCAAATCTTTCGCCTTGATAATTAAAAATTTTAAACTTCCTTCCTGGAGAAATATCGCCCATAGCGCTTATCACATCAATAAATTCAAGAAACCTCCTTAAGGGAATATACTCTCCAAAAGGAACCAACTTAAGCTTACGATACTTACCAACCAACTCTCCTTTAGTGTTGATTAAGAAAGCGCTATTATAAAATTTATCCTTCTTTTTCTCTACTGCTCCTACAAGAATACCTCTTTCAAATTTAGCAAAAAAATCTCTAAATTCTCCAAAGTTACTTTTTTTAACAACAAAAGGATAGCTAGCTTCGGGATATATTACTAAACTAGCAGGAGGTGTTCTTTTTGCTAAATTCTCTAACCTCTTAAGAATCTGTTTAGCATAAAAAGACTTCCATTTCAAATCCTGAGGGACGTTTGTTTGAAGTAAAGCTAAACTGACTTTCTTTGAGTAAGTATCTAAACTTCTTATTCGGTAGAGAGAATATCCTAAGTCTGCCAGAATTAAAATAGAGAGGAAAATCACTTCTTTTAAAACACCTTTTTTCTTTTTAATTAAATCATAGAGCACCACATTAAAAAGAAGGATTATCCAAGAAATAAACTTTACTCCCAAGATATCCGCACTTTGAATAAGGAAACTATTTGTATACTGAGAGTAGCCCAAAATTGCCCAGCCAAACCCTACCCAAATATTTTCTCTAAAGAACTCTAAAATTATCCACAGAGAAGGGAGAGTAATCCAGCTAAAAGGAGTTTTTAGAAAAAATTTACCTAAATAGGCAAAAATAATCCAATATAAACTTAGATAAAGAGTGAGAAAAAAGAATCCTATCTTGGTAACATAACCTACCCAAAAAAGAACGGTAGTAAAATAGCTAAAACCTGCTAGGAGAGAGTAAAGAAAAAGAGTGCGTTTCTCTACTTTCTCTATAACGAAGAAGAAGAAGACAAAAGAAAACCATATCAAAAAAGAAAATTGGGGGCAAAAAAAACTCAATCCTCCTAAAAAGCCACTCAAGGCAGCAAAAGTTAAGAGTATATATTTATCTACCTTCCGCAGCACTTCTTATATTTCTTCCCACTTCCACAGGGGCAGGGATCGTTTCTTCCCACTTTCTTGTGAGGGACTTTTTTTACCGGGGGGGTCTTATCGCTCTTTTGAGGAGAGCTTCTTAAAGAGGAATACGAAGAATGAAGGAAGCTTTTAGGTAAACTGCTAAAAATACTAACCATCTCCTTATGAGGAGTTACTTTGGTTTTAAAAAGAAAATCTACAATCCCTTCCTTTATGGAATCTATAGTCTGATTAAAGAGAAAGTAAGACTCTTTCTGATACTCTACTAAAGGATCGGTATGAGCATACCCTCTTAAGTGTATCCCCTCTTTTAAAGAATCCATCATCAAAAGATGCTCTTTCCAATGAGAGTCTATTATCCAGAGAGCAATGGCATTCTCTACACTACGCATAAGTTCTCTTCCATTCTCTATCTCTCTTTGAGAGTAAATCTTAAGTATTTGATCTTTAATTTCATTAGTCAATTCTGCTAATCCTTTTTCTCTTACAAGTTGAATATCTACAATTAAGCCGAACTTTGTTCTTAACCAATCCACCATTCCTTCCCAATCTGCTTGCTCGTAGTAAAAAGGTAAGTTCTTCTCTATCACATCCTCAATCATCTGAATAATTTCTTCCTTTATATCTCCCTTTTCTAAAATCAGCCGTCGCTGAGTGTAAATTACCTCTCGCTGCTTATTCATCACATTATCGTACTCTAGAAGTTGCTTCCTTATCTCAAAGTTATGGGCTTCAACCCGCTTCTGAGCAATCTCTATAGAGCGACTAACTAAGGGGTGCTCAATGGGTTCATCTTCAGGAAATCCTAATTTCTCCATAAGGAAATAAATCCTCTCTGAACCAAAGAGTCTCATTAAATCATCTTCTAATGAAATATAAAAACGTGAAGACCCTGGATCTCCTTGACGACCTGCTCTACCTCTCAACTGGTTATCAATTCTTCTTGCCTCGTGGCGTTGAGTTCCAATAATATGCAAGCCTCCTAACTCTACTACTTTCTTGTGTTCTTTTCCAAACTCCTCTTTGTACTTGGTATACATCCTTTCGTATAGCTCCTTATAGTTAGGAGCATCGGGAAGGATATTATTCTTTCTTAGCATATCTTTGACAAAATAATCAATGTTACCTCCTAGAATTATATCTGTACCTCTTCCCGCCATGTTGGTAGCAATAGTAATTTGACCTATTCGACCTGCTTGAGCAACGATATAAGCTTCCTGCTCATGGTACTTAGCATTAAGCACGTTATGAGGAATACCTTTTCTTTTAAGAAGAGAAGATAATTCCTCAGAATCTTCAATAGAAGTGGTACCTACCAAAACTGGTCTTTTAATCTTATACAGCTCCTCAATTTCAGAAATTACCGCTTTAAACTTAGCACGTTTAGTTTTATACACTCTATCGGGATAATTAATTCTTACTAAAGGTCGATTAGTAGGAATTACTACTACCTCTAGATTGTAAATATGTTTAAACTCTACAGCTTCAGTGTAAGCAGTACCGGTCATTCCTGCTAGCTTCTTATACATCCTAAAATAATTCTGTAAGGTAATAGTTGCCAAAGTCTGTGATTCTTCTTGAATCTTTAACTTCTCTTTCGCCTCGATAGCTTGATGTAAACCTTCGGACCAACGTCTGCCCGGCATAAGACGGCCAGTGAACTCATCCACAATTATCACCTTGCCATCCTTAACGATATAGTCTTTATCACGTTTAAAAAGGTAGTGAGCCCTTAGAGCCTGACTAAGATAGTGCATCCAACTACTAGAGAATTTATCCGGAGTATCTTCAGAAACACTTTTTACTCCTAAAAGAGATTCACACCTTTCCTCTCCCCGCTTGGTAAGGTAGGCATTGTGGGTTTTCTCCTCTACCAAAGCATCAAATTTCTCCTCCAGTTCTTCGGGAGAAAGTCTTTGCTCACTACCATCAGGATTTTTTAACATCACTGCTCCATCTTTTGTATCATGACGGGAGATTACTACTTTAGTCTTAAGTTGTCGGGCAACTCTATCAGCAGCGTAATACTTCTCTACAGAAATCTCCGCAGGTCCAGAGATAATAAGAGGGGTCCTAGCCTCGTCAATAAGGATAGAGTCGACTTCATCTACAATAGCATAGAAATGACTTCTTTGTACTACCTCATCAAGGGTAGTAGCCATATTATCTCTTAAATAATCAAATCCAAACTCATTATTAGTACCATAAGTGATATCGCAAGAATAAGCTAACTTCCTTTCCTCTTTGTTCATATCTTGCTGAATTACTCCACAAGTTAACCCTAAAAACTCGTATATTGGCCCCATCCATTCCCTATCTCTTTTTGCTAAGTAGTCGTTAACAGTAACAATATGAACTCCTTTCTGAGAAAGAGCGTTCAAGGAAGCAGCTAAAGTAGCCACAAGAGTTTTCCCTTCACCGGTAGCCATCTCTGCTATTTTATTTTTGTGAAGAACTATTCCTCCTAAAATCTGAACATCAAAATGACGCATTTTTACTGTGCGGCGAGCTGCTTCTCTTACCATAGCGAAGTAGTAAGGAAGTATTTCGTCTAAGACTTTATCTAAGGCTAACCTATAATCCTCTCCTTCTAACCCTTTGGTTCTCTCGGCCACCTTCTTTTTAAACTCTTCTGTCTTTTCTTTAAAAAAGCTATCAGGTTTTTTCTTAATCTCTTCTTCTAAAGAGTTAACCTCTCTTACTAACTTTGCAAGATGGACAATCTCTCTTGCTGAAGGTAAAGGTATCTCTCGATTGAGTTTAATATTTACTGAAGGCTTAAGTTTATCAATCTCTGCTTGGTACTTTTTAAGAAGAATTTTTTTTACCATCTTCCAAACTCTTAATTAAGTAAGCCTGGATAAATTCATCTAACTCCCCATCAAGAACTTCTCTTGCCCTACCTACTTCGAAGTTGGTGCGGTGATCCTTTACTAAGAGATAAGGGTGTAAAATGTAGGAACGGATTTGAGAACCCCATTCTATCTTCTTCTTCTGACCAGAGATTTCTTCCATCTCTTTCTCTCTTTCTTCCTCTTTTAGCTTGTAAAGTTTTGCCTTCAACACTTTTAAAGCAGTCTGCTTATTCTGATACTGAGAACGTTCATTCTGACAACTTACCACAATCCCTGAAGGCAGGTGAGTGATTCTTACTGCTGAATCAGTGCGGTTTATGTGTTGGCCACCGTGACCGGAAGCTCTAAAAGTCTCTATCTTTAAATCCTCAGGATTTATTTTTAGTTCCACCTCTTCTTTTACCTCAGGAAGAACATCAACAGAAGCAAAGGAAGTATGTCGACGGCGATTAGCGTCAAAGGGAGAAATTCTTACTAGTCTGTGAACTCCTTTTTCTGCTTTTAGGTATCCGAAAGCCCATCTTCCTTCTACCAGAAATGTAACATTTTTTATCCCTGCTTCCTCACCTCTTACCTCGTTAAGAATCCTTACCTTAAATCCCTTCTTCTGTGCCCAACGTGTGTACATTCTTAAAAGCATACCTGCCCAATCACAAGCTTCTGTTCCTCCTGCTCCAGAATTTATCTCCACAATAGCGTTAGCCTCATCGAACTTCTCAGAAAATAAAATCCTCAGTCTAATTTTTTTTATCTCTTCTTCTATTTTTTCTACCTCTTTTAGAACCTCTTTATAGTAAGAGGTATCTCCTAAGTCAATAATTTCTCTAAGCTCATCAATTTTTTCCTCCAAATTAGAGAAACTCTCAACCTCTTCTTTTAATCCCTTTAGTTCCTCTATCACTAAGGAAGAGGTTTCTTGATCCTGCCAAAAATGAGGAGAACTCATACGAAGTTGAAGCTCTTCTATCTTTTTCTTTTTATCCTCTATATTGAGAATTTCTTTAAACTCCTTAACTTGAGTAGCCAACATCTCTAATTTTGCCGTAATTTCTTCCATCTTTAAATTAACCCTCTATTCCTCAACTGAAGTTCCAACTCTTCCTTTTTATCTGCATAATCTAAAGCTAACTGAGGAGTAATAACTCTTTTTTCTACCAACTCTAAAAGGGACTGATCAAACCGCTTCATTCCATAGATATCTCCTGAAGCCAGATACTTAGGTATTTCCCATAAACGATTTTCTCTAATAAGGCGGGAAATGGTAGGACTCAACGTCATAATTTCATAAGCAGGAATTAAACCTTTCTCATCAGCTCGAGGTAGAAGTCTTAGGCAAACCACTCCTTTAAGAAGAGTAGAAAGCTGAGCTAATATAAAGTGGTGCTGATGGGGAGGGAAAAAGTTAACTATTCTTTCTATAGTGGAAGCAGCATTAACAGTATGGAGCGTAGAAAATACTAAAATACCTGTCTCAGCAGCAGTTAAAGCAGCATGACAGGTCTCTTTATCTCTGACGTTTCCTATAAAGATAACATCGGGAGAATGAATAGCAAATTGTCTTAGAGCTTCTGCGTAAGAAAAAACATCTTTACCTATTTCTCTCTGATTTATTATGGACTTTTTATCAGTAAAGGTAAATTCTATGGGTTCCTCTATTGTTAAAATGTGTTTACCAAAATTCTTATTTATATACTCTATCATACTAGCAATAGTGGTGGATTTTCCACTTCCTGTTATTCCTGTAAGAAGAATTAGACCTCTCCTCTCTTTACAGAATTGCTCTAATACCGAAGCAGGTAGGTTAAGATCTTTGAAAGTAGGAATACGTAAGTCAATTTTTCTTATTACAATAGAAAGAGTGTTTCTCTGATAAAAAGCTCCTACACGCAACCGCCAGTTCTCTTTATACCAGAGAGCAAACTCACAGTTTTTCTTCTCCATAAGTTCTCCTTTAAGATAAGAAGGAGTAATCTCTTCAATAATCCTATTCAAATCTTCAGTATTAAAGATATAATCAGAAACTTCTACTATCTGAGAATAAACTCTTGCTCTCAGAGTACTATTTGCTCTTATAAAGATATCAGAAGCGCCAACCTCAATCATCTTTTCAATAATTTCACTAAAATGCATTTCCCCTCCTTTTTTAATCTAAATTATTTTAACATATTTTTTATCCTTTTCTCCAGTTTTATTAAATCTCTTTTTAACTTTTTTCCTAAAGAATATTCTCCTAACCGACCATTACTCTTTATTACTCGGTGACAAGGAATAAACAAAGGGAAGGGATTTTTCTTAAGCACATTACCTACTGCCCTCCATGCAGAAGGTTTGCCAACCCTCTTAGCTATATCTTTGTAGGTGCACACTTCTCCCAGAGGAATTTTTAAAACTGCTCTCAAAACCTTTTTTTCAAATTCCTTCATTTCTACACTCCTAGTTTAAATTATGATATTTAATATTAGATTTATATGTAACAGAACCATTAAAATTTGTAAAATAGAAACCAGGAGGGTAAAACAGCATTTTTCCTGAGCTTTTCCGCCTAAGCGGATC
>Ga0116200_10000185_pt1 | contig 17675 bp, 14 predicted proteins | sample Mar14436cmmetaG_FD_94478 | JGI IMG/M metagenome (GOLD analysis project Ga0116200, IMG submission 94478) | Marine hydrothermal vent microbial communities from Guaymas Basin, Gulf of California to study Microbial Dark Matter (Phase II) - Marker... ... | reverse complement strand
GTTTTGGCAATATTGGAAGCAGGGTGGGGGAGATACTTAAAAAAGGATTTTATGCCCGTGTGCTCGCCTATGACCCTAAACTGGAAGAAAAAACTATAGTGAAGAGAGGAGGAAAACCTGTTTCTTTGGAAGAACTATTACGAGAATCGGATATTATCACCCTTCATGCTTCTTATAGCCCCGAGAATTATCATATGCTGGGGGAGAGGGAATTTGAATTAATGAAGAAAGGAGTTATTATTATAAACACTGCTCGAGGGGAACTTATAGACCAGGATGCACTTATAAGGGCTGTAAAATCAGGTAAAGTAGCAGGGGTAGGAATGGATGTGGTAGAAGGGGAACCCATTGGTTGTGACCATCCTCTTCTGGCTCTGGATAATGTAGTAATTGTACCTCACATTGCTACTTATACCATAGAATCTCTTAAAAGAATGGGGGATAAAGTAGTGGAGGATGTGGAAAAGGTATCTCAAGGCCAGATGCCGGAAGGAGTTGTAAATCCGGAAGTTCTCCGGAAAGAAAATCGTGCTGGGTTAAGACTTTGAGCAAAGTTCTGGTTGTTGATACAGGAACTACCAACATTAAAGCAGGAGTAGTGGATGAAAAGGGTAGAATACTGGGATTTCACAGGAAGAAACTAACTTTAAAGAAAGACAGAAAGGGGAAAGCAGAGCACTCACTTTCTCAGCTCTGGGAAAGTTTTCGCGATGTTTCTCGCAGAGCAGGAGAGGGATTCAATTCTTCTATCAGACTGGTAGTTATTACCGGTTATCAATTTGGCTTTCTACCTGTAGATAGGAGAGGCAATCCTTTAATGGGGATGATAACTTTAGAGGATACCCGTTCCAGAGTGATAATGAGAGAAATCAGAGAAACCTGGGACTGGGAGAAAATTTATCACCGCACAGGTTGTCCTCCTATTTTTCTTTACACCCTTCCCAGGATTTTCTGGTTAAAGAAGTTTTATCCCGAGATTTATAAGGAGACCAGATGGTTTCTGGGGTCAAAGGATTATCTCCTCTACCGCATCTTGGGTAAACCTTTCACTGAACCCAGCCTGGCTTCGGCTACGCAACTCTTTAACATTCATACTTTGGAGTGGGATGAAGAGATTCTGGACTTGGTCTCCTTAGATCAAGAAAAACTTCCTGCGATAGTCTCAAGCGAGGAGATTCTGGGAGAGATTCCTTCGGGGGTAAGGAAGGAAATGGGGTTGAAGGAGAAAGTATACCTTCTCCCAGGGGTTTACGATGGGGGTGCTCTATGCATAGGAATGGGAGGTGGGAAAGAGAAGGTGGGTATCTGTAATCTGGGCACCAGTGCTATGTTGAGGGTTCCTCACCCCAAACCAGTATTGGATACTACGGGAAAGATGAAATTTCAAACTTATTATCTCTGTTCAAATATGTGGTTGGCGGGAGGAGCGATTAACAATGGAGGGTTGGTACTGGAATGGTGGAAGGAAATATTTAGAAGAAACACCACCGACCTTCTCAAGGAAGCAGAGAATGTACCCCCAGGTTCAGAAGGAGTCTTTTTTCTTCCTTTTCTTACCGGGGAGAGAGACCCGGCCATGGGCGAGATAGTCTCGGGAGTAATATTTGGAATCAGAAATTACCATACTACTGGACATCTGGTTCGCTCTTCTCTGGAAGGAATTGCCTATCTTTTGCTATTGATAAAGAAAAGTCTGGAGGAGAACGGAGTAATATTGGAAGAAGTAAGGGTAGGTGGTGGAGGAGCGAAGTCTTCACTCTGGATAGAAATACTGGCAGATGCTTTAAACCTACCAGTTAGAAAGTCAGAAATTGAGGAGCCTGCTTTAGTGGGTGAGGCTATTCTGGGGTATATTGCCTTAGGAGTATATTCCAATATAAAAGAAGCTTTTTCCCATATGATAAGGAAGGAAGAACTCATTATCCCTGATAAGAAAAGAAGCGAAGTTTATAAAAGGAAAAGTTCTTTTTTCCTTTATTTACTGGAGAGAATGGAAGAAATTTACAGAGAAGCAGAAAGAGGAACGGTCACATAGCCATTCTTTTCTGCTTTTATCGCCCTCCAGAGTAAGAGGAAGGGATCTCTGTTGGAATGTGATAATTTTCCTCGGTGAGGTTCCATTTTTTCTGTAAAAAAGAGCCCCCTTTCTTACTTCCTGGAAGTATTCTTCCAGGGTGTCGGCATTTTAACAAATTCTTCTACCATCTTTAAATATTACCTGGCAACAATCTCTTGACAGGGATTAATACCTCTGGTATTCTTACCCATCCCAGAATAAAAGGGGGCAAAGATGCGGAAAAAATTTCTTTTTACACCCGGTCCTACTCCTCTGCCTCCGGAGGTGCAAGAGGCACTTTCCCGTCCCATTATTCACCATCGAACCACTGATTATCAGGAGATATTTGCAGAAGTGAATGAGGGGTTAAAGTACATTTTCCAGACGGAGAATCCTGTATTTACTTTTGCTTCCTCGGGGACGGGAGTAATGGAAGCTGCTGTGGTGAATCTCACCCGGGAGGGAGAGAAGGCTTTGGCTATTGTAGGAGGTAAGTTTGGAGAACGGTGGAAAGAAATCCTTGAGGCATTTGGAAGAGAGTGTGTGTCTCTGGATGTGGAATGGGGTTCTGCACCGAGAGTAGAAGAAGTGGAAAAGATTCTTGATAAAAACCCTGATGTTGAGGTTGTTTTTGCTACCCTTTGTGAGACCTCTACAGGGACAAAAACGGATATAAAATCGCTTGCAGAACTCTGTAATAAAAAAGGGAAAATTTTGGTGGTGGACGCGATAAGTGGTCTTGTAGCCATGGAACTTAGGACAGATGAATGGGGTGTTGATGTGGTGGTAGCAGGTTCCCAGAAGGGGATTATGCTTCCGCCAGGACTTGCTTTCTTAAGCATAAATGAGAAAGCATGGAAGAAGATAGAAAATAACGATATTAAGGCTTATTACTTTGATCTTAAAAAAACAAAAAAAGCCTATGAAAAGACCGATACTCCTTTTACTCCTGCTGTGGGATTGATAGTGGCTTTGAGGGAAAGTTTGAGGATGATTAAGGAAGAAGGGCTGGAGAATATCTGGAAGAAATTTTCTCTTATCTCTTTTGCAGTGAGGGAAGCAGTGAAGACACTGGGTCTGGAAATTTTCTCTCGCTATCCTGCTGAGGCAGTGACTGCGGTAAAAGTTCCCCAGGGTATAGATGGCATTGAACTCTACAAAGCTATGAAAGAAAAGATAGGAGTTCAAGTAGCAGGGGGACAGGCTCATTTAAAGGGAAAAATCATCCGAATAGCTCATATGGGATATATGGATTATACAGATGCAATTCTTGCCATTTCTGCTCTTGAGACGGCTCTTTCTATCCTGGGATATTCAGTAGAATTTGGGAAAGGTGTGGGGAAGGTTATGGAGATATTTTTGAAGGAGGGTGTATTCCAGTGAGGATACTGGCTACTGATAATTTGAAAAAGGAAGGAGTGGAACTTCTCCAAAAAGCGGGTTTTGATGTAGAAGCTACGGGAAAGCTTTCCCCTGAAGAACTGAAGGAAAAGATTAAAGGTGTAGATGCTTTGATTGTGAGAAGTGGGACAAAAGTTACTCAAGAGGTAATAGAGGCTTCAGATAAGTTAAAAATCATTGGGAGAGCAGGAGTGGGAGTAGATAACATTGATATCCCTTCTGCCACAAGAAAAGGGATTGTGGTAATGAATGCTCCCACCGGTAATACTATTTCTGCAGCGGAACATGCTATTGCTCTTCTCCTTGCCTTAGCACGGAATATACCATGGGCACATGCCTCTCTTATTAAAGGAGAATGGGATAGAAAAAGGTTTATGGGGACGGAAGTTTACGGAAAGACTTTAGGAATAATAGGTCTGGGAAGAGTAGGAACGCATGTGGCCAAATGTGCTTTGGGATTGGGGATGAAGGTTTTAGGATATGATCCTTTCATTTCCAAAGAATCTGCGGAAAGAATTGGAGTAAAGATGGTGGGGTTTGATGAACTTCTTTCTCTTTCCGATTTTATAACCCTTCATGTCCCTCTTACTCCTCATACTCGGCATCTTATTGGAGAAAAAGAATTCCAAAAGATGAAGAAGGGGGTGAGGATAATAAATTGTGCACGAGGAGGGGTGATAGATGAAAAAGCACTTTACAATGCGATAAAGGAAGGAATAGTTAAGGGCGTAGCTTTAGATGTTTTTGAAGAAGAACCACCTAAAGAGTGCCCTTTAATAGGCTTGCCAGAAGTAATTGTCACTCCCCATCTGGGGGCTTCCACAGTGGAAGCACAGTACAATGTAGCAGTAGAGATAGCTTCTCAGATTGTAGATGCACTTACAAAAGGGATTTACAGAAATGCTCTTAATCTACCTGCCATACCTATTGGAGAATGGAAAGAAATAAGTCCCTATCTACAGTTGAGTGAGAAACTGGGAACTTTTCTTGGAGAATTATGTGAAAAAACTGTCAAGGAGATTAGCGTGGAATTTCTCGGGGATTTGGGCATATCTCAGTATTCAATTTTGGTCTCAGGGGTGCTCAAAGGTATGTTAAGCGTGATTCTTCCGGGTAGTATTACCTATGTGAATGCACGAATGCTTGCGGAAGAGAGAGGAATAAAGGTAATGGAAAGGGAAAGTAAAAGGGGAGAAGATTTTACTTCAGCGATCAGAGTTAAAGTGGTAGAGGAAAAAGGGGAACGCGAGGTTACCGGTGCCCTATTTGAGAGAAAAATTCCTCGAATAGTGAGTATTGATGGATTTGGAGTGGAGGTAGAGCCGGAAGGGAACATACTTCTTTGTTATGGCTTGGATAAACCAGGATTGATAGGGAAAATTGGTAAAATTTTAGGGGATAAGGGGATAAATATTGCAAGGATGACCTTCTCCAGAAAAAGGAAAGGGGGAGAAGCCATTACTGTGCTGAATGTGGATTCTCAGGTGAGTGAAAGGATAAGAGAAGAAATAGAGAAACTGGAAGATATTGATAAAGCTGAAGTTATTGTTTTATAAATTAAGGTATATTTAGAGGGGAAAAATGAGTAAAAAGAAACCTAAGATTTATATTCTTGATGTCACCAATAGAGATGGAGTTCAAACATCAAGGCTTGGTCTGGCTAAACTTCAGAAAACGATGATCAACCTTTATCTAAACGAAATGGGAATATACCAGAGTGAGATAGGATTCCCCTTCACCCGCCACGAGGTGTTTTACATAAATGCGAATGTAGAGCTTGCAGAAATGGGTGTTCTGAAACCCATTATTCTATCTGGCTGGGTGAGGGCAATAAAGAAAGATGTTGAACTTGCTACCACTCTTACCCGTATCAAAAATCTAAATCTTTCCATTTCCACATCTGATCAAATGATTAAGGGAAAATTCAGAGGAAAATATACCCGGCAGGATATTATCCGAATGATGACCGAGGCAGTGGATACTGCTAAAGAGCGAGGGATAGAGATAATTGGAGTGAATGCAGAAGATGCTTCCCGTACGGATATGGATTACCTTATTGAATTTGCTTTAGCAGCGAAGGAACACGGTGCTCACCGGATAAGGTACTGTGATACTCTCGGATATGATTCTCCCTTTACCATTTATGAAAGGGTGGCAAGATTAGCTCGGGAAGTTCAGCTCCCTATAGAACTCCACTGCCATAATGATCTTGGGATGGCAGTTGCCTGCTCTATTGCTGGAGCAAAGGCAGCGGTGGATGAAGGTGTGGATGCATACATTAACACCACTATAAATGGAATGGGTGAAAGAGCAGGAAACGCTGATCTTGTTTCAGTTATTCTTGCAGTGAAGAAAGCGAGTGGATTTCATGACAAATACCAGCTGGATGAAAGAGTGGATTTGACAAAAGCCTGGAAAATTGCCAAGTATGCTTCCTATGCATTTGGAGTGCCTATTCCTATAAATCAGCCCGGTGTGGGTGCCAATGCTTTTGCTCATGAATCGGGTATCCACGCTGATGGAGCTCTAAAAGACTGGAGAAACTATGAACTTTACCACTATGAAGAACTTGGAAGAGGTGAACCAGAGATAATTGAAACAGGTAGGATGATAACCGTGGGAGAATATTCTGGAATTAGAGGGTTCCGAAACGTATATGGAAAACTGGAAATAGAATTTAAAGATCAGGAGGAAGCAGTTAAAATTCTGGAGCTTGTTCGCTATGCAAATGTTCATACCCAGAAACCTTTAACTGAAGACGAATTGAGGTTCATAGCAAAATATCCTGAAATAGCCAGAAAAATAATGACTGTTCTTCCCTGAGACGGATGGGAAAAACTCTCACCGAGAAAATTCTTTCTCAAAAAATCCAGGAAGAGGTAGAGATTGGGAGAATTTATATTTTCCCTGTGGACTGGGTCTTTGCCCAGGATGGGACAGGGCCTTTAGCTATCAAGGTATTTGAAGAACTTGGAATAAGTTTGCTTTCTTCACCTTCCCGCACTTTATTCTTTTTAGACCACGCTTCTCCCCCTCCCAGAAGTGAACTGGCAAATTCCCATGTTCTAATTCGGAAGTTTGGAAAAAAATTTGGAGCAAAGATATATGAGGAAGGGGAGGGAATATGTCATCAGTTAATGGTGGAAAACCACGCTTCCCCGGGAGAAGTCATTGTGGGAGCAGATTCACACACCTGCACTTCTGGAGCACTTACCGCATTTGCTACAGGTATGGGCTCCACAGATATTGCTGTGGCAATGGCACTGGGAAAAGTGTGGATGAAGGTTCCCCCTTCCATAAAGGTTATACTTAAAAATTCACTGAATAGCCGAGTTATGGCAAAGGATCTAATTCTCCATATCATAGGTGCTTTAGGAGCCTATGGAGCAACTTACCGGGTGCTTGAGTTTTCTGGAGAGAGTTTAAAAACCCTTAACATGGAGGACCGTTTCACCATAGCCAATATGTGTGTGGAAGCAGGGGCAAAGACTGGACTTTTCCCAGCAGATGAGGTGACAAAGGAGTTTTTAGAAAAAATGGGAAGAGGAGAAAAGTATATCCGTCTTTTTCCGGATGAGAATGCAATTTATGAAAGAGAAATCATCGTGGATCTCAGCGAGATTGAGCCCATGGTGGCTTTACCCCATTCCGTGGATAATGTGAGGAGAGTAAAAGAGGTCAAGGGATTAAAGGTGGACCAGGTCTTTATTGGAACCTGTACAGGCGGGAGACTCAGCGATTTTAAAATAGCCTGTGAAATCCTCAAAGGAAAGAAAGTGAAATCGCGCTTAATCATAGGCCCGGCTTCCCGCCGGATATTCTTAGAAGGAATAAGGGAAGGAGTATGGGAAATACTGGTGGAGGCAGGAGGAGTGATAATTCCACCAGGTTGTGGCCCCTGTGTAGGGATACATCAGGGAGTATTAGCAGATGGGGAAGTTTGTGTTTCCTCTGCTAACAGGAATTTCAGAGGAAGAATGGGAAATCCTCAAGGTTTGATTTATCTTGCTTCCCCTGCCACCTGTGCTGCTACTGCACTCACCGGTTATCTCACCGATCCCCGGGAGGTTTGAAGATGGCCTGGAGAGGAAAAGTCCACAGGTTTGGTGATAACATTTCCACTGATCTCATCATACCCGGTCGCTATTTTCATCTGAGGGGGAATCTCTCTGAGCTGGCAAAACATGTAATGGAGGATGCTGATCCGGAGTTTGTGAAAAAGATGAGAAAAGGAGATTTTATTGTAGCTGGAGAAAATTTTGGTTGTGGTTCTTCTCGTGAACATGCGCCCTGGGTGATTAAGATTGCTGGAGTGAGGGCAGTTCTTGCAAAATCTTTTGCCCGAATATTTTTCCGGAATGCTATAAATATAGGCCTACCTTTAATTGAATGTGATACTGAGAATTTCAAGGAAGGGGATGAGATAGAGGTGGATATAGAAAAGGGAGAAGTGAGAAATATAAGCCGGGGTTTCAAAGTGACCTTTACCCAGCTTCCACCTTTCTTAAGGGAGATACTGAACGCAGGGGGATTAAAGGAATACATCCGGAGAAAAAAGGACTTTGAAGGATAAATTAAAAAGATTTGGCCGGGCTTATCTTGCCTTTGCACGAAAAGCAGGGACAGTGCAGGCAAAGATAATTTTTTATATTCTTTATTTTCTCTTTTTCCCCCTCCTTATCCTCTTTGTGAAAAGAAAGAGGAAAGAAAAAAGGAGCAACTGGGTAGTTAAAGAAAAAAGCAGTTTTACCCTGGAAGATTTGAAAAAAGAATACTGATGAATATACTGGGTGTCTCCTGCTATTATCATGATTCCGCCTGTTGCCTTTTAAAAGATGGAGATATAGTAGCCTGTGCAGAGGAGGAAAGATTTACCAGAAAAAAGCACGATTATGACTTTCCATCCCATGCCATAGATTTTTGTTTAAAGAAGGGAGGTATTTCCGGTAAGGACCTTGACTGGGTGGTTTTCTATGAAAAGCCTTTTCTTAAACTGGAAAGAATTTTTGTAAATCTTATAAATACCTTTCCACGTTCCCACCGTCTTTTCCCGGAGATACTCTGGGCCTGGATAAAAGAGAAACTCTGGATAAAGATAAGGCTTGCCAGATATTTAGGAATAGAAGAAGAAAAAATTCTTTTTCTGGAACATCACCTTTCCCATGCAAGTTCCTGTTTTTACCCTTCCCCTTTCAAAGAATCTGCTATTCTCACAGTTGATGGAGTTGGTGAATGGGCTACCTGCACAATGGGAGTGGGCAAGGATAAAGAAATAAAGATTTTGAAGGAGATACACTTCCCTCATTCTCTCGGTCTTCTTTACTCCACATTCACTGCATTTCTGGGATTTCAGGTAAATGAGGGAGAATACAAGGTTATGGGAATGGCTCCCTACGGCAAGCCACGATATCGTGAAAAGATGGATAAACTTGTAAAAGTATATCCGGATGCCTCCTTTGAACTTAATCTCGATTACTTTGCCTATCCCTACTCTCTTACCTATCCCTACTCCAGAAAATTCATTGATCTTTTTGGAGAACCCAGAAAAAAGGAAGAAAGCCATATACTGGATCCTCATTATGCTGACATAGCAGCTACCATACAAAAATTTACCGAAGAACTCATGCTTAAATTAGCTCACAGACTCTATGAAGAAACAAAACTCCCCAATCTGTGTCTTGCAGGAGGGGTAGCACTAAACTGTGTGGCAAATGGAAGGATAATAAGAGAAACACCTTTTAAAAACATATTTATTCAGCCATCTGCAGGAGATGGTGGAGGAGCAATGGGAGCATGTCTCTATGTTTATCATGCACTCCTGGGTAATGAGAGAAAATTTGTTCTGGAGAATGTTTATCTGGGTGAGGAGTATGGAGAGGAAGAAATTAAGAAAGATCTGGAGGAGGAAGGAATTGCCTATCATTACTTTGAGAAAAAGGAGGAACTTTTAGAAAAAGTGGTAGATGACCTCTGTGAAGGTAAGGTGGTGGGTTGGTTTCAGGGAAGGTTTGAATTCGGGCCAAGAGCTTTGGGGAACAGGAGTATCCTTGCTGATCCCAGAAAGAAGGAAATGAAGGAGATAGTTAATCGCAAGGTCAAGTTCCGTGAACCTTTCCGGCCTTTTGCTCCTTCTGTTATCCAGGAAAGGGTTAAGGATTTCTTTGAGGTTGAGGAGTTATATCCCCCTCTGAAATTTATGCTTTTAACTTTCCCCGTTAAAGAAAAAGAAAGGGAAAATATACCTGCTATAACCCATGTAGATGGGAGTGCAAGACTTCAGGTGGTAAGTGAAAAAGATAATCCTATTTACTGGCGACTCTTAAAGAAATTTGAAGAAAGAACAGGTTATCCCCTCCTGCTTAACACTTCTTTTAATCTTAAAGGTGAACCCATCGTAAATACTCCTAAAGAGGCTATTTCCACCTTTTCCCGCAGTGGATTGGATGTCCTGGTGATGGGTAAATTCTATGTGAGTAAGTAACTATTCACCTATAATCTTGATTAGAACCCTTTTTCTCCTTTTCCCGTCAAACTCACCGTAAAAAATCTGTTCCCAGGGGCCCAGATCCAGCCTCCCATTGGTAATTGCCACCACTACCTCTCTTCCCATAATGGTTCTTTTAAGATGACTGTCTCCATTGTCTTCCCCGGAAAGGTTGTGCCGGTAACTTCTTCCATAGGGTGCGAGTCTCTCCAACCATTCTTTGAAATCCTCATGAAGACCGGGTTCATCGTCATTTATGAATACACTGGAGGTAATATGCATTGCATTTACCAGACAGATCCCCTCCTTGACCCCACTTTTTCTTACCGCTTCCTCCACCTGAGGTGTGATATTTATAAACTCTATCCGGTTAGGAGTATTGAACCAGAGATACTCTGTATAGGATTTCATACTTAATTTTACCAGAATTTAGGGAAGGGTTGTCTGATTTACCTCATCTCCTCATTTTTAGGTATAATATGCCTCAAAAAGTAAGAAAAATTATGGAGAAGTATATACCTGAAAAGATAGAAAAGAAGTGGCAGAGATTCTGGGAGGAGAAGGGTTATTTTGAAGTGGATACCCGGGATAGTTCCCGAAAGTTTTATGCCCTGGTAATGTTTCCCTATCCTTCCGGCACTCTCCATGTGGGGCACTGCAGAAACTATATTATTGGTGATGCACTGGTCAGATACAAAAAGATGCAGGGGTTCCGTGTCCTCTCTCCTATGGGATGGGATGCTTTTGGACTCCCTGCAGAGAACGCAGCTATAAAAGAGGGGATCCATCCCTGGGAGTGGACCAGGAAGAATATCCAGGTTCTCAAACGACAGCTTCATTCCCTTGGTGCAGGTTATGACTGGAAAAGAGAGGTGACTTCATGTCTCCCTGACTACTACCGCTGGACCCAGTGGATTTTCCTAAAACTTTTTGAAAAAGGCCTTGCTTACAGAAAAGAAGCTCCAGTCAACTGGTGTCCCTCCTGTAAAACGGTTCTTGCCAATGAACAGGTGGTGGATGGGAAATGTGAAAGATGCGGTGCAGAAGTGATTATAAAGGAAATGGAACAGTGGTTTCTTAAGATTACCAACTATGCAGAAGAACTCCTTAAAGATCTGGACCTCCTCCCCAACTGGCCTGAAAAAGTGAAGGTGATGCAGAGGAACTGGATAGGGAAGAGCGAGGGAGTGGAGATATACTTCCGGCTTAAAGATGTCCAGTGGGAGAAAGGAAAAATTCTTCCCGTATTTACCACACGTGTGGATACTATCTTTGGTGCCACCTATGTGGTGATTGCTCCCCGCCATCCTCTTTTAAAAGAAATTCTTAAAGTAGTGGATGAGAAAAAGAGAAAGGAGATAGAAGAGTTCCTTAATCGCTGGAGGAGCACAGTTAAAAAAGCGGGTGAGGAAATGGAGAAGGAAGGAGTATTTACGGGTGTATATGCAATAAACCCTGTGAATGATGAGGAAATACCTCTCTGGGTGGGTAATTATGTGCTTTATGAATACGGAACAGGAGCTATAATGGCTGTTCCTGCTCATGATCAAAGAGATTTTGAATTTGCAAAGAGATATTCACTTCCCATAAGAGTGGTTATCCAGCCTGAAGGAGAGACCCTTGATCCTTCCACCATGGAATGTGCCTATGAAGAACCGGGAATAATGGTGAATTCTGGTGAATTCTCCGGTTTAAAAAGTGAGGAGGGAAAAAAGAAAATCGCTCTCTGGATGGAAGAAAAAGGTATTGGGAAAAGGAGCGTATGTTATGCGCTTCGGGACTGGCTGGTATCCCGTCAGAGATACTGGGGAGCACCTATCCCTGTAATCTATTGTGAGAAGTGTGGAATTGTTCCTGTCCCTGAAAAAGATCTCCCCGTGTTGCTCCCTGAAAATGTAGAGTTCCTCCCCACAGGTGAGTCTCCTCTGAAATTTGTCCCGGAATTTGTGAATACCACCTGTCCAAAATGTGGAGGAAAGGCGAAAAGAGAAACTGATACACTGGATACTTTTGTAGACTCCTCCTGGTATTATCTTCGTTATGTCTCTTTGGAAAAAGATAAACCCTTTGAACCAGAAGTCGTTAATAAGTGGTTGCCCGTTGACCAATACATTGGAGGAGTGGAGCATGCAATTTTACACCTCCTTTACTCCCGGTTTATAACCAAATTTTTAAGAGATATTGGGTGGGTGAATTTCCCTGAACCATTTCAGAATCTTTTCACACAGGGAATGGTGGTTAAGGATGGAGCAAAGATGTCTAAATCCAAAGGTAATGTAGTAAGTCCTGATGACCTTATTGAGAAGTATGGAGCGGATACTTTAAGAACTTACATCCTCTTCATGGGACCACCGGAGAAAGATGTAGAGTGGGATGACCGAGCAATAGAAGGAGAATGGAGATTCCTCAATCGTTACTGGAGGAAGGCTGAAGAGATAAGAGAATGGGAGATAGAAGAAGGAGAGATAAAAATAGAAAAGCTGAGTGAAAGTGGGAGGAAACTTTTCCGTAGGGTGCATCGTGCTATAAAAGAGGTTACCCAGGATATGGAAGATTTCCGATTTAACACTGCTATTGCCAAACTTATGGAACTTCTCAATGATATTTATGCACTTACTCCTCAAGATGAGGAGGACAGAAAAGTTTTGAAATTTGCCATCTTAAATCTTACCCTTCTTCTCCATCCCTTTGCCCCCCATGTTACGGAAGAAGTATGGGAACGCCTGGGGAATAAACCTTCTATAATGGATCAACCCTGGCCCAGGTATGATGAAAGATATCTTGCTGAGGAGGAAATCACCGTGGTGGTTCAGGTGAATGGAAAACTCAGGGGGAAGTTTACTGCTCCTCCTGATGCAGATCAAGATTTCCTCAAAGAGAAAGCCCTTTCCCTCCCTGTGGTGCAGAAATACACAGAAGGGAAGGAAATCAAAAGGATCATTGTGGTGAGAAACCGGCTTGTAAATGTGGTGACCGAATGAAAGGAAAGGGAGGGGTAAGACCTTTAACTTCAAAAATTGAAACTGCACTATTTAACATCCTTAAGGGGAGACTGGCAGGTAAAAGTTTCCTTGATCTTTTCGCAGGTACAGGAAGAGCGGGTTTGAGGGCTTTAAAAGAAGGAGCAGAAAGAGTGGTTTTTGTGGAGAAAGATTTTAAACTTGCCCGAAGCATTGAAGAAAAACTTCATAAGGAAGGATGGAGAGAAAAAGGTAAGGTTATGATAGGTGAAGTGAGTCAGTGTGTGAAATTGCTTGCCTGGAAAGGGGAAAAATTTGATTTTATTTTCCTTGATCCCCCATTTGGTTCAGGATTGGGTGATAAGACACTTTCCCATCCTCAGTTTCCTCTCCTTTTCCATCCCGATACCTTGGGTATAATAAGACAGCACTGGAGAGAAGTAAAGGAAGAAATCCCGGGATTTGTGATAAAGGAGAGGAAGAGATATGGAGAGACCTGCTTAACCTTTTTTTCATTAAAGGAGAATGGTGGTTCTTTATAACCTTTTTCTTCTACTCTTTTCTTTCATCTCATTTCCTTTCATTCTTTATAAACTATTGAAGAGACCAGGAGTGAAAGAAAGACTCGGTTTTCTTCCCCCTCTTCCCAATAGGGCCATCTGGGTTCATGCGGTATCCGTGGGGGAGGTAGGAGCAAGTGAACCTCTTATAAGAGAAATAAAACAGAAATATCCTTCTAAACCTATTGTTCTTTCTACCACTACAGAAACAGGAAGAAAGGTCGCAGAGAAAAATTTGAAAAAATGGGTGGAGAGAATGTTTTACTTCCCCTTAGATTATCCCTGGGTAATCTTCAGAGTATTTTGTGGCTGGAGACCTTCAATCATAATTCTTATGGAGACAGAAATCTGGCCCAACCTTATAACTTTCTCTCACTTTTTTGGTATCCCGGTGATTTTGGCCAATGGCAGACTTTCCTATCCCGCTTACAGAAGATACCGGATGGGGAAAGTATTATTGAAGCCATTTCTCAAAAAAATCAATTTATTTCTGGTTCAGACAGAAAAAGATAAAAACCTTTTTCTTTCCTTGGGTGCAGACCCTCAAAAAATAAAAGTGGTAGGAAATACAAAATTCGATCGTTTAATAAAAGGAGAGATAAAAGAAATCCCTCTCCCCCCTGATTCTTCTTATCCGGTAATATGTGCGGGCAGTACCCACCCTGGTGAGGAAGAGGTAGTTCTTCATGCCTTTTCTAAAGTTAAAAAAGAATTTCCCAGTGCTCGCCTGATACTTGTTCCAAGACATCCGGAAAGGAAAAGGGAAGTGGAAGAATTGCTGAAAAAAGAAGGTATAAATTACATTTTGCGATCAGAAGTTAAGGAAAAACTTTGGGAAAGCGATGTGCTTTTAGTGGATACAGTGGGTGAACTTTACTCTTTTTACTCAAGCGCACATCTGGCGATTCTGGGAGGCACATTTGTCCCTGTTGGGGGACACAACCCTTTAGAACCCCTTTCTTTAAAAGTTCCTGTTTTCTATGGCCCCTATATTTTCAACTTTGAGGAGATATTCTCCATCATTGAAGGGAAAGGAGCTATTAAAGTAGGGAAAGAAAATCTTCCTGAAACCCTTCTTTCATGGATAAGAGATAAGAGACGACTTGAAGAGGAAGGGAGGAAAGGATATGCTCTCCTTGAGGAGTATAAAGGGGCGGTAAAAAGACATCTTGAGGAGATAGAGAAGATATGTGCGGGATTGCTGGCTGGATAAAAAAAGGAAAGATTGAGAAAAAAGTCCTTGAGAATATGACACGGGTCCTTTCCCATCGTGGGCCAGATGGAGAGGGATTTTATATGAATGAAAACCCCTCTTTCAGTGTGGGATTGGGACACAGAAGACTCAAAATAATCGACCTTGTGACAGGAGACCAGCCGATGAGCAATGAAGATGGAAGTATATGGCTTGTCTATAACGGTGAAGTTTACAATTTTAAGGAGCTTCGTGAAGAACTCACCAAGAAAGGACACAGATTTTCCTCCCGTTCGGATACAGAAGTAATTATTCACCTTTACGAAGAAGAGGGAGAGAATCTTCTTTCCCGTATAAATGGAATGTTTGCCTTTGCACTCTGGGATGAAAAGAAGAAGAAACTTTTAATAGCCCGTGATCGGTTGGGAATAAAACCCCTTTATTACTATGTTGGGGAGAAAGAATTTGCTTTTGCTTCCGAGATTAAATCTTTCCTCCACCTCCCTTCTTTTAACCGGGAAATAAAAGGAGAAGCAATACATTATTACCTTTTCCTCCAGTATATCCCTTCCCCTCACACCATATTTAAAAAAGTCTGGAAACTCCCCCCCGCCCATTACTTACTCTGGGAAGATGGAAAAATCAGGGTTGAAAAATACTGGGAAGTGGAATACAGAGATTATCCAGATAAGGGGGAGAAATACTATCGTGAAAGACTCCGTGAACTTTTAGAAGATGCGGTAAAGATAAGGCTTGTCTCCGATGTTCCCTTTGGAGCCTTTCTTTCTGGAGGGATAGATTCCACCATCGTGGTGGGAGTTATGGCAGATTATTTAAAAGAACCTGTCAGAACTTTTTCCATGGGATTTGATGTAGCTTCTTTCAACGAACTCCATTATGCTAAGGTAGCTTCTGAAACTTTCCAGACAGAGCATCATGAATTCAGGGTAAAACCACCAAATGTCCTGGAGCTTCTTCCCATACTCATCTGGCATTACGATGAGCCATTTGCTGATCCCTCTTCTATTCCCACCTATATGGTTTCACAACTTGCAAGGAGATATGTGACCATGGTCCTTTCGGGAGATGGAGGAGATGAAGTATTTGCAGGGTATCACCGGTACCTCGCAGAAAGGTTACTTTCTCTCTTTCGCCCTTTCTTCTTTCCCTTCCACTTTTCTCCATTTCTTTCTTTTATAAACTCTCTTCCTGAATCTACCCGGATAAATGACCTTTCCCGCAGGTTAAAGAGATTTCTCAACCGTATGGATTTACCCTCTGCAGAAAGATACATATCCTGGCTCCTAATTTTTGATCTGGAAAGGATTAGTTGGCTTTATACTTCAGAATTTGAGAAAAAAGTTAAAGAAATTTACCCTCCGGATTTCCTTAAAAAATACTTTGAAAAAAGCTTATCTCTTTCCACTCTGGGACGCTGCCAGTATACTGACCTTAAAACATATCTTCCTGAAGACATACTTACCAAAGTGGATAGAGCCAGTATGGCCAATTCACTGGAATGCCGTGTCCCCTTTCTGGACCATCGAGTGGTAGAGTTTATGGCTTCTGTGCCTCCCCATTATAAACTCAGAGGATTTCTCTTGAAATACCTCCTGAAAAAGACTTTTAAAGACAAATTACCACCAAAAATCTATTTTCGAGGTAAACATGGTTTTGGAGTACCTATTGGCAAATGGTTTAGGGAAGAGCTATATGCTTTCACCGAGAAGATCCTTTTAGAAAAAAGAACAATTTCTCGAGGTTATTTTAAGAGAAAAGGGATAGAAAGGTTACTTGAAGAACATAAAAGGGGAAGATTTGACCATTCTCACAGATTATGGACACTTTTAATGTTAGAATTATGGCACCGTTTTTATATTGACCAGAGACTTTCAAATTTAACACCTTCTATTTCTGTTTATTCCCTTTAGGTTTTTCCAGTAATTCCCTTGACACTGTATTATACCTATTGTAAATTAAAGGTGGAGGTGAGGTAATGGTAGTATCAGGCGGAGGCAGAGGGATTTCCCGTTTCCAGTTGAGAGCACCTTTAAAATTTAAAAGAATCTATCGAGTAGGTGGCGAATCCGAAGTTAAAGATGGATTGATAAAAGAGCTGGGATTGAAGGATCTGTTATTTGAGGCTAAAGAAGAACTTCCTGTGGATAGTCGCGTTTACCTTGAGTTTAAACTACCCACCGGCCATGAGATTAAAACAGAAGGTATAGTGGTATCCTGCAAAAAGGAAGAGGGGGAAGGGGATTTTTATCTTATTGAAGCAAGGTTCCTTTCCTTGAAACCAAAAGATGCTACTGCAATTGATATGGTAGGATACAGGGAGGTGATGAGAAAGAGGGAAATGGCACCTTATATGAGGATTATTCGAACACCTTACGAACCGGAAAGCGAAAAGAAGAAAAAAATTTAGGAAACGGAAAAAATATTCAAAAAAACTTGACAAAAAGGGACTTTATTTGTTATAGTTTGAAAAATTAGTTATTTTATAGGGTTCCTGGTTACCCTTAAACCAGGGCGGGAAAGGAGGTGAGGAAAGTATAAAGACGCCCAAAAGGGGGAAACCAGGAAAAGGGGATAGAAGCCTCTTCCGTATTATTCGGGAGAGAGTGGATATAAAAAGGAGGTAACAAATGGGTAGTAGAATAAAATTGATAGTTTTAGCCTTTGTTCTTTTTGCAGGTTACAGCCTTGCACTCAACGCAGAAGTCCAGAATGTAAGAGTTGGCGGTGACATTGAAGTAAGAGGCATCTGGCAGAAAGATGTAGATCTGATTGCAGAAGATTCCTATGGTGATGGAAAATCTGCTCCTGAGTGGATCCCTCGAACCACACAGTTCCTCTATCAGATTGCAAGAATCTATGTTTCAGCAGATCTTACAGACAATGTAAATGCGTATGTAAGATTTGTCAACGATAGGACGTGGGGCACTATGCCTCAAGCATCCGACATTGAAGTATGGAATCCTCGATTAAGTGCGGACTATCTCGGGCTGTATGAGGCATT
>Ga0116200_10000183_pt1 | contig 17718 bp, 12 predicted proteins | sample Mar14436cmmetaG_FD_94478 | JGI IMG/M metagenome (GOLD analysis project Ga0116200, IMG submission 94478) | Marine hydrothermal vent microbial communities from Guaymas Basin, Gulf of California to study Microbial Dark Matter (Phase II) - Marker... ... | reverse complement strand
TATCGTTACTGTTCCGTTCGTTACATTGATGGGCACCGCTTGAGCATCGGGGTCGCTGACCTTGACATTGGCGAGTGCGAGAGGTGAAGTTCCAGACAGGGTATCACTCGCAGTTAAGTTAACAATTGCGAAAGTGCCGGGTGTAGATACGTTCGCTCCCTGTTTTATTATGGCGCCATAAACATAAGTAACGATTCCTGTTGCATTATCTATCGTTCCGGGATTGAAGTGCGTGCTCGCACCGTCTTGTTTGAACAGGTCGCCTTCTGTCACGCTGTTCACTTCGACAAGTGATGAGTTAAATAAGAGGTCTAATTGCATTCCCGCTATTGCGGTCCCAGGCGAGACGGATATATTAACGCGGAAGTTCTGCCCTTTGAGAACGGTTTGAGCGACGGGTGAGACCTGAACGAGGGTGGAGTTGGTATGGTCAGAAGCAGTTGTGAAACACCAGACTTCGCTTTCATTAGAAGCGCCATGTTCATCCTTTGCCACTATCCGCCAATAATAGAGCGTGCTGTAATCCAACGTGCCGGGGTCATAAGTAGTTTCGAGTTGATCATTAGAAACCATTGGAGGATTTGAGTCGGTGCCGAAATAGACGTCATAGGTTACGGTATCACCAGCGTCGGGGTCACCACCCGACCAGCTTAAATCAGTATCAATTGGAATATCAACTGCACCATCAGCCGGCGATGGGTTGCCAGGCTTATATGGTGGGCTGTTTGGACCCGCGAGAATCCTCGCCGTCTGGTTCATCCACGTATCATTAACATTGCCATTAACATCCACCGTATGCGTGCCTATCTCGTATGTGGTGTTCGCAGTGAGATTGGTGGCATTGTAATACGGATTGGAAGTGTTTGTTTTGAAAACACCGTTCAAATACACCATTGTATAAGCGAAGTCGTCATCCGAAGGATTCGTCCACGTCCAGTTGATCCACGTGGTGCCCGTGGTGTTGTGCAAATCGGAGATGCTCGCGGGTGGTGTGGTGTCTATCCTCACAGTTACGTTTTTTGTAGTTTCAATATTTGAGTTGTTATCAACTGAGTAATACCATATAGTGGTAACCCCTTCACCTGTCACAGACACATTGAATCTGCCTTCGCTAATATCAGTCACATTCTCAGCATCTGGACCTACCGCAGTAGAAATATTTACCGTCGTCCACGGACCCGTCTGCGATACGAGAGAATAATTGGTATAAGCAACACCATCACTGCGAAAGAAGGTGACCACCACCGGTATGGAGTTAATCCAGCCTCTTTCGTCTGGTTGTGGTGTCAGGGTGAGTGTCGTTGAGGGGGGTGTTTTATCTTCAGCTTCAGCAGTTGTTGAGAAAGTACATTCACTACTCTGGTTTGTATTTCCACATGCATCTGTTGAGTTCACAACGAAGTAATAAGTTGTATTTGGGGATAGGTCTGTAAGGGTTATTGAGTGTGATGTTACAGGAGAGGAGTCATATTTCTGGAGCGTGTAGTTCCCTGGAGAAGTCCCATATTTGACCAAGCTCGTGGATGGTTCGTTTGTTTGCCAGGTTATTGTTGCTGAATTAGAGGTTATGTTTGTTACCGTGATGTTGGCTATAGATGGTGGAATAGTATCTGGTGTTGTCTGTTCTATCTCAAAAGTGTGTTCACTTAAATCTGTGGTGATTATTATCCTTCCATCATCAGTTAATACCCAGTTTGAGTAAGTTATACCATCTCTTTTTACCTGATAACTTACAGATGGATTCATCTGGTATAGGGTTATGTTTACAGTCCCTGTGCCTTTTATCTTGAATGTTATGTTTTCTCCTGTTTTCTTTAGAGTCAGGTAGTCAATCTTACTGGATACTTCAAATAAAGGTGAACCAGAATAGCTAACATACGAGCCCTCCGTGAAAGTATATTCAGAAGGTTGGGTTGTTTTTCTCAGGAACAGTGTTTTTGCATCTGTTGTTATGTCTCCAAAGGAGGATTCTCCCTTTCCAGTATATATGAAATCCTCATAATCCGAGGAAGTAACTTTTACTGCTGTTCCATTTCCTGTAACCGGGATATTCTCCGGTATTTTCTCTTCTTCTGTTGGGTATCTTGCAAGCAATACAGTCACTCTGTACAGGTCATTGGTTTCATTGGATCTGAAGTAAACAAGAGGAAGAAAAACTTCAGATTTCGAGCCAGTGCCTGCAATCCTTGTAACATGCTTGGTAACTCTAATTTCAGATGCTGGAGCTGAGAAGAGATGCATATTGACTTTGTTTCCGTATGGATTTGTGGTGTTCCATCTGATTGAGTTTGTGGTTATTCCTGTTGGGGTTTCTGTTTTGTATGGGAGGGATAGCCAGTCGTATGGTATACTTCCTATGGTAAGGTCTATGTTCACATGTCCTACTTCTGACTCAGTTGTTCCAGTGGAAGGAGTTATATTCAAGCTCGTTGGTCTGAATACATTTCTGTAAGTCCAGGATTCACTACCCTCTAACCTGTCAATGATGGCAAAGTAGTCTTTTTCTGGATAGAGGATTGCTCTTTCGTAGTTGATTGGAGAAGAAAGATAATGCTTATGAAACATGAAGTTTGTAAGCCTGTGAACAGTTGCGTTTGCATCTACTATTTCCATCCAGGGAGTTTGAATTAGATTTTTGATATATGCAGGAGTGTATAATTCTCCGCCTTCTCCTTTATACATCCCTCTTGCTCGACTACCAGACCATGAAGCAATATCAAAAGGAGATCTTGGGTCTTCTATCATTACTGTGTTGTGATAGATATCAAATCCACCGTAATAATGGTCAAGAATGTGTTTATCTTCTCCACCATCTGCAAGAAGTAAATCTCCTTTGCTGTAATACTCAAAGCTTAACTGGTCGTGATGTGCCATATTCCTGTTACTCTGTGTTTCAAATCCTTCTGGCCAGGTTATCAGAGAAAACCAGTCGCTGTCATTCCGCCAAGAGCCTCTGAATACCTGATAGAAGGAAGTTGGGTCAAAATGGCTTGTCCATGAAGGATTTTTTCTCTGAATTGTGCTGTAATCATCATATACAAGATAAAGCCAAAAATAATCTACACTGTATTCACGTGAATAAGGTAGCAAGTCTTTTATGTCATCCACTGTATCGAGATAATTTAGAATATATGACCTGTTTTCACTATCAAGTAAGTTAACTATACCTTTTTGATAACTCCACAGGGTGTTACCGAGTGTTTGGTAATTTGCACTGTATCTGTTTGGTAATGTGTCCCATAGTTCAGAAGTAATTATATTTTTGGCTATTGGATAATCATCGAAGATGTTTTTTCCGGTGAAATGGCTGTATACCTGACACCACCACATGAAAGGATCATACCAGTAAATTTTGTATAAACCACTGCTATACTTCCCAGATCCACCGAATAATATCTCAACCAGTGATTTGTTATATACAGGGTGCATCGTGTCGTTCACGAAGAGGTCATGTGTCCCTACTCTGAACCAGTCTGAAGGTGTTGAGTTCAATGATAAGTTATTTGGATTTGTGTAATCAGATAGCACGCAGCCAACAATACCCATAGCTGGATATTCACGACCGTGGTAGTCGGAAAAAGAGATGTAGTTTGGGTTTGTTCCACCATCATTTAACCTGTAATACAGTTCATCTGCAAGCGTAGCAAGTTTGTCTCTCACAGTCTCATCTTCTGTTGAGTTCAGATAAGGCTGTACCCAGTCATAGGCGAGAGAATAATACATAACAGCAAATGCATAATCAAAATCATAAGGGAAGTCTCCAATGTCCATATTTAAAAGAGCTTCTTTTGCCTTGTCTGCATAGGCTGTGTCTCCTGTTATCTGATAGGCAAGTGCTAAATTTTTTGCAAATGATGAACGATAAATTGCTCTATTATAACTACTCCAGTTCGGGTCTGAGAAGTTTCTTGATAGTGAGTTATTAGCAGAAGAAATTATACTTGATTCCCAGCTCGACCACGGAGATTCAGTTCTGTGCTGGTATCCAGGTGTTTCAGTTATGTTATTGAAGATGAGGCATGGATGGGTGAGTGCCTGGACGGTTGATGTAGTGAGACCGAGGAATAATATTAAGAGAAATAAAAAGAAAATTTCAGTGGTATGTGGTTTTAAGTGCATTTGCCTTTTTATGATACCTTTTTCACTTACATCTTTGGGTCCGGTCATGGTAATAATAATTCTTGTTGGAGGAGTGTATATAAAGGTAACCATCCACTGAATAAATACTTATAATATACAAAAATAAATTAGTCAATGATGGATAAAATCTAGACGAATATTTGATAAAATAAGATAAAGGGATTGTTCCACACCTTTAGATGATTATTCGGGTGAAGATTGGTTTATTATACTTAACAAACAAGTACTGATTTATAATAGGGGCAGAGGTCATGAGCCTGAACCAGGGTATATATGCCAAAATTCATGCAATAAAAAGCAGAGGTGTGTTCCTTTTACTGCTATGCTCACTGTTGATTCTGGCATTCGTTCTTCCCACCTGGGTAATTCCCATACCTTATGGAACTGATGTTTATACTCATCTGTTTATGACACGCACGCTCAGCAGTGTGAATTCATTATCCCAGTTTTATACGTATTGCTTTGAAGAAGGTTATCTCACCTATGATTACCCCTTCGGACTCTGGCTTTTTGGCTCTATTGTAGCGAAGATAACGGGAATGGATATGCTTGAGCTCTCACGGATACTGCCTTTTGCAGTTATGCTCATTCTGATAATGCTGTATTTCTCCTATGCAAGGGTATTTACTTCTTCAGAGGATGAAGCACTGCTTTCTGTGATTTTCTTTCTGTCCATGCCGCTCATGTGCTTAAATGTTCTTGCTTATCAGACACGAACAATCGTAATGCCTTTTCTTATATTTATAATTTATCTCATTCTGATAGGAGATAAAATATCTTCATGGAAACGAACTCTTTTGATAAACGTATTCATATTTACCCTTTGCTTCACACATACAGGCACCTATATGTTCCTGCTGATGCTAACCATTGCCTATCTCTTCGTATATGCAATTTTGTGCGGAGAACTGCACCGGGATTCGTATATGGCAGCAGGGAGTATAATGCTCTTTTACATCGTGACGATGCATCTGTTTCCGCATGTGCACTCCCAGTACATAGATAAGGGAAGGATTCTGGTCTCTGTTGGAGACTTCCTCACCTTTGATCTGCACGTGCCTTTCGCAGATGAGCTTGCCCGGATGTTTTATAAGCAGATTTTTCTTGACCTGAATCCGTTATATGCTCTACTTGCATGTCTTGCATTATATGCAACATGCAGGTTTTTAATCTTTTTACACCACAAAATCAAAGCCAGCGGAATAAAGCCGAAGCTCTTAGAGAAGTTTCTTTCAGTCCCGATCATCGGGAGTATAAGGCATGTTTCTCATTCGATAACATACGCACCGTTCTGGCTGGGTCCGGTACACACTGTTCTTGCAATTTCAGGCGTCTTTAGAGTGAACCGGAAAGGTTTATGTATGCTCTTTGCTGTAGCGGCTGTTACCCTTCTCTCGGGATACATGGCAGGTGAGAGAGCTACAAGAGAAATCGGATATTTCTTTGTCATAATTCCGATTCTTGCGGCTTTGGGGTTCTATCATGCAAAAGCAAAAGTAGAACCCCACATGAAGGGGATTTTTCAAAAGTTTTTTGCTGGTATGCTTCTGCTGGGGGTATTCTTTTCTGTTGTGGTCCTGCCAGTGATAGCTAACATATACTATCATCCATTAATAAGCGGACCTGAGTATGAAAGAACGGGCTTGAGCTGGCTTGGCGGTATTGGTATGCCAGATGAAGAATGCGCCGGTAATGGATACCGTCACATGATAAGTATATACGGGAAGAAGGTCCCACCTGCTGTAACGTCAGTGGCATCAGGCTCAGAGATGCGGCGATATATCCAAGATCAGTACAGCGTCTGTTTTAACATGAACAGCGAGAAGCATGCAGACGACCTTTATGCAACTTTCGGTGTTAAGTATCTGATTGTATCAAAGAGAACGATACGCAACTTCGGTGAAAAGCCCGAGCACCTGATGATAGATTACAACAGGCAGCTTGATAAGATATACTCTTCAGCAGGACCTTTTTCCATCTATAAATACATTACCTATCCTGTGCATAGGGCTGATATAGCACCACAGTTGAACTTCGCAGATGATGCGCTGATAAAGGATGCCGGCGATAGCTATCTGGTTGAGACAGATTATTACAAAGTGAGGATAGGAAAAGCAAATCCTGAGATTAAATACATCGGAAATAAGACAACCAATTTCATAGGCGATGGGGAGTATTATGATTATGTCCGCATCACATGGAGCGGGGGTTCACATCAGGGTCAGTTTAATAGCTATATTTTATACGAAGTTACTTATCCCGAAGTAATATTAGGAAAGAACCAGATAATTTACAGCACGATATTGAAAAATCAAAATGGAACAGAAAACTGGGCAACTCTTACAGTGAAATATACGTTCTTTGAGAGGGCGATAAAGAGAGATATAATCATATCAAATGACTGGGTAGAGGACACAAACATGAACGTGAGAATTTATATGGCATTTTATTATACGCCCATGAGATACTTCACTTTTCGTCTCGATAATGAAGCTCCAACGAGTAGGATAGTATATCCGTGTCAGGATAAGGTGCGGCTGGAAAAGCTCAGATTCAACAGGATATTTATTAATAACGGGAAAGAGGGGGTTTATATCAAATTTGAAAATACCGCACCATATCCAAGCAGAATAACGTACAGTGGTCTTACCACGGAGAATGCTTATCTGGTGGCCATGTCCATGGGTGGTTCGGTATCACCTTCCGGGAGTTATCATCTGAGTCAGTGGATATCCATAGGTGATGAGCAGAGAGCAGAGAAGAACATAGAGCGTTATTCTTCGGTATCGCTGTATCCATATCCAGATGGAGAGATACCGATGATACTGGTGAGCCGTATTAATTCACTTAATACAAGTTCCGAAGAGGACTTCAATGCAATTTTAAATAGGCATGTGAAGTTGAAGGAGATGGGAGTAGCGAATTACTCAGAAGCCGTGAATATGCAGGATATGGAGATAAATACGAGCAAAATGAAGAGGTTATTGGACCAAGGGGCGTATATAATAGGGTATGAGAGAGTAAAAGGCATAATACGACTTTTCAGGAGTATAAAATAGAAAAGATGGTAGAAAATGCACTTAAATGCTATAAGATAGACCTGAAAGGTTTTATGCCAGAAGGTTTTAGATATAATTTGAGCACCGTAAGAATACTCAATGAGCAGAATCTGACATTTATGGTCTCAAAGGAAGTGCTGCCAGCTTTTGATATATATTATCAAGAAGGGCTAAGACGCCCGCAGATGGCTTATTATTATGGTGAAAAGACAAATTTAGTTCTGCTACCAGCTTCGGGACCAGAAATTTCAAGACCTTTCTATCTCTACGGCGAAGACTATGAGGGGGCGTGGAAGGCTGTTATTGATTCAGTTATTGAGAATGAAGATGTCTGTGTCTTCTTATGGGATTCTGAAAAAGTAAACAGAGCGGAATACATGACTCAGGTATTAAACACAATCGAGTATGCGAGAGAGAAAGGAGCGAACTTCACCACGCCCTATGAAATTGCAAAGCACTTCCTGTTATTACAGAATGTCTCCGCAACTGTTTCAGGAAACGATGATGGAAGTAAAATTACAATCTCAGTGAAAAATGGGAACAAAGAGGCGGTGCATGGTGTGACATTTAGGGTAGAAGTGCCCGGAACTGCTGAATATACCGTTAAAAATGCTAAAATATCAAGAAAAATGCGTTCCTGGGATAAATGCGTTTATTATGTGAGCACAGACCTGGAACCGGGAGAGATGAAAGATATCGTTTTGGAGATGCGATAGGTATTTCAAATCTCTTTTACCACAAACATCTCTATTATCAGTCTTTTATCCAGATATCTCAGGAAGAATATGAGAAGTGTAAATATGATGGAGGATGAGATAACTCCACAGGGGAAGGATATCTCGCCAAATAAATAAAGGAAGAAAGATGTAACAAGAGAGGTGATGATAAGCCTATCTATTTTATAGAATAATACACGAATTGGTAATAAATCCGGTGAGCTTAATATCGTAACTGTAGTATATATTATTAAAAATGAGGTAAAAGAAATATACGCACCCAGAAAACCTGTCAGTTTTATAAAGGCATGAGTTACAAGAGGTGATGCAACCAGACAGATGAGAGTGACACACATGAGTGGCTTGTATTCTTTCGGGTCTCTTGATGAGACATTCATATAGGCTAAGAATTGCTGCACAAACAGAAATATGTAGCCGACTGCGAGAATAGGGACATAGCCGGCAGCAGCAAGGTATTTGTGCCCGAAGAGCAGTTCCACGAATTCCTGATTGTAAAAGCAAAGCAATATGGTGCAGAATATAAGAAATGAGAAAAGACCTCTTATAACCTCATTCAGATCCCCATGTGCGGGGTCTTCTCCTTCATTCTCCGCACTGGTAGCCTCAGGAATTGAGATGAATTGCATCGCTACAAGGGGAAAAGAGAGTATCGCTACGAGAGTGAGGGAAACGTCAAAGTATCCCTGCCATACCACGCCGAGGTCGTGACTCACGACTATCTTATTGAATATCTGATTTAATCCTCCAAACAAATTTACAACGAAGATAGATGTTCCGAAGAAGAATATCTTTTTAGATGGCACTGTAAAGTTTAAAGATGATACTATGATCTTCCTATCTTTTATTAAAGTGATAAATAATGCGATTAAGGGAGGAATCGCAAAAATTATGAGCACAAAAATAAAATCCGCATGACCTAATATACACACTACGGTCAATATCAAAGATAATTTCAATACAGAGGGTAGTGATGATAATACGCTTGCCTTGGCATACTTTTTTTGCCCCCTGTACAATCCTATTATATCTGCTATTATCACCGTAGGAACGAAGAACAGGGTGAATGCCAGGAATAAAATCTTCCAGGACTCAAGAGGTAAGTTTAAAAAATTGAAAAATGCTTCATGGAACGCGAAGACGCCAGATACAATGAGCACTGACCCTGTCAAAGTGAATAGTATTGCAAACCCGAAATAATTTCTCCCCTCTTTTGAGTGGGAAAGAATATCATATACACAGAAATTCGTGATGTTCTGGAACATTGCGGGTAGTGAGATGGTAATTAACGTAATTATCCCGTATTCGTATGGCGAAATATATCTTGCCACCGCTATTTTACTTAATAAGCCACTCAACCTCATTATAAGCATGCACAGCATAAAGAATATCGTATAAAACAATAGTGTCCGTTTCATCCACATACCCTCTAAATTAACCCCCAGGTCCAGGCTTGTTATATACAAACCTCGCACACTCCGTTTTATCGCTTCCACTAAATTTATTTTGCTCCTTAAAGATATTCAACTTTATATTTACAGATATTCCCCACATTTCTATATTTTAGAGTGCATAACCTTCTGAATCCAGCCTTCTCAATCCCCTTCTGAGATGGTATGTTATCAACATCAGTGGATATAAATGCCACTCCTGAATTTTTTTCAACGTCTTTGCAGATTTGCGTCAGCACGTATGGATAAATATTCTTTCCCCGATACTCACTGAAAGTATGGCAAAAGAAAATATAATGGCTTTTTTCTCCCTGAAAAAGGGATAATTTATTATAGGGATAGGGCTTAAAATCTGAAATCTTACACATAAAATAATATCCTGTTATCTTATTCTTATGTAGAGTCAGATACATCCTACTCTTGTGCTTCAAAAAATATCTAAACTTTATTCTATTTTTCGTGAGTCTTTCCTCGATTTTGGCATATTTTTCAAATTCTCTTGGGCTAGATACTTTTTTAATCTTAGTCTGAGTCTTTGGACTGATATGAGGAATATTTTCATCATCCTTTATATACACTATTTCCTCTGTGTCAGAGTACAGTTTGTTCTTTAGGAGAGAGAGGAAAGAGAAAGTATCAGATAGATATGAATGATACCTAGCACGTCCCTTCATGTTCTTTCCTGATTACCTCCAAGTAAGTCTCATGCAACCCAACTTCAGGACGTAACCAATGTTTTTGGAGGGAAGAGTTTCACCTGGACTATGAAAGGAAACGGTAACCTTTCTTCCATCTGGATGATAGCATCTCTGGTAACTCCCTCTTTGAGAATGGAGATAGAACCCATCACGAGAAAGGGCGGAGATAATTTCTCTGGCAGTTAAGCTTCGTAGCTTACTATAATCAATCGGCATAAACTGTTACCATTGCTCCTGGTTCAGAGAGAATCTGAACTTCATTTTCTGGAGTCTCAGGTATAGGTTCTCCATCTTCGATTAGTTCTTCCACTATCATCTCAACTACTTCTCTTATATTTTTTAATGCTTCTTCTTTAGTATACCCCAAGTAGCTCCTCCTTTATCTTCAAGCACCGGGCAATAAGCATGCCACCGATCTTCGTCTGGTTCAACCACCACTTTAAAAATATATGTTTTCATCTTTATTTCACCTCTGTTTTGTTTTATTTGAAATAACTTTAAATAAATCTTGTGGTGGTTATTATTCTTTTCTCTTGTTTCTCCCCAACAGTTCCAATAACCCTTACAGGAACGCCCGCAACAACTGTATGTGGTGGAACGTCTTTTGTCACAACTGAACCCGCGGCCACAATAGAGTACTCACCGATGGTAACACCCGGGAGTATAATTGCGCCTGCTCCTATGTATGCATTCCTTTTTATAATAACCTCTCTGCAGATAAGCGGGATATCCTGCTGAATACAGTGATAGCTTGAGTCATGAGTGACGATTATCACGTTTGGACCTATGTCCACGTTGTCCTCGATGGTCACAAGATGGGGGAAGGACTCCTCAATGAAGACACCCGAGGATATGTCCACACCTCTACCCACTTTCGTGCCCCTGAGCCGGTATAACGTTCTTTTGATACGCCCGAACGGGATATTCATGGCCAATGAATGTAAAATGTGTAAATAAGTATCTGAGATCCACCTTCGTAATCTATTCATGCCTGCACCTTTAGTTCTTATTAATTCCCCTATATTTTTCTGCCACTTCAACATATATTCTGTGTAGCATTTTTCCAATAGCCTCGGGGCTTAAATACCTTCTCACGTATCTGACAACTTCCTCACTGGGATATTTATAATAATTGTCGAGCATGTAATCAATTGCCTTTAACAGAGAGTTTGTATCCCTTGGCGGGACCAGAATACCGTACTCCTTTATACCAATCTCTCCAGCTTCACATTCCGAAGTTGTTGTAACAACAGGTCTTCCACAGGCCAAAGCTTCAACTAAAACAATACCCCACCCTTCTTCAATATTAGGTATGACCAGACTCGGAAAAACTAAAAAATCACATTCTTGCATGAACTTTGCAACTTCGGTTTTTGTTTTCTTCCCATGAAACTTAACCTTTTTTGATAAACCCAAATCGAGAGCTTTTTTCTTGTATTCATCTTCGTAAGCTCCATAACCAACTATATCCAATTCGAAGTCATCTCTTTTCTTTCGTAACTCCCCAAGTGCATCCAAAAGGTATTCTATTCCTTTTACTGGATGTAATCTCCCAACAAAAAGAATTTTCTTAATATTCCTGTGTTCTTTACTAACTGGATAGAAAATCTCTGTATCAACGATGTTGGGAAGTATCTTAAAATCATTTTGTATTCCAAGAGATTCGATGTGTCTGCGCAAAGATTTGCTTGCAGGAAGTAAAAGCTGAGCATTACTAAGGGCAAAACGTGCTATCAACATTTTTGCAATATTTTTTAGCTTTTGTTTTTTTGAATCTGGTTTTTCAAGAATCTCGGCATGATCTGTGATAATCACAGGTATGTTGTAAAGTTTTCCAAAAATTATACCCAAAAAACCTGACATATAGACATGAGCATGAATTATGTCTGGCTTAAACTGTTTTCTTATTTTCTGAAAAGCTCTGAACATGCTGTACAAATATAAAATATTAGATAATATTTTTGGCAATTTTTTGTATCTTATTCTGAAAATTTTTAGATTACTCTCATTCTCGATATCAACTTCATATAATCTCTTTACCTTATCGCTCTGGTATCCGTACAGGACTGCAATCCGATCAATTAATGACACAGCCTTAGCGTGTTCTCTCACAAAAACACCAGACACAGAGTTATCCTCACGGGGGTACCAAGATGTTATAAACAGAACATTCATAAAAAGCTCCTGAATTTGCTATACATATTTTCTGCTATTTTGGAAACTTTAGAACTTTTTTTTACAGTAAAATTCAAACTTAAGTCTGGATTGAAGTTTGCTTTATACTTAATAAGTCTCGGTGTATTAGCCCCAATTTCGTAAAACACTTTATAACCATTTGTGCAACCGTACATTATACTTTCCCAGATGAGCAAGTCATTAGGATAGATGCCTTTAATTCTTGTTTTCGCATTTCCTATCCAGCTATACATTCGATCCTTGTAAACTAAGTCAACAAGTCCACCAACAATTTCTCCATCCATTTCAGCCATAATTATATGCATACACTCTTTGAAGCAATCGTATATATCCTCCAGGAATTCAAGCCGGGTTTTCAGTTTTCTATCTTGCTCTTGGTATCTTTCCTCAAGCTGATGATAGATGATTCTTAAATCTTCTCTGGACCCTTTTAATATTTTCAGATTTTCAGACGCATTCTTAATGTTTTTTCTTGTATGCTTTTTTAAATTCTCCCATAGCTTCTCTTTTCCAGCCGAAAGATCAAAGACATAATTAAATGTTGGAATCGCATTATAGCCACTCCATACAAAGGGTCTCACATCTATAAAATCGGGTGGATGGACAAGGTTCACGTAATTGGGCTTGATTTCATCGCTTAAAAAGTGATCCAGTTCTTTTTGAAATTCCATGAGATTTGACTCTTTCTTGTTCTGCTTTAGCTGGTCATAGTTTACCATTAGAAGACCCAAAAAAGGAATGGCTACATGAGGAGGTGGTGAAAATATCATCCTTAGAACGGATCTCTTTTGATAAAATAGCGGGATGAGCGCTACTGGCTCAGTACCTTTAAAACCAATTATCGGATAAAGCATGGAGTGGGTATGCTTCTCCACTATCTTAAGCCACCTCCAGGTGTGGAAAATTGTCCCATGTGGGGAAGATTCGACAAGCCGATCCCACAGTTCAGCATCCTCTTCTCTCGCAACTTTAAGCTCTACTTTTGACATACTCAACTCCTCCTCCATCTAACTCCCTTCTTAACCACCATTTAGCTATACTGGATGCGTTGGTTATCCATCCATTTTTCTCCCTGCAAGTACTGATTATCTTCTCATATAATTCTCTCATTCCGGGATACTCTCTCTCATTGAATACGGTATGATGCCATAACAGAGTTAGAACTCCTCCATATTCCTCCACCGTATTGATGACCTCAAGACACCTTTCCCACCCATTCCTGTCCGGAGTAACCGATATATCCATGATGGTAACCGGTATCTCAAGAATGGACATCATCCTGCCATTATTGAATGGATGAAATGGAAAACACGTTCCCCACCTGAATCCGACTCCTTTACCGCCCTTAAACCCTAAGGAGGTGTCATACTCGAACCCTGCCTCTTCCTGGTACTCCCATGTTTCCGGTATTTTCAGGTTAAGGTGATGCTGTCTTATTCCGCTAACTCTCTTTCCCAGCACATCTTCTAACTCGTTTTTTTCATACTTTAATTTTTCTTTATCCTTATAAGACTCATAGGATCCATGTAGTCCAATTTCCCATCCACTGGATGACAATTTCCTTATAATACCGGCTATATCTGGTTCTTTGAAATCGTATCTTCTCGCATAGTGGTGCCATGTTGACGGTTTGAAAATATCCACTTTAGCAGTCTCTTTCAGGAAGTAAAATGTGGATTTTACATCCAGCTTCTCTTCGAGCCTCATAATATCTTCAAATGTCCAGTATGGATTCCTTCCATGTATCTTATCTGTGAAGAATGACCTCAGCTGATACATGGTTTTTGATAACCTTCGATCTTTCAGCCCTCTAACAGCTTGGGTGAGATACTGATATGTTTTTCTGGTCTCATCAACATCATGTGTCAGGCAAACTGCGAATTTTTTTCTATCTGGCCAGAAAGGTTTATATTTCAAAGGGACGTTCAATTTGCGAGAAGCGAACGAGAGACAGTCGAACAATATTTTCTCGTAATAATCCACAACGGGCACCTTTGCAAGTCCGTGCTTATTTCCTTCTATCCTCCAGAAATGCTCGAGGCCCCCAGTCAATATACGTCCCACTTCGTTAAAGATGTCAAAGCCAATTCTTATACCATCCCCATCTAATACCACATATGGATTTCTATCCTCTTTGTTATCAACAGACACCGAGTTTTCACTGTTTTTCTCAAATATCATAGTTTTTTCGAGTAAAGACTGCATTCCGCTCTCAACATTTAAATACCTGTAAGTAGGCGCTTCGTCTTCACTTATATAAATATTAAATCCACTCGTATCTTTAGGATTGCTCCCATAAATAACATTTATTTTTGATTCCCCATTAAAAGTGAATTGGATCCCATACTTCTGGATAAAGTGATTTATACCATAGCTTGCCAGGGGTTCAAGATTTTTACGGTGTATCGAAAGTGAATCTTGAGGCATTATAAATTCGCGCCTCCTTTTATTAGTTCCTTCGCTCTTTCACCACCTACATTAAACAACAAATCTATCGCACTCATGAACGGCTCAAATCCTTCCCATCTCTGCGGGTATTCAAAAGGTTTAAACTCGAAGTATTTTACTTCTATCCCTTCCTTTTTAAATTTCTCCTCCTCCATATATTTCCTCCCACCCATACCGGAGATATAAACGTCTCCACCCACTTCTTTCACTATCTCCAAGTTTAAATCTGTTTTTGCTAAAGATGGATCTAAATTCAACTCGCAACTCCTTATAATCTCGGGATGAATCTCAAAGCATTCAAATAAATAGAATATGATTGCCTCGTTTATATCCTGGAGCCTGGTATACCTTTTCTCAGAATACATTTCCTCAAAGAAGTCTTTATACTCCGTGAAATACTTTGCTTTGCCGTAATTTCCTATGATGAGTCTCCAGTGTTTTCCCCACCATTTTCTGTCTTTTGGAAGACAGACATCTTTGATGGCAACTCCTTTATATTTGTTTTCTATGGGGATTGTGAGCCACGTCCAACCCTCCTTCGTTCTGATTTTGTTTCTGTGGATAATTCCGTTTTTCGTGAATTTTGCGACATCTAATATAACAAATATCTCTGCTCTTGCCACTTTTTGAAAAAACCCGATCCAGGGTAGATAATTGGGCTGGTGTATGGCAACCGTTCTTCCCATTTATCTCACCAATAACCTTATCAGCTCAAATGCTTCCGCAAAGGTGTAATTCACCTGTGTCCCCCTCGCATACGCCAATGCTTTTATATATTTCTCATCAAAATATGTGCGGAAATTTTGCGATTCATATTGTTTCATCGCTTCTATCTTCTTCATTATGTGCCTTTCCTCTAATTTAACAAAGATATCGGTGGTGAAGGTCAGGTTATTCCATGGATGCTCATAGCCCCATATTGAAGCATTCTTTTTGAATGCCCTTAGTGCCTCGGCATAAATCACTTGATGGTCCTGATGAGTATCATTGGAAGATGGCACCAGGATTAAGTCAGGACCGAGTTCCTTATTCAGAGCAATCATATCATCCAGTATGCCCTGTCTGTGTAAAGGAAACATCCTGACCTCATAGTCCATCAAAATAACGTTTTCGGGTTTGATACCCAGGATGCCTGTCGCTTTCTTACACTCTTTCTTTAATATATCCCCCGGAAAACCCGCTGGTACCGAGGCTTCACAGCTTGAAAATGCTACATAATATATTTCTTTTCCTTCTTCTATGAATCTTGCAATCGTCCCCCCCGCCCCTATCTCTCCATCATCCGTATGAGGGCTGAGAATCAGTATCTTCTCAAGCTGATTCATTTTTTTCCTGTCTTTTATACTCATAGAAACTCTCAGGATACCTCTCAATGAAATCTACCATCCATGCTGTAACATCTATCTTATCCTTCAAAAGCCTCTCTCTTCTCTTTCTCCATTCGTTCTTTGAATTTTCATCTTCCAGGATGCTTATCGCTTTTTCTAATGCCTGATCCTGATCTGGGTAGAAATAAAGCAAACCGTATTTATCCCTGAGCTCTAAGAAATTACCCGTGAACTCGCCCGTTGCAATTCCTTTAGACGTGGATTCTATATGTATTGACGGTGTTCCCAATATTGCCGCTTCTGCCGCCATCGTGCCTCCTTCACCTATATAGAGATCAGCATAATAGAGGAGGGAATGTATTTTCTCTGGAAGGATAGTTATTCGGTATTTTTCGAGCTTTTTATCAAGTTTACCTTCTGATGTAATAAAAACATTTCCATAGCGTTCAAGGGATTTGACAAATTCTAATTCCTTTCCTCTGTCAATCCCTTTTAACTTTATGTCATGCGATGCCCCCCAAGAGATGAATCGAAGGATAATGAAAGCATCATCCTCTGATATGTTCATTTCATCAAGAATCAAAGGGTCTGGTTTAAAGTGGTTCGGATGTAAATATGCAAGCTCGTGGTATCCATTATATCTTATTTGTTTTTTACCTAAATCGAGTCTAAAACATGAAGGCGTCAAAATTACGTCTGTAAAGGGAGCATACAATCTTATTTGTTCTGTAGAAAGTTCTGTATCTTCGAGAGAAATATGAGGTTTACCGAATAATTTGGATACATGAGCTGCACACACTGATCCAGGGCTTATGAAGACATCTGGTTTAAACTTCTTGGCAATTTTGTATAATTTATATTCCCTCACAATTAAATCTAATAATTTATTAAGCAAATTTTTATGATGCTCTCCTAAACTTTCATATTTAAAGCCGTAAACCTCCAGCAAATATAATGTAATCTCTTTATCCCTTGCAGTAATCATAACTTCATGCCCATCTTCTTTTAAATTCCATATTATGTTTTTAAACAAATGAACATGTGCCGGATGTCCAATGTCAACCAAGACTTTCATTTTATCGCGTGAATTAAAGCCTCTCCGCAATTTATCAATATCCCGCATACATTTTCACCTTTCTACACTTTACTTTTACCCCTCTCAGTGACTTCATCACGGTCAGCGTCAGGTGCCATGCGGCATTCGTGATGAGAAATACGGTCTTCACTTCCTCCACCTTATCTTCCTGTATATTTCGAACCCTCTTTCCGCAAGCCAGAGTTTCAGTGGAGCATGTATCTTCCTGTAACGACCGAAATTGACCATCGTTCCTCCAAATTGTTTTTTAAAGTCTCGAACGCCGTACTCTTCGTTTGGTTTCCCCGCACCTAAAAAATCAAAAGTGTGAAAACCATTTTCTGAGCCCCACTCTATCACATGCCAGTTCAGCAATGGATTAACATTCAAATCTTTATATCTTCCGGGAACACCAACATAGTTCGCGTATATCGTTTTTTTATATATAAGGCTCAACCTGCCACCGACATACTCATCGTTATATTTTGCGAGGTGGAATTTTGCCATGCCTGCTGGCACAAGAATATCGTAAATCGCTTCAAACAAACTTATATCCGCAAGAGGAATTTTTGCATGATGATAAACATCC
>Ga0116200_10000182_pt1 | contig 17722 bp, 13 predicted proteins | sample Mar14436cmmetaG_FD_94478 | JGI IMG/M metagenome (GOLD analysis project Ga0116200, IMG submission 94478) | Marine hydrothermal vent microbial communities from Guaymas Basin, Gulf of California to study Microbial Dark Matter (Phase II) - Marker... ... | reverse complement strand
TTTTCCGGCGCACTTCCCCCATGGCCGGAGGGTTGTGAAACCGTTTCGCGGGATAGTCGGGTGATCCGGTATCGGCTGGGGCGACCTCGTCCCCCACCTCGAACAAGAAGCTCGAGTTCCCCTGCCTCAACCAGTTCCCGCAGGGCACGCGCGATGGTGGGTACCGACACTTTCAGCATCTTTGCCAATTCAGTTCGGGTTACTCCCACGATCCCGTTCGCGTCAGCGCGGGATATTAGCTGGCCCAATAATTCCGCAGCTTGGCGCGAGAGTCTCGGCGGAACTTTCGGACTATTTGCATTCATCTCATTGTACAAGGGTATCGGTGAGTATTGGGTTCTGTAAGAGTTTTCGACCTCGTGAACTGTATCAAGGGTGTATCATGATGGGGTAGCTAATTCTGTGTCACAGAGTTAGATGCACCTCCCTCCAAGCCACGCTACCACAAGATTCAATGGTGGGTCTCGAAGCCCGTCAGCCCCTGTCACTCCCTAAGCTGGATCGCTGCCCATGTGATCAGTTCCCGTTGTGCCTGATTTTCAGCACAGGAACCAGCATCTCGTACTCGTTGCCAGGCTTCATCTTCTTCCAAGCCAAGGGCCATCAGAACACAAATCGCCAAGGTGCCTGTACGCCCTATACCAGCCCCACAGTGAATTAGCACATGTTTGCCTGACTGCAAAGCCTCAGCCACTGATCGAACCAGATCTAGAAATCTTTCCCGATCTTTAGGGACATCGTAGTCTGGAATCTCAAACATCCGGTGATTGCACGGAAGGTTCCCGGTTTGGATGGCCTCTGCATAGTCTGGTGATTTTTCCAAAATCTCGTTCATGGGGGTTAAGCACACAACCGTATCAATATTGAGTTTCACGATGCTTGAAATAGCTTCCGAGAATGATTCGTATCGCCCTGGCATACTGTGGAGATACAAGTTTCCTGAAACACGATCGGGAAGCTGAACGATCCGGAACATGTTTATCCCCTCCTTTATGAATTTTCCATCCAAGCACTTTCACGTTTCACGCACCGACCGGCGGGTGCGGTGTTGCCAAATTGGTAGGGGGCTTTGTATTTGAGGCCGCGAAAGGTTTCGCCGAGGAAGGTGCTCCATTGGACACGCTCGGCATATCCTTCGTGACCCAACGGATCCCACACTTCTTCCATGGGGTCGAGGATGTCCTCGAGTAACCAATCGGTGAAGTCGGCGGGTCGGGAATGTTAGCGGAGTTGCTTTGTGGGGAGGATGTAGAACACCATTTAGGCGCCACACTCAGCGCGGATGCAGGCATGCAGTCCTCTAGTTCAAATATCTGTGTCTTCCTGGTCATTTAAAAGGGCCATGCGCCTAAGTGATGCCGAGAGCCTTTAAAGCAGCTGTTAAGGGATCCCCGTAGAAGATTGGATCCACGCGTTCCATGATGTCGCTAGGTACGTCGAGGAAGTCACGTTTGTTTTCAATAGGGATCAAGGCGCGGCGGGCACCGTTGTCCATCGCTATGCGCAATGGTTCGGTAAGGGAGCGCACACGCTTGATGTTCCCCTGGATGCTGAGATCGCCGAGGATCAGAAGGGCGGGCAGCGTCTGGCGTTGCTTTAGAGCCGCGTAAATGGCGACGATCAGAGCCACGCCAATCTCTCCGGAGACGCGGTTCGCCAAAAGGTCAAGGACTTCTACGTGGAAATCAGTGGTGTCGAATGACTGGGCAATGCCCATTCGGACTTTGTTCCCCTGTAGGTAAGCGAAGGCCCGCTGTAAGGACTCGCGGATCGTACTGTCGACGCTCCCAGTGATCTTGAGCTTTCCGGTACCGGAAGCACACCCCACCTCGATGCGGTAGAGGCCAACCTTGCCCTGATCGTCCACCACCGCAGTGTAGACTGATCCAGGCGCGAGTGGATCTGGCGAAATCAAGTTCCGTCCGCCTTCCTCAGGCACGCCAACGTACTGCTCTTCGCGAGTTTCGTTATCGATGTATGAGAAGGATGTTTGGTAATACTCATGGGCCCCCATCTTCTTGAGCTGTTCCTTGACTCGCCGCCGCCCTTCGATTGCAAGTTCGAGAAGCTCTGCCATCTCCTCTTTGGTAAGCTCGCCGTGAGGGTATAGCAGCTTAATCAGTCCAGAAACGGTCTTGCGTACCGCTTTGACATCACGTGCGTTGAGGTGGGAGCCGAGCGAGAAGTAGTGATCGATCATCTCGGTGAAGTTGTGCTTGCGCAACTCTCGCAAAGCCTCGGCGAGGTAGTCGACGATGAAGCCATAACGGTCGCTAAAGAACTCCGTACGCATCTTCGGTATTTCCCACCCCGGTAGGTAGAAATGAATTCGATCGAGGAAAGCCATGTCCTCACGTATGACATCGGGCAGCGGGGCAAAAAGGTGGGACGAACGGACCATTACATCTACCGGCTGATTGGTATTCCCAAAGAAGGCGATAGAGGCGTATCCAGAAAGCGACTCACGCCCTCGTGCAAACGTCCCCGACTCACAGTAGGTCTTGAGCATGGTGACAACTTCCTTGGGCATCTTTTGGAGATCAGCGACCTCGTCGAATGCTACTGCATCCCAAATGCCTACGAGTCCTATCTTGCCAGTAGCCATGTTGTAAAACAGATTGGCCACAGTGGTCGGGCCGGTGAGCAGAATCGCGTAGGGAGAAAGTTCTTGATATGCGTAGGACTTACCGGTCCCACGTGGCCCAAGCTCGATAAGGTTGTAATTTCGCTCCACAAGCGGAATGAGCCGACATAATAAAAGCAGCTTCAGCCTGCGGGTGAAGTGTCTTGGTTCCAAGCCGATGCTTCGGATCAGAAGGTCAAGCCACTCTTCGCTTGTGAACTGACGGCGCCCCTCACAGTACTCGTCGAGATCGAAAGTGGCTATCTGTATCGGTCGGAGCTCTTCGATCCAGAAAGGACTGCGCTTGCCCGTGGCCGACTCGTCGTAGCGGTGGACGATCTCTATCTGGGCCCAAATCCCCCCCATGAGAAGACGGTCGTATCTGCGAATGAACTCCTCTGGAATATGAACGTAGCGATGCCCAAAGTGCACCAGCTCGGCCCAGAACTTGTCTTCGTGCGAGAGGTAGCGCACTTTGACCTTGTCGATCAATGTGTGTCGCCCCTTTTCACGCACTAAAGCCTGTACCTTGTTTGACTCATCTGGCCGGACGAAGTTCTCCGCAAGCGTTGAGTTCACGATCCGCAGCCCGGCCTCAAGGGCCACTGGATCCTCGGTAGCGCAGTACTTGCCAAGCAAATACTCCAAGACAAAGACGGGAACGTTGGCGCCGACTTTGACCTTGCGCACCAAATCTTTGCGCACCACTTTCCCGGCGAACACCGTCGTTGCCTTTTGGTCAAGCGTGTCCATGACTATTCACTCCCGTCAGATAGAAATCGCCACCTCCAGATTATCAAGCCGGGCCAGCTCTACCTCACTAGTGGCGTCAAGCAGGTGGACAGAAACCATCTTTTCGCGAATTTCCTCAACAACCATAAGGGTCACGGTGTTTGGCTCCAGTTTTTGAGGATCATCTTGGGAAAAGCGAAGTTGCACCGCACCGCTTGCTTCCTCAAACCCGTAGGAAGCAGTCACTGGTTGAGAAACGGGCTTACCAGCCGCTCGGATCTCCAGCCGCACTTTCGGGGCCGGTCCCTTGAAGAGCCCGGTGATCTCGCCCGTGATCTGCACAGAGAAGAAGCGGGTGCTGAGCTTGCGGCTTCCAGGAATGAGCCTCCATGATATCTCGACGGTGGCGGGGGGCACACGCTTGGGCACAAGCTGCACCACTGGAATCACGAGCTCCTGTGGTGAAAGGCCACCGTGGAAGTAGGCCCGCGCTCCTCCCTGCACTTTGAATCCCGCAAAGCCCCAGGGAGTGGCGACCTCCAGGTCGCTCGCGATGCCAAAAGCACTGAGAGGAGCCCGCAGATAGGCCTCATCCACACGGCCTCCCCGTCCGATCCAGACCCGGCGGTGCAGCCTTAGGGTCTCACCGCCGGGTGGGTCCACCTTCATCTCCGGCCCCAGCTCCTCGCCGAAGAGATAGCCGTGGTCTGCGGTGATAATAATGTGTTCCACACCCAGCCTGGCTAGGATGCGACAGGCCTTGGCGATCTCCTCCTGCACGCTGTCCATCGTGCGCCGGGCAAGCGGGATGTTGTCTCCCTCACAAAGTGCATCGATCTCCTGGGAGGTCACGAGTACGAAGCGGGCCTCCTTGATCGCTTCCCGAACCCGCTTCTTTGGGCTTGGCAGGAGGTCTTCCAGTTTTAGGGAGACTACAGGTACGCCGGCGTGTTCCTCAAGGTAACGAACACGGCTAGCACGGTCCTTCAGAGGAACGCCGTCGACTTCCACCAGAAGATTCCCCCTTTGCGCGCTGACTCGGAGCTCGTTTTCCGCGTCGGGAAGGAGCGCTGCCATGCCGACCGTGGTGATCGTGGGAGGCGTGGCAACTACCGGCTCAAGTTCCACCTCGAAGTCCTCCTCGAGGAGGGCTTTTAGCTCGCGGGCGATCTCGTAGCGCAGCGCGTCAACCAAGAAGTAAGCCACCTTGTGTGTCTCGAGCAATGGACGTACCCGGTCACGCCAAACCTCACGCTGTGAAAGAAGTCCGGGGAGGGTAAAGCCGGCCTCCGCGTAAGCCTTGAGAAAGGCCGTGGCCAACGCACTTCCGACTGCTACATAACGCTCTCGGGCCTTATAAACGAGTCTCTCCAGGGTGCCATGCTTCTCGTGAAATTCGAAGGTGTGGAAGCGTCGTTCCATATGGCGGTGATACGTGTCGAGCAAACACCAGGGCTCTTCAGCTGACGCGTATGCATGCAGGAAGCCAGCGGCGTCTTTTGGTGGAGCTTTCAGCGCTTTCTCAACACGTTCCGCCTCTAGGAACACTCGACCAGTGGTGGCGATCAGGGCCCAGCGAGCTTGTACCTCGGCCCTGGCCTCGGCCCAAAAGCCGGCGCGGCGCCGTTCGGCGAGTTCCACAAGATCTTTCGAAGGGGCTTCAAGTAGCCTTGCTTCGACCGCTTCCTGGAGCTTCTCCTCCACAACGGGAAACGTCTCGCTTGTCGCCGTCTCGAGACCGAAGCCGATGCGGTGGAGGCCTAGCTCGCGCTCGACCTGTGCCGCGTGGTGCAGGTAATCCTCGAGGAGGTCCCTCCTGGCGCGCCAGGTGTGCACAAGGCGGATGACGGCCTCCCTCGCCGGGCCTTCCGGCGCTATCGGTACGGTTTTGAGGCGACCAGGGATCTGCTCGAGGCCCGTGATGAACTCGGTGGCGAGGAGGTGGCGCACGAAGCGCGCCCGGAGCTCCTCCAGGGGCTCCTCCGGGGACAAGTCGACACCGAATACCTCGGCGAGGAAACTGCGCAACTCTTCTACGGCTCCCTTGGATTCGAGCTCAGAATCGAGGTCGGGCCGGGTGATGAACTCAAGGGCTATCTCCTGGGGTTCGCTCTTGTCATAAACGAGTCCCAGGACCCCCTTCATCACCCACTCGCCCTGCTCGGCGAGGCGATCCAGATCGGCCAACGTGAGCTGGCCCGCCTCAATCCGCTTCTCCAGCTCGCGCACCTTATCCTCGCCGAGGATCGGGGTGAGGGCTGCCCGGGCCACCACGGCGAGCCGGGTGTTCCGTGGTGGGGGTTGCTGCCCCGGTTTCATCACCACGCCAGCAACTTCGAGCTCCACCAGGGCATGGTGAGTTTCAGCGGGATCGAGGGGCACGTAAACCACCAGGCGTGGCGGATCCTCTCCCTCGAGGAGGTGATCGACCTCGTGGCGCAGTTCGAAAAAGCTTTCCCGGTAGAGGGCCAAGGTGGTATCCGGGAGTTCACGGTCCAGTTGTTCGGCCAGCTCGCGATACTGTCCTCCCGGATCGTACCAGACAACGATGCCATGCCGTTCAACCTGCTCGGCGATGCGCTGGATGAGCAAGCGGCTCACCGGGCCCATGGTTTAAACCACACCCCTTTCCCTGAGTTGCCTAGCGATCGAGGACCAGGCGTACTTTCCCTCCTCGAGCTCCTGCCAAGCTTTCTTCGCCTCCTTCCAGGGCACAAGCTCATGCAGGGGCGCGATGTTTAAGAGCACCCCATCGTCGAGGTCCGGCTCCAGGTTTAACTCGGCGACCCTTTTCAGCTTATCGCGGAAGTCGTACAGCTCGGAGACAAATGCCTCTTGCCTCGCGATTCCCCTCTCCAGGCGCTTTACCTCCCGCCCACCGGTTCCAAGTCGCCTACGGCGCTCGTTCATTTCCTGAAGCCTTCGTTCCTCCAGGCGGATTTTGGGTTCAACGTAGTTCACGAGGGCCTTATAGAGCGTGTCCTTGTCCAGGCGGTGGTAATAGATCCAGAGCGCGTAGTTCTTCTTCGACGACTGTAGGAGCCAGTAGATAGGCGCTTTGCGGCGACTTTTAGAGTACCGCTTTAGATGGTATTCCCAGAACCCGCCCTTGCCGGGCCTACGGAAGTAGTCGCGAAGGCTTTTCACCCTGAGGATCTCACAGGCCTCCTCCTCGATAGTCTCCGCCTTTTCTCCAAAAATGATCTCCAGCACTTCCCGCACGCAAGCCACGATATCCTGCGTATGCCCCTCATCATCCACCAGAATTCCGTCCCAAGGAACCTCGATGGGGTAACCCTCAGGCGTCTTCTTTAGTGGAAGCCCATTCTCGTCTTGGAGCATTCCCCGAGAACAGACGGGCAGGGGATCAAACGGATCGGGAAGTTCGGGCGATTCCTTCTCGCCAGTGGCATAGCGGATGTCCCAGCGGCCGAAGGCCGCTCCCACGGCGTAGGAGATCAAATCGGCCACCAGAGTTTGAAGGTCCGGTCCAAGGGCAACCTGTTGCTTTTCCTGGCTCTTTCTCTCCTTCAAGGTGAGCTCGATAGCTCTGCGATCCTCTTCGGTGAGCTTGTAAAGCTGGTAAGCGATCTCATCTATCTCCCGCTGGATGCGTTCCAATTCCTCTTCGGCTTCCCTGATGCGCTCAAACCAAGCACTAGCTCGTCCTTCCAGGGTTTCCCCATCCGTTTGGAGTAAGGCGGGAAGGGTGAAGAGATGGTTGGTTTCGTTTGCGGTGTCTAGCTTGCGTTTTAGATCACACATAGCCATAGCTTTACCTGCCAAGCGTTCTCTTTGGCTGTCCAAGGCATCAGGAATTGGAGTTCTCTGGATGACACCCACCTCGTATGAACCGAAAACCATCTGTAGTTCAACAAGGCCGATAAATGCCTTGCTGTTTGTGAGGCCAAGCAGGGTAAGTAGTGCTTGGAGAGACGTGAAGACGCTTGGACCTTTGTCCGCGAAAATAGCACCGGCGGAGAGTACTCGTATATTCAACCCTTTTTGTGTCCGCCGCGGCCACGTCAGCCCTGGGCGGAAGTAGGAACCCTCATTACGGATATAAGCATTCTCGAACTCGCGAAGTTCCTCCCCATCCCGTTCCCAATTGACCACCAGGTGGAGGTCGGCGTAATAAGGAGAGTACTCACCGCCTTTTGCAAAGGGAACCCAGCGCTTGCCCTGGAAGGTCCGCTCCCTGCACCAGTCCTGAAAAACCTTAAGATCCTCACGCCAATCCGGGCCCCTGCGGCCGTCCAGTATGCGCTCCGGGGCCACCTCCCACCAAGCCCGCACGAACCGGAAGTCGTCTGCGGTGGCCAGACCTTGTTTTGCCGTCCGCCCTTCGCTCTCGAAAGGCGGAAGTTCTGTGAACAACCTGCGAATCCGGTCCGAAACCCAGTAGGCAAAGGGGGACCCTTCAATTTGACGAAAAACGCTTGGATCGAGGACGAAAATCACGTCCGAGGGCTTTCCGTTTCTCAGCTTCTCAACTTCCTCTTTTAAAGATTCCCCTTTTGCTTCTTCCTCTCTTAGGAGTCGGATAAAAACCGTTCTCATCTAGTGTTCTCCTCAAATCTCCAAGAACGATTTCAGAGCTTTGACTATCTCGTTAAACTTTTCCTCTGCTTTCTCTATGAACTTGTCTCCGACAAGAAATGCCGTCACTTTATCGGCATCAGAATGTTCAAAGACATGCACGATTTCATAGCGAACAGCGGCGTTGGGATCCGGGTGGTACGTTATGGGATACAAGGAAAGATAAAACATCTTGTCCAGTTCGGCATCTGGGATATCTAGCCAAGTTTTCGGGTCATCTTCATCACGTTCTTTAACTGAAAAGCTGCGTCCTATGAAGGAAAGTCTCCCCAATTTCTTAAAGAGGTGTTCGTCAGGTTTTTCAGTAGTGGTTAATTCAATCCACGCTCTTTCGGAGGGAAGATAGGCATCGAGATCAGTTAATTCGTTGCCGGAGGCATCGCAAAGTTGTGCTCCATAAGCCACCTTTCCCTCATATCCGGTTTGTAACAAAAGGCCCTGTACCAAATGCCTATCTGCCAAATTTTGCATTTTGTCTCGCCTTTTGGAGGAATTCGCAATCCCAACGAACTCGGCGGCTTCATCGAATCCCCCAAAGGCTCCTGGGATTATTAACTTACGATGGATTGGCGGTCTCCGATTCACAAGAAATGCGTGTATAACCAGGTTATTGTTTTCAGCATCTACAAAGAGATGGACTTTTTTGTTGTTGGCTGCCCCGAAAATTATCCATCTCAAGAAAGCGAGAAACGCGTAATTATCAATCATATCTCGATTAGCTCACCGGGCGCCACCTTTTTCATAGGCCCGGTAGCATAGACGATGTCGAGAAGCTTGAGAAGGTTCATCCTGCCAAACCTCTTGATTACTTCGTACAAAATCGCTTTTTCATCCTCTGGTATTGCCTCCTCAACGTTGAGGGATTCGGCCAGTTTCGTGGGTTGGTAATTGTGAGCAACGCCGAATTTGGTCAGTTCGGGGCGGTCCTCAAGGATTCCTCTTTCCACCAAAGCATCAAGCGCATCCAGAACTTCCGTGGAAAATGGACCATAGAAATAGAAACGGTACGTAGCTCCCGTAACAGTCCTTCCCAGTTTTCTACGAGCGAGTAAGTCCGTCAGGTACAGCAATTTCATCAGCTTCGTCCTGCCAACGCGCTGCCGGCTTTTTCTCAAACGGAGAGTCAGGTAAATCAATAAATTTTCCAGTTTACTTCGCTCCCCCACAGTCTCCCCCATCTCGACGCCCTCCTTTGCACTTCTACATGCCACATTTTACCGCGCAAAAACATTTGTGGCCTACCTCTCCGTTAAACCTTTTCCAAGCAATACGCCGCTGTTTCCACCATCGCCGTGTCAAGCACCCCGTACCCCAGGTCGGCCAAGGCCACCAGACGGGCCTCACCAAGCAAGATCTCCTCCCGCCACTTCTGGAACGTGGAGAGGAAGAACCCGGTGCGCGACGTGATCGCCCCCAGTCGCCCGTTTGGTACCAGCCATTCTAGTCCTCGCTCCACAAAGGCGGCGTAGAGATCGTTCTTGGTGCGTGGATAAGCTTTTTCGATATAGGCCTTTGAGGGCTTGCTTGCCTCGCCGAAGGGGGGGTTCATCAGGACCACGTCGTACCGGTTCCGGCAGACGTCGATGAAGGCAAATCCCTGCGCGGCGTCTTCGGCAAAGAGCTTCCGGAGATAACCCCGATGGTTGGCGAACTTCTCCGCGTAATCACGGAGGGCTTTCAGAACCCTGTTTTCGGCTTCATGCCAAAAGCTTTCCTCGGTTGCGGTAACGTCGAACGTTTCTTTGGGCTTGGGCTTGGATTTCAATCGAGCAGCTTCTTTAAAGAGGACCTCGGTCTCCGCCATCCACTGTGCACGGGCAGCCTCGATGGCGTCGCGGATCTCCTGCTCGATCTTGAGGAGCGAGCCTGCCTCACTGGCAAGCTCCATCTTGTAGAAAACCGCCCTGACAAGCGAAGCGAGCGCTGGAGGACGAAGGTTCGCAACGAACTCCTCGAGGAGCTCAGTTTCACCCGGCATCGGCTCAGCCACCACAATGTGTGAGCGTGTGATCTTGGGCCGCTCTTCGGGCTTGAGTCCCATCTCTTGATAGGCCCGCTGCGCACGGAGCCAAAGGGCAAGTGCCGCGATCTGGACCGCGCGCGGATCGATGTCGATGCCGTAGAGGTTGCGCTCCAGGATAAGTTTTGGCACCTCGCGGCGGAAGGCTTCGCGGTCGGGATAGTCCTGCTGGAGCTTCGGCCCTAGGTCCGGATCATCGTAGGCCTCCTCATAGATGGCCTGGAGGAGATCGAACGCGTAGAGGAGGTAGTGGCCGCTCCCGCAGGCGGGATCAAGTATCTTAAATTCACGAGGGTCTTCCTTGGGGCGATGTCGTACGTAGACCTTGCCCTCGTCTGAGGGAGGCATTTCGCCGGGGCTGAGGAAGACTTCATTCGGCTGCCAAATCAAGTACCGGCAACGTTCCTTCAACACCGTCTCGCCACGCTGCATCTCGTACCAAATGCGGCCGAGGGTGTTGTCGGTCAGGAACTCGACTACGTAGCGGGGCGTATAGAACTGGTTGCGGAACGCCAACTCGTAGGAATTGCGGGGGGCAGAACTTTCCTTCCGAGCCTTCTCCCGCATCTCCTTTGGGGTGAAGTACTGGTAAACCCACCCGATCGTTTCGTCCTCGTCCCAGACCTCGGCCAGCTCCGGATCATTGATGAGCGCGAGCACCTCCTCCAGCACGCGGTGGGAGGGGAAGACCCGGTTTGCCGGATCATGGGGCGAGAAGAGAGCGGGGATCTCCTCCTGGTAACGCTGCGCGAGCCAAAGCAGGAAGTGGCGGTAAGCGAGCTCTTGCTGACCGGCGTTGTAGCGATCCTCTTCTTCTGGATGGTCCGCGAGATAAAAGAAGAAGCCCTGGGACTTCAACCCGCGGCTTACCGCCTCGCGGATCAGGCCGCGGGCTTCCATCATTTTAAAGGCCACCAGTCGGTTAAGGTGGGTGAAGGCAATCTCGCGGATAAGCTGCTCAATGGCTCCCTTTGGATTGAGGCCGAAGGAACGGATGTGTTCAAGATAAGCAATGAGGTCATGACGGTGGGTTTGCTCTTCCTGGGGAAGGTGGACGAAGTTTTCCTCATTCTCTACCATGCCATTGCGGTGGATGCCATAACGCCCTTCGAGGATCTCGCCGATGTTTTTCTCCAAAAGCTTACGCATCTGAGTGACCGCTGAGCGGAGCTTGTCACGCAGTCCTTTGTCCATGCTTCACTCCAAGATCACGCGGACGCCCTCCTCGATGAGCTTGAGCAGGTGGCTCCGCAGGCGTTCGATGAGTTCCTCAACCTCTTCCCTTGTGGACACCGCGCTATTGACCAGATCGGCGACCCGGACCCGCTCAACGCGCTCTTCCGGCCGGAGTGCTTGTTCGAGCTTGGCCAACGACTCGGATAGACGGTTTTGCAGGGCCGCGATATCTCCCTCGATCTCCCTTAGGCTCGCGCGACAGTTCACACAAACGAGGGCGTCGTCCCGCAGCTCAAGTGTAGAGCATAGTCTTTCTGAGAGAGGCCGAAGCACAATGCTTTGCATCTCTGGGGGGAGATTAATCCACTCGGCTCTGCCTTTGACCTTCTCGATAGCCTCCTGGTACATCCTACGGCGCTCGTCGTGCTGCGAAGCGTAGAATTCTCGGTACTTTTCGGAGAGCTGCTCAGCCAAATGCCGGATCTCGGCCATTTGCTCGAAGAAGGTTTCAGAGTGAAGCAGCGCGGCGAGGCGCTTAGCAACATCGGCTAGTTCGTCGTCGATGCCGCGCTGTTCAAGTTCTGGCCACATACGCTCGACTGCAAGGCGTGCGCGGTCAAGGATGCTGCGGCCATCGCCAGCTAAGGCTGCGGCAATCCGCTGGAGCTTCTCGTGATTGTTGAGGAAAGTGCGTCCTTCACCGGCGAGCGCACGCACGCGGTCTTCGTCGGTCCCCTGGATGATAGTCTGTAGCTGTGTGTGATAGTCTTCAGCCCACTCGCTCACCGGCAGGTTCTCACCTCTAACAGCTTCGAGGCGGTTGCTTTCTTCCTCCGCCCATTTTTTGATGGCTTGCCCAATTTTCGTTTTGTCTACGTCAACGGTGCCGCCAGTGAGTTTTTCGTAGTTCTCCACAGCGGCCGTGAGCGTCTTAAGGTCGAGCGGAGCCGTGGGTGTGAAGAGCGCCCGACGGAACGCCGAGATCTTCACAAACACCTCGTGACTTCTGGGATCCTGATAGTTGTCATAACGCTGGCCCTGATAGCTGACCTCGATGCTTCCCGCCCGGAAGAGGACCGCGAGTGCCAGGCGGATGATGTCGGGCTCCCAACCATAGCCGAGACCGCCAAAGTGGCTTTCTAATGCTTTGCCAATCCGTGTTTCCCGATTGCCATAGCGATGCTCCCGTTGGAGATATCCGAGTATCTCGCGACTGATCTCCGCGCTTGGATTCGGCACAAACTTTTCCCCTTGTTTCACGACGAGTCCCAATCCTTGAGGACCATCGTAGAGAACTGGCGGGAGTGCGCTGAGGTTAGCTGCCGTGAGAACTTGACGGGCTTCGTCGCCTTTGAGCGGCCTGGCCCCCAGTTCCAGCTTGGGGTAAAGCTCAGGGACCGCCCACTCCAAAAGCCCTTTCAGGATCTCATCCAGGCTTCGGCCAAGCGCAGAGGCGTCCCTCGCGGTACCGCGAAAGACGCCGATGCCCTGTTCTAGGGCAACGGTCAGCTTTTCACGTAACCGGCTTCTCAGCCTGTCAAGTTCGTGCTTTTCCCCATCCAGGAAGGTTGCGTCGTGGGGGGTGATACGCCCCTGGGCCCGCAGCCGGTCATACTTACGGATCATTTCGTTCGACGCATGTACCTCAGCCACCAGGTTGTCAAGTTCGGGGTTCAACGCGAAGATCCAGTAGAGCCGGTTTTGGTTCTCCGCAAGGCGACTTTCGTTCCGGATCTCTTCAACCAGGCCGCCAAAGCTCTCCTCGTCATCGGCGGCGCGAAGGACCAGGGGAATCTGTCCTTCCTCACCGAGGCGTTCAGTTCCAAACGAAATGCCAAATTTGAAGGACCGCAGGTTGCGGTACCTTAGGGTCTTTCGTCGAGACTCAGAGAAAATCTCGCTGAGAACCTCTTTGAGTACTTCTTGGCGATCTCTGGGTTTGGGCTGTAGGTAACTACGTCGCTCGGTTGCCCAACTTTTCTCCTGCGCCGTCTGGAGTTTCCACCCTTCTTCAGTGTGACGAACAAACTGCCCCTCGCGCAGGCGTTCCAGCGCCGCTTTGACTTTTTCGATGGGGGCAGGGTCTCCTACTTGCTCCACAAGGCAGGCGGCGATGTTCCGTTCGGTGCGAGGGAGATCACGTACGAACTCCAAAAGGGTGAGGACTTTCGCAACGCGGAGCTCCATGCTATCCGCGCCGAAGCGGCGGACAATATCGTCGATGTCCTTACGCCTCTCGGAGGAAAGGTTGCCCTCCACGAGCTCGTAAACTTTATCCAGTGTGACCAATGCTCCGATGGGCTTTTCCGCGAGTGCCGTACGTGGCGAGACAAGGATCTCGTAGGCCTGTTTGATCAAAGTCCGGTTGCTGCCACCCAGGTGCTGCGGCGCGCCCGGTTGCAGACGCATCCCCGAAACGATGTCGATAGAAAGTTCCATATAGTGCGGCAGGTAAGGGTAGAATTGGATGAATTCCGTTTCGGACACGTCGCTCTTGCGCGTGGTCCGTTCCAGACGACATGCCGCGTTGAGCTTTCCTTGGTGTTGTCGATAGAGGTCGCGCAGGAGGGGGACAGCCTCCTCTTTCTTGGCCAGAACGCGCTTTGTGGTCACCTCTCGAATATCTGAGGGAGCCAAGTCGACTCGGTAGCGGAAACGGTCCTTCAAGCGAGCGAGTTCGATCCGTTTTGAGTCAATAGCGGCCACTACTTCCTCGAGCTTTTCCTGTGAGGTCACGATCACCCAAATGGGCATAACCGCCTGCCGTTTCTTGGTTCGGTTGACCCCCTCCTTGCCGAGCTGCTCAATGACGGCGCGTAGGTCGTCGATCTTGTCAGCACTACGGGCTACGTATTGGCCCACCTCATCGATGATGTAAACGAGGGCTTTGCCCGGTCTGCGGCGGGCCATCAATTCATAGGCACGCTCGACGAACTTGTTAACCGTTAGCGGAGTCGGCTTCAGCGCTTTTGCCCAGGTGTCAGCACTGGGATAAGTCTCGGGGGCCATGGTGTGTAGGATGGCACTGGAACGCGCGATTTTCTGTGCCCCTTTACGGATGATTCGCCAGACGGCATATGCCTCGCGAAGCTCCTCCGGGATGCCGGGGGGAAGCGGTTGGGTCAGATCCAAGGTGCTTCGAACCTGATCCCTATAGAGCTGGCCACAGATCTCAATGAACTCGGCAAGGCGGCCCTCGGCCTCAAGCTCAATCTCAAGCTCTGCGATGTCGTGGTCTTCCGCATAGTCCAGCTCGCGGAGCAGCACGGTGTACATTACCTCGGCAAGTTTTTGCTGACCGGTTTTGACCGCGCGCTCCACAGATACGTCGAACATGAGGACTTCGATCGGGATCCGCGAGTTGATGTAATCGATATACTCCGAGATCCGTGGGTCACCAATCACCTGTTTGAAGAGCTCACTCGCCGCGTAGCCCAGCACCTTGCGGTTAGCGAGCACATAACCGAGGTTTTTGACAAACGAGGACTTTCCTGAGCCGAAGAAACCCGATACCCACACACCCACACCGTCGTGCGGTTGCGCTGGCATTTCTGCAATGGCTTGAAAAAGGGTCCGGTAATGCTCGCGAATGCTCTCGGTGGCCACATATTCGGTAAGCTCACGGTAAACCGTCTCCTCATCGGTTTGGTTAACCTTAACGACCTCCTCAATGCGCTGGTTAAGATCGCGCTTTAACAGTTCTCCAATGGTTCTCACGAGGCTTCCCCCCTCAATAGATTTTCACCCGGTAGTTTCCCATAGCTTCCCGGTCCTTAAGACCAAGGAACCGCAGCCCGGTCGTGCCTTCAAGAGTGCCAGGGTAGAATAGCACGATAGGTACTAACGTACGTCCATGCAACTCGTCGAGGAGGCGGGACATATGATAGATAGCTGGCGCCATGGCTGCAGCACGTACTAAAAAAACTATATCATTTGCCGGATCAAGTCCTTTAAGGCGCTTAACCACCAAGTCTGCAAGCGGTGCCCAGTCCGGGTCTGAAAGATAAACTGTGACTTGCTCTTGGGCTGCAAGAAATCCTCGTTCACGTTCCAACTCTACAACAGCTTCCAAGCCTTCACACTGCTCAATCGCTTCCCAGAGGAGTTCCGCAAGTGAAATACGGTGAACCCGCCGCCCTGCTTGTTGTAGACGTGTCTTAAGCCGCCGAACCTCCTTGCGAAGCACCCATTCTTCTTCAGGGTCATATCGCAAGATTGCAAAGGGCAAGTTGTGATACACGCTGATGCGTGGCGGATCTGCTTTCAAGTCCTCCTCTAGGAGCTTAATGCGCTCGTTCAGCGAGAGCATATGCATACTCCTCGAGCGAAGCAGCCGGGAAATCGATGCGGATAACGCTCCCGGCTGCTTGATATTCCAATAGACCGTGCTGGTGCGCCTCCAAAAACAGCTGTTCGACATCACGCGGGGAAAGAAAGAAGAGGTGCCAATCGCTGCTTTCCAATATCCTTCGGCCTGACGGTGTCTCACGCCAAAGGTAGAAAGCGAGATAGGCAAAAGAAAACAAAGGCAAACGGGCTGGACTGATTCGCTTCTTAACCTCTCCCTCTAGAATTCCAAAGTCCCGCAATGTGGCAAGCAATCCTTGTGTTACCCTACGGATTGTTCCTTGGGACCAGCTAGTGGTGGTCTTACCTTCTTTGCTCCATCGGAGAATTAAACGCTCCAACTCTAAGGGGATGACGTCTTTACGTCCGCTTCTATACAAGGAATAAAGAAACTGTGTGGCGACGTCGTAAATAAGAGGGTCGGCACGTGCTGTATGGAAGTACAAGATCGGCTTGAGATATTCCTTGGGGAAAGCTGCTCGCACGAAAGCTACTAGCGCCCGGAGTGTCATAGGGTCGCTTAGGTAGCGGCGATGAAAGACAGCCAGAATATCTTCCACCCTTGATCGAGAGGCTTTGGCGAAAAGGTTTTGGGATTGGAAACGCTCCAAGTTTTTTTGTACCGAAGAGTCCAAATCCCAAAATGCAAAGAGGGTTATTGTGTCATCAAGTAAAGCCCCCGCCTTTATAATCCGAGACGTGTATATCCTTCGATTACACGTGGCCAACATCTCACCTCTCAAATCCTCATTCTAAATTATTATAAATCGTTGAGGTTATAAATCGTTGAGGAGAGGATGAAGTACTTTAGCTCGTTTACCTTTTCTCAAAGCACTTTCACTCTAAACACAAATCCTAGCTTTGGTGACGTCCCAGGGTTTGGTGTAAAAGCGGTGGCCCGAGTTGACAAAGCGGCCACCGGTGGGTTCCTTCATGGGGCGAATCCGACAAGACGGCAGCGGGACGCTTTGCGTGAGCTGGAGCGGGGTGCGATGTGTGAGGATCTTTCCAAACCCGGAGGTGGCCCTGTGGCTGATCGGGGCGAGTGGGAGACTGGGTGACAGTAACTTCAACCAAGCCTCCATGGCCACCCGCTACGGATCGCAAAATGGGCAGGAAACCTCAGTAAAGGCAAAAAGGAGGGAGTGCCTCGTTTACCGGGTGGACATCCTTGAGCAAGGGTAGGGTGTCCACGATGGCCTGGAGAGCCTTTGGAATCAGAAAACGCTTACAGCCTGCGAGGGAGAGCCAGTGTTCGAAACTTGCTTCAAGAATTGACGTCATCATGAGAGCGCCGTCCCTCCCTTTCAAATAGTGGGAGCTCAGTCCCGCCAAGGGCGTGCACTTTTATAACGTCACATCGTTTAATTGGGTACTGCCTTACACTTATTCAAGCATGGCAGAAGGATCTCGGAGGGTCCGGGCGATCTCCCGTTCCCGACCCATTCCCCCGGTGGCCGTGGTGAGGCGGCACTCGAGGACCGTGGCGGGGATGACTGCCTCCTCCCCGAACCGGTCCCGGATCCGATCGAGGGCGTGGAGGAGCCTCTCCCTGCGGGCGTCCTTGGGGAAGAGGGGCCTAGGGGTGGCCCGCAGGTGCTCGAGCCCGGCGACCCGCACCCCCACTAAGGTGGTCTCCTCGGGGAACCCTCCGAGCCGCTCGATGATCTCCATCGCCGTATGGTAGATCCGGTCCTCATCGGAGGTGGGGGTGGAAAGGGCCCGCTGAGCCCCGCGGTAGCGCATCTCGGCGTCCCGGAAGAAGGCGTGTATCACCCGGCCGGCGAACCCCCGGGACCTCAACCTGCGGGCCGTCTTCAGGCAGAGGTAGAGGAGGGCCTTGCGGGCTCCCTCGGGGTGGCGGAGCCCCCGGGGGACGGCGTGGGAATGGCCGATGCTCTTCTCCTCCTCTTCCACCCAGAAGGGGCGGAGGGGGGTGGGGTCTAGCCCCCGGCCCCAGAGGGAGAGGATCTCCCCGTAGACCCCGAACGCCTTGCGCAGGTAGTCCCTGGGGTAGCGGCCCAGGTCCGCCAGGGTCCAGATCCCCATGTGGGACAGGCGCCGGGCGATCTTCGGCCCTATCCCGCACACCTCCTCCACCGGGGTCTCCTCCAGCACCTTCGGGACCTCCTCGGGCCTTATCCATTTGACCCCGTCGGGTTTTGCCTTCTCGGTGGCAAGCTTCGCCAGGAGCTTGTTAGCACCGATCCCGATCGTACAGGTGA
>Ga0116200_10000180_pt1 | contig 17805 bp, 16 predicted proteins | sample Mar14436cmmetaG_FD_94478 | JGI IMG/M metagenome (GOLD analysis project Ga0116200, IMG submission 94478) | Marine hydrothermal vent microbial communities from Guaymas Basin, Gulf of California to study Microbial Dark Matter (Phase II) - Marker... ... | reverse complement strand
GCAACTGCTCCAGCAGTAGCAAATCCACTTAGTCCTGATAGAACTGTTGAAAGAAGACCAGCTCCACTTCCAGCTTGAGCCATTAAATCGCTAACATACTTTATTGAATTGGCTAAGATCTTAATCGATGAGACGACCATCACAAAAGTCATCGCTAGAGTTCCAATCCTACCAGCAGTATCAACAAATTGACCAATACTTTGGATGCCTCCTCTTAGAGCAGGTGGAATCGCTAACCAGAGATTGTTTAGAGCAGACTGTCTCAATCTGAGGTCTTCAATCGCTTGAGCTAAGTTCCTGATCTGACCTTGATAACTAGATGAAATTCGAGATGCCTGTTCAACTAGCAAATTGTACCTGACATAAGCTTGAGCTAAGGAGTCTAACTTTGAGTATTCGACTCCATAAAGCTCAATTGCTCTTTGTTCAAGCTCTTCTTTGGTGATCATTAGACCGATTCTTCTCAAAATAGCCTTGTTGCCATACATGATGTAGTCGATGACTCCTTGTGATGCCTTTTCGTAATCACCAAGAACAATTGTTGCAGTTTCAATGATTGGAGTTAGTTCTTTGAACTGAGCTACACCTAGACCAACTGCATCTGCATAGGCTAGTGCTTGAAGAATCCTTTCTTGTGGAAATGGTGAAGTCTCTGCCATTTCTCTTGCAATCTCTTGAAGAGCAGACATCCTCTCCATTGCATCTTCATAGTGCAGAATCATCATTGCAGTCGCTTTGGCAACAGATTCTTCGAGTTCTCTCATGCCTCTTGAAGCTTGTTCAATGAATGCTGAGAATTGTCTAGTGAATCCCCAAAATGAGAATGTGAGACCTAACAGAGCCATGTGAAATGCAAATAATCCTCTACCCCATCGGGTAGTCCTCATCTGAGCTTGTTCGATCTTAATACCTAGTTCTTCGAGAGCACGAGCTAACCGATGGATATCTTCTTCTCTTTGAATAAGCAATTGAATTCGAGCTAGTAATGTAACTTCTGCCATCGACTTTAGAGAAAAACTAACTAAATAGTCTTAAGCGTAACCAGATGGAAATCTAAATCTACGACGTCTAGCTCTGATTTTATCCTCAACTGTCTTGGGTGCTTCCATTCTCTTCAAAATCAAATTGGTACAAGCAACATCAAATGCAAACTTGATAGTCCAATCATCGCTTGTGTAGTACTCAAGAAGTTGAGATGGCAATATCTTCCAATACCAAGAAAGGTTAGCGATTGCCTCTAGGAGTTGGTCTCCCTCTAGGTCGAAAGGAAGGAATTTGTGGGAATATCGTCTCCAAGACCTTAACAAAATCATCCCAGTCTTCTAGGATCGCATCGATTATCTCATCATTAGCATCGACAATGCATTCCTTGAAAAGGGCTTGAATCTGATCTAAATCCCATTCATAAAGAGGTCTGGTAAATATGTTCACACCGATGTTCTTCCTAAGTTGTAACGCTTTCTTGGGAGTTAGTGGTTTGACCTTGATCTTCTTGCCAGACTTAAGCTTGACTGACTTCATCGAAAAGAAATTGTTTCTGCGTTAATATATACTCTAGTAACTCGAAGTCGTGTTCCTCAATAAGATGCTAAGTTTGTTGGTCATGTCAAGCAGTCTGACAGTTACACTCTGGATCAATCTCTCTCTTCTGAGTTCTGAACTCCACTCTGTGATGATAGCTTTGTTTGAAGTTACTTTGAGTTCATAGTTGTACCCAGCTTCGATCTCTTTGCCAACTACATCAAAGACCAAACTTGAGATTTCAGATCCAGCATTATACTTGTCAAATACTGATGCATCTTCAAGAATTAAGTCCATTTCAATAGTTCCTTCTCTCCAGTTGAGAGTTGGTCTGAGGTAATCTGCTGATCCGAGTATGTAGGACTCATCAATCCCTAGAGTGTTCTCAATGGTCAGTCTGAAGGCATTGACTTTAGCAGAAGCACCATCTATGGTAACTGTTGCATCATTTGAAGTACAAACACTCAGATCGGGATAAGATGGACTCAATGCTGAAGTCCTCTTCTCGAACTTATTTGCATGGAGACTGATTGTAGCAGTTATGATCTCACCAACTGGTGCTTCTAGCTCCATAGAGACAATCGAAGTGTTTATTGCTCTGATGATCAAGAAGTCATCTAAGTTCTTCTCAACTGTAAAGCAATCTAAGTAAGGATCATCAGTTGGAGTGAATGTATGCTCATAGGTGTTTGGAGCATTTGTTGCATCTGGTTGAGAAGTCGTTACATCTTTGAGCAGTCCTTTGAGGAGCCAACCGATCTGGTTGAAGTCAATTGGTACAGTAAAGTCACCTTCAACCCAGTCTCTGATCCTCACACCAAATGGAGTCTCTTTGAGAGTTACGACATCGGGTGTTATGACATCTACTCTTGGATTGACACTTTCCTCAACCACATAGAAGAACACATCTGGATCTACTGGGCTATCCCAATCTGTCTGCTTCTTTAATGCGAAATACTTGGTCATGATTTCACCAAATGAACTGATGAGTTTTGGTTAAAAGAACTAAGCGATGTAATAAAGTCCTAATCTGATCTCATGGATGATGATGTCTTCCTTACCTTCAGGAGGTTTCACTAGAGCCATTGAAAGAGTAGTGTAATCTCCTCTTGATTGGAGAGCAGATCTGATTGTTGAACTCGAACTATGGAGGTCTTCAAGGATCTTGGCTTTACATGTCTCAAGAAGATCGATGTGCTTCTGATAGTCTTCTAATAACTTTGAGAGCCTTGATGCGATCAGGATGCTTATCGAGAAGTTCATCTTCGATCCTCTAGTTGTGAACTTAGACTCTTCAGATTCTGCAAAATGAATTGTTGCAACATTTTTCTTGCCTTCTAAGGGTTCTTCTGGAATTCCGATGTAAATTGCCTCTAAATCGGCAACATTTGAAAGAACTTGTTTGATCGCATTCATTACATCAAAGATCATGGTTTTGCCTCCCTCACTAATCGAATCATAACTCTCTTAAAGGATCTGATGATGTAAGGTGCAATGTCTTCTTTGAGCAGTCTAGAGATCCATCTAGTCCGCTTGACTCGACCAGACCTACCATATTTGAAACCAACTGCATAGGAGACTATCACTCTTCCTTCTTTCCTAAAGACGTAAGGCTTCATTGGTCTACGTCTTCTTCTAGCCCAACCTTTTGAGCCATATTCCAAGATCAATCCATAGCGATAGCCATGAAGTTCCCAAGTTGGAACTGGAAATGGTGTGCTAGTTGCCCTCAATGATTTGGCTAAATTACCTGTTCGTTTTGGACAATATCGCTTAGCATGTCTTTCGAGATATCGGGTAACAGAATATCTTGCCCATCTGAATAGAGGTCGAAATAACTGCTTGATTCCTTGTCCCCAAGCAATTGGCTCATGGAAATCAACTTCCAGCTCTATTGCCATTAAGATCGCACCTCTAAGAAGACCTCATTATACAAGATCCTGTTATTTGGAGCGATATAAGAGCTGACTCGGATAACTCGATAGAGTTTATCGATCTTGATCAAATCACCAGTCTCAATTTTGTAAACTTTATTGCCGATCCTGTACTCTGGTAACGTAATTAGCATGAGATCAAAATCATGGAAGATGATCTCTCGTTCTTCAAATAATTTACATGATCGTGTGATCTTCAAACATCTGATTTCGATGACTTCATCATCTTTGATTAATTGAACTGTATCTTTGAGCATCTGAAAGATTGGAATCATAGCATCGCCTCTCCAAATAGTTCTCTCTCCTCTTCCATGTCAAATTCTCTAGTAACAGCTCTCACTTGCTCAAAGAAGATGTTGATGATGTCCCTGAGCTTCTTACCACTTGCACCAAATCCAAAGGTGTAACCTCCAATTCTAACTGTAGATGGCATTAAGGCATATTCCCGCTTGAACAAGAGATAACCACAGATTGCAACTACAGTTTCTTTGCAAAGCTCCCAATCTGGAATGACTCCAAATGGATATCTCAAGTATTCTGCATAGAACTTCTCATCGCCTGAAGGCTTTCTCTCGACTTTTACTAGACCTTTTCTTGGAATCACTTCGAGAACGGTTATCGTAGTCCATGAAAATGAATCAGGATCAAAGCAATGAACTGTAACATCTTGAGCATCAATAGTTTTGTCCCAATTTCGATCTGCAATTACTGGCTTAACCTCAAACCAGTTCTCTTCTTTCCATGATCTAATTTCTCGATATTCATGGAGTGTAACATAGGCATTGAACAAGTGATGTGATCGAGCTAACAAATAGCCTAGATCAGAATCACTAATCATCTCAGATGGAACATTGAATGTAGTCCTGACATCCGATATTTCGGCATACATCGATAATCTCTAGTGATTGAGAAGAAAAACATGAAAGAAACCCTACCTCACGAGAGGAAGGGTATTCAACAAGCGATCTAGCTTACAGATCCTTTGAGTTCTCTGCTATGTTGAAGACTATCGCTACAGCATCATCCCATAGTCTGTTGGTGGCTATACTCTGGTAGAAGTAGTACTCCTGTGCATCGAGGTCTGGATCTTCCTTGGTGTACGTGGTTAAGTCTCTTACATTATAGAATTCATAAGGCTCAGGGAACTGTCCAACTACAGCTACATCTGGTGCAAGTGAAGAGACTATGACTTCTAGTCCGTATATCCTGCCTATTACTCCTCTCTCGAAGATCCTCTCAGTCAGCATACCTACCTCTGTGAATGTTGCCTGTTTTACGAGGCTATAGTCTGCATAAGGTGGTATAATTATAGCATTGGGGTTCCAGTTCTTAGCGATCACCTTGTGTCTAGCTAGAGCTATGTCATCGTAGTCTAGAGTTCCCTTAGTAGTTGCATCAATGCATAAAGGCAGAGAAGTATAGTCGTAAGTTACCTTGAGAGTACCAGTTGAAGAAGCATCAATTTCTATTTTTCCATCGTAGTAGTCTACAGAGTAGTCAGTAAGTTCAGTTCCAGCAAGTTCGACTTTTCTTACCTTGAGAACTCTACTGTGATTAAGCTCAACGGTCTGAACACCAGTAGAACCAATGTCATGTTCCTCATCCACTACCTGAGTTACACCAAGTATAGTCTTGTAGCACTCGGTGTCTATGAATACAGCTAAGGCTCTAGCTACATCGTCCATGAGCCTCTCTACAGCATTTATGTCCTTGAGCTTTATCATCTCCCAAGTTATCTTGATGGCAGTACCGAACTTTACTGGCTCAACTTCCTTGTAGCTGAAAGTACCCTCTTGGTAGTCTCCTAGAGCAGTAGTTAGAGAAGCTCCCTCAGATACCTTGACTGCTTTGACTCCCTTCTCATAGTAGGGTATCACTAGCTTCCTACCAGCAAACCATGAAGCTCCAGCAGGTACTCTCCTGACTCTCATTAACTGCTTCCATATCAGCTTAGGCTCTGCCTTCTCCTTGACTTCCTTGACTAGCAATGGAGGGAGTATACTAGCTAGATCGCTTGTTGAGAACATGGCTAGCTGTTCTAGAGTTTTCATGGTTTTCGCCAATAGAATTGCCTTGAACTACCTATAAGGTCAATCCGATTTCCAAGTACTTAAAGTATCGAACTATTCAGAATGTTCGGTGAATTCGATGTCTGAAGAACTGGTCGAACAGTTAGTGGCAGAAAACAAGATGTTAAGGGAACAACTAGCTGAAGTATCAATTCCAGTACTTCTATCTTCAAGCAATGTGAAATTTGCTGAAAGAGATGAAATAGTAGAAATTACAGCAGTAGCACTATGTGAAGGAACTTGGAAGGGCGTCTATTATCCATTGGATGAGATCAAGAAGGCTTACGAGAGATGGGTTGAACAAGGCAGACCTAAAATACCAATACTTGTAGAGCATGGAAAAGATCCTCATTTTGGCATTAAAGTAGTAGGAGAAGTTGAAGAACTGAGATTCGACGATGACTTAAAGGCTCTCTTCTTGAAGGGAAAAGTCATCGATCCAGAAGCAATTGAGAGGATCAAGAATGGTGAACTGACTCACATTTCTCTAGCACAGTTCATAACAACTCTTACCAAGAACAACCAGAAGATAGCTTCAGATATCACATTCGTAGAAGCATCATTAACTCAAGCTCCATGTTGTCCTGCATGTACGATACTCAATGTGGAAGAACTAGGTGAATTTGAACTGAGATTTGAATCAGACTTAGCGTATCCGTTTCCACCAAGAAGTGCAAGGTATCCGATATACAAGTATCCGTTTTATCCATTGCCTTACTATGGATATCCCTATGGGTATCCACAAGGCTATCCAACTCCACAGTATGGCTATCCCTATGGCTATCCTTACAGGTATCCTCAGTATGGTTATCCCTATGGATATCCACTTTACGGATATCCACCTATAAAACCAGAAGATATTCAAGCATTGATGGATCGAATAACTCAATTAGAGGAACGGGTACAGGCTATTGAGGACAAGCTTGCTGAAATGTCTAAAACCAAAATCGCTTTATCCGAAACAGCAGAAGCACCTAGAGAAGCAGTAACAACTGATTCAACAACTGATGCTTCTAAGGAAACAACTGTGTCCACTCCTGAGACTACTGCTGAGCCACAGAAAGTGGAAGTGCCACCTGAGAAGCCATCTCTTGAAGATCGTCTATCAACTCTAGAAGAGAGAGTTTCTCGAATACTCGAACTACTTGAATCTAAGAAGGAAAGCGAAGTGAAGGTAGAAGTTCAGGAAGCTAAGCCTGAAGAGAAACTAGAAGAACCTAAAGTTGAGGAAACTAAGCCTTCTGAGAGTAAGCCAGAAGAGAGTCCTAAAAGTGAATCTGAGAGTAAACCTGAAATAGATCTTGAAAAATTGAATCCAATTGAAGTGGTAATTGCCTATGGCAGAAAAGCGTTCAAGATCGAAGAGTAAGAAATTACAGGAAGAACTCAATCGATTATCGAAAGCTATCGAAGATATCTTCACTACACTTGGAGATCTTCAAGTCCAGATCAACAGACTTGAATCGAAGATCGCTAGAATTGAGCTTTCTTACGAGCCTAAATTCAAGGAGTTGAGTGCTTCTGTAAAGACTTTGAAGCAAGAACAAGAAAATATCGTTAGACACATTCAAAGACTCTACCAGACTCTATCCACACAACCGAGTGAGCCAGTAACTGGAGAAGTCAAGAAGATTTCTACAATCGAAGCCATTGTTGAAGCAATGTATCAGTTAGGTAAGAAGAAGGGTAAGATTCCATAATTCCAATTTTTATATTGGTCGAATTAGACTTTCCAATCGAATGTGAATGTCTAATTCGATCATCATGAATTTTTTCCCATGTACCACGTTCTTATTTGACAAGATCGATCTCAAACCCATGCTCACAGTCTCTGACCTTACATGGAATGAAGTGCTTGAGCATGTAGATGGATTTGTGAGAGAACTACTAGCGAGAAATCATGGAGACACAATTCAACTAACACCAAACCGAATCAGATTCTATTTCAAGAACAAAGGCATCAAGGTATCACCGATCCACTTTTCCCTGATCTACTATGTCATCGAGTATCTTGCCTCGAAGTATCACTACAAGGTAGAAAGAAAGAGAGTTCAGAGAAGAGGTTGGAGGATCAGATTATATCTCGATCTCTCTCTTCCTGCGGATTAATGGAGACACAAATCTGTCTAGTTTGTTTTTCTTGATGAATTTCTCAACCTCTTCATCTGAGATCTTCTCAGGATCGTACTTGATGCCCATCACTCTCACATGATGAATTGTTCCAACTACAGGATAGACGCCAAGAAGGACATCTAGAATTCCTTCGGGCAATTTCAGTTCGAGATAATCCTGCCATGAAGGTTCTGCTCTAGTGAAATATCTTGGATCGTAGATCCACATTATCTTGTATCCCTTACGTGGGAAGTCCTCTACTTTGAATTTCCTGAACTGCATTCCTTCAAGTGGATCTTCTTGCATTTCTACTTCAGCTCCCTTGTATTCTTCAAGTGTCCATAGTGCATTGATCTTGGATAGAGCAAACGTCTTGTCGATCTTAGAACCTACTAAAGTGAATGAAATGAAGAAGTCAGAGACTTCATGAGTCTCAACTTCACCTTCATCGACTACAGAGTACTTGAATGGCTTACTATCGATAGTGATTTCTCCTTCTCTCTCAAACAATGATCTGTCCTTAACCCAATCAACTAAGCAAGTTGATCCAGACTTCAAGTCTGATGCTCCAATTACTACTCGAAGATATGGCTTGGTTGGAAATGCATCGATCAGCAATTCCATGAAAGTAGCTTTGGGTGATTGTATCTTGAACAACTTGAAGTATCCTTTGGCTAATCTCTGAACTTTCTCTAGAACGAAGATGTCAGATCCTTTCTCCTCTTGAATGAGTAGATAATGTCCTTTCATGTGTTGTCCATTTAACTTCAGTTTGAGGACTTTAGTGCCATCGATTGTTTCGACATCGAGTTCTCCATCTCCTTCATCTAGCTTGATCACATGAACTGTCAATTTCTTAGTCGGGTTATATGGGCTATTTGGTGGAAGATCACCCTCGAAAGTGAGCCATTTCTTATCAACTCTACCTTCAAAGACAGAGGATACTGAGGTCAATCTCAATGGATTCTTCTCAAAGTAGAATGAAAGGATCTTCTTCTTGCCATCATCAATCCTCAGATAGAATTCGTAATTTGGTATTCCTCGAATGACAACTTGTCCCATCCATGAGTGCATAAAGAGTGCCCACTTGATCTTCTTGGATAACTTCATCTGTCCTCTAGGTTTCTCCTTCCACTTTTCTTGAACCCATTCAAACCATTTATCGACTTCATCCTTCCAATGCTTTCTAGCCCATTCCAATGGAAATGGAATGATGTCTTTAGGTGGGAACCATCCTTTGCTCATAGCTCTCTTGGTGATCGCATAAGGTTTCTGTGTCTCAGGTATCATGACTCTCCAGATCAACTCATACTGACCCTTGAGCGGTTTCTTCGTCTCTGGATCTATCTTCTGAGCCTTGACTCCTCTGACAACTATTCTTGTCCAATCCTTGAAACAATACGGATCTTTCACGAAGTACTCTTTGAAGTATGGTTTGAGTGCTCCAAAGACAACATCTCCTTTAGCCATGATAATGAAAAATCCACCATGATGAGCAGTTGCTCCAACCTTGCCTTTTGGAACATAACCTTTGACATTAAGCCAGACACTTGGTTGGGTTGCTTTCATCTCTGCTCTAAAGCCTTTCTTCTTGGTTGTCTTTGCATGGATTCCTAAATCATCTTTAGTGATGTCTTTGCCAACGATTCCCCATCTGAGACCGACAATTGTCCAACCAACTAGAGTTCTATCTGTTAACTGAACTCGGAAATCTTGATGATTAGAACATCCAGCAGTCTTCTCGATTGCGGATCTCACTTTGCCCTTTGGATCGAGGATCTCTTTGAAATGAGCTTTCTCTAATGCCTTCTTCTCTTCTTCAGTTAAGTCATCAATGCCCTTTCCTCGCAAATGCCATTGAATGACAAATTGTGGTCTCGGAACTGTTGGATACTTCAAATAATCCGATTTCCTGACTCTTCCAGTCTCTTCTCTAGTAGACAAGATCATCACACTCCTTGATGTCTTTCACTCTAATTGAGTAATAGTACGGTTTGACATATCTGCACTTGAAGTACTTTGCAAGAGCACACTTGATCGGAAATCTCAAGTACTCTTCGATCACTACTGTGGAGAGTCTGAACTTGATCCTTAATGGACAGATGTTTGGATCAGTCCAGTATGGACAAGGTGGCAAATTGATTCTGATGATCGTATCAGCAGACAATTCATGAAGCGGATGAACTCCAACCTTTTCTATCTTTAATGCCTGAGATAATGGATCTGGTTCCTTCTTGTCAGTTCTCTTTCTGATCACAACTGGAAACATCCAAGTCAAGTGAGGTAAGTTGGTATCTTTATCGATGTATCTTCTGATTCTGATCATCCTGACTTCGAGGATATCACCTTTCTTTGCCTTGATTGGAGTGTTGTAAGTAGTTCCTATCCAGAGGTAATGCTTTCCATCCATCTCAACAACATAATCTGGAGACCAATTCTTGACTTCCTTCTCAGGTAAGAGAACTCCACACTTGTATCTCCATACATTTGGTTGATCCTTCACAGGAAGCTTTTCAAGAACAATTACGTCGAGTTCTTTCATGTTCTTGAGTTTCATACAGTCTGGAGTTCTACCCTTTGGATTCCATTCATAATCAAATGTCTTGACCATCGCACCCTCTGAAGCTCTCATTCTTCTGACTTTCTCAATAACCCTGAAGAATGATCTCATATCAGTTGCCTTCCAACTTGGAACTATCTTGAAGTGCTTGAGATCTTTTGGCAAGATCTTTCTGATCAGCTTGTATCTCTCTATGTAAGGTAATTTGTGTACATCTTCATCGTAGTAGAGACAATCATGAACCCAGAAACAAACGTACTCATCTGATGGGAGATCCTTTGTAGCTACAACAAATGGAATCATGTCTTCTCTAGGCAAAGGTTCAAGAGTCTTAGTGAAATCTCCTTTTACTTGAATCCCACTTTCAGGTGGCTCATAAGCAACCATCTCTACAACTAAAATGAATGGAGGACAGTCCTTGGGCAAGTTCTCTTTGAGTTCTTTGAGACTTTCCTTGAAGACCTTACTTCGATCTCTGAACTTGTCTTCTGTAAAGACCTTGAGTGTCTTGCCATCATAGTCGATGAACATCGACATTCCATCGTACTTTGGTTGAATCAGGAGACCTCGTTCAATTCTTTCAGATGCCCAGTTCTCCCATGCATCTTGGACTTCCCAGAATTCAAATTTCTCGAAACCACTCTTGGGCTTACACATTCTCCTCTTCTTGAAGGGTTTGATCGTCTCTTCAGCTAATCTTGGACTCTCTACTCTAGTGAGAGTCAAAGTATAGCATGGAACTGAATGTCCAATCATTGGAGTATCTTCCCAATCGAGTATGAAGTGGAGTCGTTTCCTGATGTGTTCTGGAAGATCCTTAGTGAACTGAGCAACAAACTCTCTGAAGTACCTTGGTGGAACAGAGACTAGAAAATCGATGTCATGACCAGATGTAACTGCTCCTCTATTGACAATTCCACCAACTACCCATGCAATTGGCATCTTAATGCTCACATGAGAAGGCAGAGCATTCAAGAACTCTCTTAGAGTGATGACATCAGACATCTTCTCTGGAGTTGGATACGGGTAACCATAGATACCCTCTGGAGGGCTTGGATATTCATAGACCATAAAGAGCGATTCTTGATCTAGCTGATCTTTGATCTCATGTTTCAACTTGCGTTCTCTCATCTCTTCCCAAACAAAGATATGAGCATTGACCAGCTCTTCTGGAATCCTCTTGTTAGCTTCAATGTAAGGCTTGGCATCTTCATGGAGTTTATCATGAAGATCGAGAAGTTCTTCATCGGAAAGTTCTTTGACATACTCTTCATCAATCTTTACCCACTCCTCGTTAGCTAAAGTGATCTCAACTCCCTGTTCTTTCAAGATCTCAAGTGCTTTCTCGAAGAGTTCTCTTGAGTACTTCTTCATCGACTCAGGATGGAACTTGAAACCTCGCTTATCCATCTCTTTAATGATCTTACATGCAAGACTCAAGATCTGTTCTTCAGAATACTTGAATTCTCCTTTGCGTTTGAGAGTTGAATACCAAGCACAAACGATTCTCCAATCATCCGCTAGAACCTTATCATCAAGTTTACTTGGATCGTATTCTTCAATGCTCTGAATAAGTTCCTGATAATCGTAGAACTTGTCTCTCCTTACATGGATTGCATTTCTCTCGGAGAATGAAGTTACAATTGCTTCATGAATTGGCAAGAATGATAATGCAGTCTTACTGTGGATCAATGCATGAAGCATCTCAAGTGCTTCAATTGAAGCTTGATGAATTGAAAGCCATTCAATTCTGTCTGCTGAAACGAATACTTGGACTCCTCTTGGAATCCTCACAGGTTTTGGCAATGTGAATATCTGGATTATCTTGACAGGATACAAGTAGAGAACTTTCTTGTTCTTCCAACCCCATCTGATAGCTTCGGGTTCACTAACTCTATGCTCTTCGTATCTCTCAAGGAATTCTTCCCATGTGATCTCTTCAGGCATTCCGAGAGAAATAATTCCCCAACAGAGTCCATTCTCTATCAAGTAGAGCGGTTCATTAATGTGAGCCTTGAATAACTTGGACTTGACTATGGCTTTCTTCTTGCCCATTGCAATGAGATAAGCATGAGGAGTTACCAGATAAAGACCATAAACAGGCTTCGTCTTTGCAAGTTCTTCAAGATCGATCTCCATCCCATCATGAGCTAACTCAACAACACAATCATGTTTAGTGAATGATCTGATCATTGAGAGAACTCTGCGATCATCGATCTCTTGAATTTGCTCTCCTACATGAGAGAAGATGATGTAAGGAACATCGACCTTTGCTAAGATGTCCATCTGCTTCTTGATAGACCAATGACCTACAGGTTCATTGTGTACTTTGCATCTTCTGATTAAGTCTTTGTCAATTGAAGACCCATCTCCGATGTACAAGTTCACTCCATTGAGGACTTTAGTATAACCTTTGATCCAAAAACAATCTGGTGCATAGCAGATCTTCTTGTCATCAACTCTGAAGATGATCAAGTTAGCTGGAGCTTTCGTTGAATGCGAAACTGGGTAAAACTTGAATTGAATTCCTTTAACTGTGAATTTTGAATTTCTCTTGACCACCTTGACTTTATTGGGCAATCGTCCATCTTCTTTGAGTCTTTCATGAGTTTCCCTTGACATCACAACTAGACCTTCGTAGTCTGCTGGAATTCCCCATGCATGATCTGGATGTGCATGTGTCAAGAGAATGAAGTCTGGTTGATACTTGTGAACTAAGTCATCGTTTCCTAGACCACAATCCAAGAAGAACTTGACATCTTCGAGATCAACTAAGATGCAGGATCGTCTTCTCCTATTGTGGGATTTCTTGACACCTTCCCCTAGTGTTCCTAGAAATATTAGCTTCATCATTACGGATTGATCGAATTACCATTTAATCGTTCTCTAACAAGAAGTCTTCTAATTGCCAATTGCCCAAGAAATAGCGATCCTTTGAGAAAGCACCATGAATATCGAGCACATGAACTTCTCTAATGTACTCATTGTAAGCCTTCCAGAATGAGTCAGTTCGATTTGTGTAAACACCAATAGTTGGATCAACAATTCTGAAGGTCTTATCGGGATAGACAATCACATTAAGTGCATGATCGAAGGCTAAGCCTCTGACTAGAAACACGTAAACTGTCATGTTCTCATCGAGGAGCATCGAAGCATAGAGGATTGCTTTGTCTTCACAATCACCAGACATAGACATTAAGGTCTCTTCTGGAGTCTTCCAGAACTCAGTAAACCATCTTCTGTAGACTGGATCGTAAACAAGAGGATCATGTCTGTATCTGATCTCCTTTAAGACAAAGAGGTAGCAAGACCACTCAATTTTAGTGCTCGGATAATCCAGACAAGCTTTCTTCTTTGCAGATTTGACTAGGTCAGAAGAGTGGATGAGTTTTCTAGCAAAAGCGAGATCTCCAGTTCGCATCTTGAGTTCTTCATATATCACTTTGAGATCTTCAAGTTCTTTATCGGTCTTGAGACGTTGATAGGTCAGATCATTTAACAGTCTTCTATTTTCTATATGTAATTTGTAGACTTGATCAACTAGACCAGAGATGATGCCAACTGAAATTGTGAGTGTTACCAAGAGTGTAATTTGGCACTTGTTCATCGCAAGTCTCTGAGATCTTTGGCTTAAAAGGTTGCTGAATCGAATTCACACTACAAGCGATTAAAAATTATCTCTCCTCAAGAGATGAATCATGCACTTGGTTAAAGCTCAAAGTCTTCCTGAAGGATGGGAGTTGGCTCTTCTGACTCTCTATGAGAATGGCATTTGGATCGAGACTGAATATGGTGAAGACTCGATTGACTGTCCAATTGTGATCTTCATTAAAGAGCCATTTCTTGAACCTAGAATACATCTTAAAGGTATTATAGCTGGTCATCTCAAAGGACTTCTCGACTATGTTGATGAAATCCTCTATGGAACTCAAGATTACCGCATTGGTAAGGATTGGCATTACACTTACCATGAAAGGCTCTTCAACTATCAAGGTCTTGATCAGATCTCTGCTCTAGTTGAGAAGTTGAAGAAGACTCCTTTCACTCGAAGAGCACAAGCGATAACTTGGATTCCATCAAAAGATCTCCAAGCTGATTCTCCTCCTTGCATCCAGAGACTTTGGTTTAGAGTGATCAAAAACAAGTTGGTGCTCCATGTCCACATGAGATCCAATGATGGTCTGAAGGCTAGTTTCATGAACATGTATGCGATGACTGAGCTTCAAAGGAGAGTGGCAGATTTAGTTGGAGTTCCAGTTGGCTCCTATGTGCATATCGCAGATAGTTTTCATCTCTATGAGCGAGATTTCAAGTGGTTCGAGAAGTTCATTGAGCAGATCAGATCTGGTGTCTCTAGAAAGTTCTGGATCAAGACCAAAGACTTCTACCGATGGTTGAACTTGCCTCTTAAAGTCTGATCGGTTCCGAAATGCTTAAGCTAGTTCAAGTGCATATTCAGATGGTGCTTCCTCTATGGCTAAGAGGAAGCGTAAGAGAAAGAGAAAGAAGAAAAAGAAGAAATAGCTAGACCGCTTGGTCTAGCGTTATGCTTTCTCTACATAAAATTTCTTTTCTTCAATGCCAACATAAGATCCAGTTACAACTTTCCAAACGACCTTCCAAAGTCCAACTTGTCCATCTTCTGGAATTGTGAATTCGAAGGTATAGATTCCTGTGGATTTCTGAGTAGGTGAATCGGAAGTCAAAATCAAAGTTCCACTTGGATCATAAATTTTGATCTCATGTGAGTCTGGATCGACTAAGTTTCCATTGAAATCTGTGATAGTGCATTCAATTTGGACAGTTTCTCCTAATGCAATCATGAAATCACCTCAAATTACTTGCTTGGAATTTGCAGATAAAGCTTCAACTTCTTAGATTTGAGTAACTGCTTTAGTGCTTCAATTAAGAGTCTCAACTTGAAAGTTCGTAAGGTGAGAGTGATCGGATAAGATCTTATTGACAATTGCAAAGGAAATGGCTTGATATCGATCAAGAGTGAAGGTGGAGGAACGAATTCGAAATAAATCACTCTAAGAACTTCTTGAAGCGAACTGACATCAGCAACTAGTAGATTCTTGGCTAATCGAATTCGATCTAGAATTGTTGTAAGATCTTCAAGAAGAATCAATTTGTCTACTAGAAGTTGTTCTGAGGCAATTGAGGAATCAAGTACTTGAACAAGCTTAGCCAATAAAATTTCCTCTAGGGCAGACAAAGAATCTGAAATCAAGAACCGCTTGTGAACTAGCAGAAGATCCGCTGAATAGAGTTCATCTAGAATCGAAAACACTTTATCAATTATTGATTGATCAAGGGCTTCACTCGTCTCAGTAACAATGACTTCTTTCAATGACAGGAGAATTGATTCAAGAGCAGAAGCGGAATCTGAAGTCAATAAGATGCGAATTGGAGTTGAGATGGCTTCTGAACTTGAGGAAGAATCGAAGACCAAAAGCGATTTCATCAAACTGACTAAGCCTGAACTTTGACTTGAATCAAATACTTCAATTGCCTTGTCCACCAAGAGAGCATCAGTAGAGGATGCTGAGTCGCTTACAGTCAAGAAAACTAAGATCAGAACATCAATTGACTCACTTCCTAGACAAGTTTCTTCGAGAATCAATTCTTTGGAGACCAAAGAAGTCTCGGATGAACTAGAACTTTCTGCAATCAAGTAGATCTTAGAAACTAATGAACTGTCCAGACTGCTAAGTGAATCTGCTATCAAAAATAATTTGGAAACCAACGGGGTTTCGAAACTGCTTGAAGATTCCTTAACCAACAACGATTTTGAGGCTAAGATCAAACTTGAACTAAGAAGTTCATCTAAAGTTCTGAGTTGTTTGTCAGTTGAGATGACTTCACTTGAAGGCAATTCATCTAGAATTAAAAGAGTTTTGTCTGCGAGATAAAGGTCAGATGATGCGAATTGATCTGAGATCGTAAAGCTCTTTGATCGAAGAATTAAATCTGAGCTTGATGAACTATCTAAAATCAAGCGTGATTTATCAGTTTTCAAAGAACTAACCGAACTTGAAGAATCTCCAACCAGTAAGTTCTTAGAGCTAAGCACTTTCTCAATCTTCGAAGATTGATCTGAGATAGCAAAACGCTTGTTACGTCGAATTTGGTCGCTTGTAGAAGAAGAGTCTGAAATTGAAAATGGCTCTCGTTCTGCACTATACCATGTACCATGTGAAGGTTCTGGATCGATGTATTTGCCTACACAAACCACATCAACATAAGAAGTCGAAATTTCATCGTTGATTGTGAAGAATTCAATACCAATATTTGTATCGGAACTTACTGAACGAAGATTACCATCATCAACTTTAAGCACATCATCGATATAGAGATCAAACTTTCCAGTATCTCGTTTGAGCAGAATTTCCAGCTTATACCAAGTGTCAGCTGAATAATTTTGAATGTCATGCCAAGTTGTGTCATAATATTTAATCTTGCCATCGTAATAGAAGTTCAACCAAAGCTTGTATCCATCAGGAAGATAATTCCAGACAATTCCGAATCGTTTGTTGGTTTCTGCCCGTCGTACATGAAGCTTCCAACGATAGTTGATTGACTCGAATCCGAATCGAGAAACTAAGACATTCGCACTCGTGGAAGTATCTTTGATCTCACAACTCTTGCCTTCTACAGATGGCGAATCTACTAAACTGACCGTTCCACCAGCATCATTAATCGTCCACTTATCGAGGTTGGTATTGAAATCATCAAAGAAATCCCATGTCTCATCTCCATTACTTTGTGAAGTAGCGTTGCTATTGCCATAATAGAGGTAAATCGTCGTCGATCCAGAGGATGGAATGCTCGGTATCTTCACCCAAATAATGGCATAATCGCTATCAACTTTCTCTTCAATCCAATACTTGAGAAGTGTAGTGCCATCGTCTTTAGTAAATCGAATATCTCCAAAATCAGACCTGCATTTATTATTCAAATAAACGTCTTCACCACTATCGGTGCCAGAACCATAATGCACCTTAAATCGGATTTGATAATCAGAGACAGAACCTGCACTAGAGCCATTAATTTCATGTTTCTTACGATATAACCATCCTGAAAGCCAACCCATCGAAAAAACTTGAAGTGCAGTTGCTATTAACTGAATGTAATTTCAAGCTGAACAGTCCAAGTCTCTCCAGATGCTTTAGTGCCCTTGTCTACCACTTTTCGGTTCAAGTTCGTTGCAGAATCATCCGTACCATTCACTACAGTAAACTCATACCAATGGAAGTTAGCTTCGTCTCCACCAAACGTAGCTCTCCAAATTGCGGTATTACCGCTTCTCGTTGGATATCCAGAATCCATTCCTTTGAAAGCCTTGTTAGATCCTTGAAGACCAGTCTGAGAAGCATCTTCAGAAGCATTACTATCTCCAACTCCTATATGAGCATTAGAAGAATCCCATTTGTTTGAAGTCGTGTCAATGCCCGTAATGATTTCTATGAGTAATTGAATACCCTCATTAAGCAAAACATTGCCCTCAAACTTCTCAGTTGCATAAGGCTTGAGTTCGTTAGGATCGGCTCCAGCTCTTAAGAGGCGATAGATCTTGCCATCTGGATCTTTAAACTTGTAAATCGTC
>Ga0116200_10000176_pt1 | contig 17919 bp, 12 predicted proteins | sample Mar14436cmmetaG_FD_94478 | JGI IMG/M metagenome (GOLD analysis project Ga0116200, IMG submission 94478) | Marine hydrothermal vent microbial communities from Guaymas Basin, Gulf of California to study Microbial Dark Matter (Phase II) - Marker... ... | reverse complement strand
GAATCTCCAAATCCCCACAGGTCCAGGGCGTAAGTCCGGAAATAAGGGGATAATTCTTCCATACTCCCCATCCAATAGCGCCACGACCCCAGCCAGCCGTGGATGAAAATGAGGGGACGGCCTCTTCCTATCACTTCGTAATGGATTATGCCACCGTCAATGACAATAGCACTCACCGCTCACCCCTGCTTGCTGTATTTATCAATGATTTCCTGCATCTTCCTTATGAGTTCATCAGGAGCGAAAGGCTTCACCACGTAATCCACTGCCCCAGCTTCCAACCCCTGCTTTATCTCCATCTCCTGCCCCTTGGCTGAGATGAAGACCACAGGGATATCCCGTGTAACCTCGCTCTCCTTCAACTTCTCACACACCTCATACCCCGTCAACTTCGGCATCCGGATGTCCAACAACACCAGATCAGGCTTCTCCACTATTGCTTTCTCCAAAGCCTCCAACCCATCCATCGCCTGTATCACCTCAAACCCCCCTAACTCAAGGCTGAACGTTATCAACTCCAATATATCCCTCTCATCCTCTGCTACCAGAATCTTTGCCATATCTCACCTCCCTTCCGTCCAGATGGGCAGCGTAAAGCTGAACACACTCCCCTCTCCCACCTTGCTCTTAAACCATATCTTTCCCCCTTGCATCTCCACCAGGTTCTTCGTTATGTACAACCCCAGACCTGTCCCTCCTGTCTCCTTCACCATCGGATGCGAACCACGGAAGAACCGCTCAAATATCTTCTCCTGTTCATCATCGGGTATCCCTATCCCCGTATCCTCCACATCCACCTCCACATATCCATTAACCCGCTTCACCCTTATCTTCACCTTCCCTTCGCTAGGCGTGTACGCACACGCATTGTTCACTAAATTGCTCAATATCTGCACCACCCGTGAACGGTCCGCCCTCACCGGCGGAATCGCATCATTTATCTCCACCTCCAATATCAGCTTCTTCTCCTCCGCATATCTCCTCACCGAACTCATCACTTCTTCTATCACCCCAGGAAAATACACCGGCTCTACCCTCAGACGCAGCTTCCCCGCCTCTATCAGCGATATATTCAACAAGTCCTCCACCAGATTGCTCATCCGTTGCACGTTCGAGCGCACCTTCCCCAGGAATTCCCTCTGCCTCTCGCTGATAGGCCCTGCCTTCCCGCTCAGTATCAAATCCGTGTACCCCTTAATGTTGGTCATCGGATTCCGCAATTCGTGAGATACTATGGAAACGAACTCGCTCTTGGCTTCACTGGCCTTCTGAATCTCCTCATAAAGGCGGGCGTGCTGGATGGCAATGGCTGCCCTATCAGCCAACTGCTGGATGAAACTCAAATCGCCTTCGGTAAAAGCCCCCTCGTAAGGGCTCTCCAGCGTTAAGGTGCCTATGACCTTACCTTCCAGCAATATGGGCACGCTTAATTGAGCCTTGGTGGATTCCAAGGTCATCTCATAGTCAGGGTCCTCTTCCACATTGGGGCACAGACAGGGCTCACCCGTCCTCGCCACCCGACCGGTTATGCCCTTCGTCACGGGGTAAGGATGATTCATATAATACTTGAATTCTTCAGGATAACCTTTCTGGGCCAGGACGTAAAGCCCCTTGCCGGCCTCCCTCTCTTCGAGCAAAGCTAAGGCTCCGGCTGCGGCTCCGGTGGCGGCTATGGCCCTCTCCAGGACCAAATTTAGCACCCTGGTCAGGTCCAGACAAGCCATCGCCAGTTCCCGGTCAATCTCCCTGAGGGTGGTCAATTCCCTCACCCTCTGAGCCAGGGCTTCGTCTGTCTTCTCCAACAGGCGGGCGTTCTCCAGGGCTATGGCCGTCTGATTGGCTATGTTCTGGAGGGTTTCCAGGTCATCACGGGTGTAAGCATTTTCCCTCTCATAATCCTGAACGGCCATAACCCCGATGACTTTGCCGTGGGCAATCATCGGGACCCCCATCCAACTGCGGGCCAAGCGCCCTATCGGCTGGATGCCAAGGCGTTCGAGTTCCTCCTCCAACCGGGAGGGGAGGAAAAGGGGCTTCCCCGTCCGAATTATGTACTCCGTCAGGCCGCTGGGCCGCATCTTTCGAGTTGCCCTTTCAAGGCGGGCCTTGTCCAGCATCTTGCCATCTTCAACGGCGAAGGCAAACTCTATCTCTTCCCTCTCAGGGTTATAGAGGGCAATGTAGAAATTGGTAACGTCCACAAGGCGACCCATTTCCTTATGGACGATTTTGAAGAGCTCTTCCGTATCCATCACTGAGCTTATGGCCTGGGCTATTTCATTTAGGACGGCCAGCCTTAAGGTGCGCTTCCGCTCCTCTGCCAGGAGGATGGCATTTTCCAGGGCTGCTTCGCTTTTAGCTACTATGGCTTCCAACATCGCCAATTCATCTTTGGTGAAGGGGCCATCGAACTTGTTGCCCAGGGCAATCAAGCCGAAAGGCTCCCCTCGCCTTCGGATGGGGACGGCCATAAACGAATTTATGCGGGGGCCATCCTTAAACCACCTGGAAAACCGCACATCTATCTCCAGGTTGTTTATCAGGTAGCTGCGGCCTTCATCTATTATTTTCTCGGCCAGAGTTTTCCTCCCTTCTGGGGGAAGGGGGATCTCGGAGGGGGCATTTCCTCCCTCGCCCAGGCGAACTTTACGCCGAAGTCGCCCATTAACCTTGATGATGATTTCGCCCCAGGTAGCTCCAAAAATGCGGGCGGATTCTTCCAGCATCATCCTCAGGATGGCGTCGGGGTCCGCCCGGCTGGCGAAGAGTTCACCCAGGTCACTAAGGGTGCGGTAAAAATCCCGCTGCCTCTGCTGACTCCCAAACCACTGGTCTATGGCAATGGCCCCCAAAGCCAGGAGTAAGAGCTCAGCCACTATCGAGGACACTTTCTCGCTGAAGAAATGAACCTTAGCTATGAGGAGAAGGCGGGGGAGCATAATTGAGGCCACCGCAAAGGTGGCCAATAAGCCCATACTTAAGCCATAATAGAAGGAGATCAGGAGCACAGGTATGAAGTAAAGGTAGCGAATGGCAGGGACAGGGTTCTCCTCGGTGGCAACCTGGAACAAAGCCCAGGTTATAAGGGCAATCAATATCATTGCTACTAACGCAGGAACAGACGACCGTCTCCTCACGGTTTACCCCCTAACTTACAACTAAAGTGGTGGTCAAACTGAAGAACACATTGCTCATCCAACAGCACAAGATGTTATTCCTCCACCGATAGAGGAGAGCGTTCATAACCGCCATCGTGAGGATGTAGAACAAAGCCGCCAGGGTGACAAAGGCCAGCTCTGTCCAGGAGGTTTTCATCATATAGATTAAGACGTTGGCAAAGGCGGTGATAAAGGCTGACTTCCACATCCCCCAACCCTCATAGTTGTGGAGATAATTGAAAAGGAAACCCCTGAAGAAAAGCTCCTCACTCATAGATTGGATCCCAAATTCGTAGAAGACCATCCACAGGGTATAAGGGATTTTCCGGGGAAAGACGGGATGTCTTATGATAAGAGCCACTGTGAGGAGATGGACACCCAGGGCTAAACCAGCCAGCAACCCTATCCCAATGTTCTCAGCCCACCTGGAGAAGCAAAGGCCAACCCGACGGGCCTCGGAGGGGTATTTCCTGGCGACAAGCAGGAAGGGTGCCCAGGGCAGGAGCATAAGGAACCCCAGCATAAGGATGGGGTCTTCGGCCCGTGGGGATATATGCAAGGGCTTGGTTAATCCCATTTTGGTGGTGTAATCCACCAAGGCCATCACGGCTACCGAGAAAGCATATACCGCCAGGGAATACCTGAAAGCCCGCTTGCCCATCCTCCGCCACAGTATGAACCACATCGGAGCAAAGAGGTAGAGGCAGAGGGAGCCAACCTCACTGATGAAAGCTGATAGGGCTATGGAGTTCACCGTCCTTTCCGTAACACCCACCACAAGTGCAGCCACTACCAGGGTCAGTATCCCCAGGAAACGGGCGTAGCGGCGCTCTTCGGTCAATTGCCTTTCCACCAATTCGGCATCTTCATTAACCAAGAAGGCCAAAGTTGACATAAGCTTCCCCCCGTGCTTTCACCCTTACAAGGGACATTTTTATGTCCAAGGTTCGGAGATGACCCTCTTAATCTCCCCTACAAGGGTTTCGGCGCTGAACGGTTTTACGAGCAATCGTTTAGCTCCCAAGCCGAGCACTTTCACCTTTGCCTTCTCCTTATCCACGGGGCTGGCCGTTATGACTATGATGGGAATGTGGCGAGTGGTCTCCTGAGCCCTTAACCTCTTCAACACCTCATACCCATCCATCCCCGGCATCTTGAGGTCGAGGAGGATCAAATCAGGCGGTTCTTCTTCAACAGCTTTGAGGGCTTCCTCGCCGCTGTAAACCCCCCGTACCCGGTAATTGTGCCTGCTCAGGACCTCCACCAGCCATCCGGTTATATCCTTATCATCATCCACAACCAGGATTTTGTCCAGCTTACCTCCGTCCAAGCTTTCCAAGAGGTTGCGCACGCTCCGCAGGAGCCTCTCTTCCTCGAAGGGCTTTATCACGTAATCGGCAGCCCCAAGGGCGAAGCCCTTTTCCTGCTCGGCCAGGACCGATACAATTATCACAGGGATGGATGCTGTGGCTTCATCAGCTTTGAGTTGCTCTAATACCTCAAAGCCATCCATATCCCCCAGGAGAACATCCAGGGTTATCAGGTCCGGGGAAAGCTCCTTAGCCAGCCATAAAGCGTCCTTCCCGCTCAACGCTATGGTAGCCTCGTAACCTTCCTTCTCCAGGTTATGTCGGATTAATTCAGCTACATCCCTGTCATCATCCACCACCAGGATCTTCCTGCGCTCCCTGACAGGGGTGGGCCTCTCCACCTTTTCGGGGGCCTCCGCCTCAGCTATGGGGATGGTGAAGCTGAAGGTGGAACCTTTGCCAAGCTGGCTTCTGACCCAGATTTCCCCGCCATGCATCTCTACGAAGGCCTTGGTTATGGAAAGGCCAAGGCCGGTTCCAGGGCTTTGCCTCACCACCGGGTTATCAGCCCTGAAGAAGCGGTCGAACACCTTCGGGAGGTCCTCCGGGGCGATGCCAATGCCGGTATCAGTGACATCCACCTGTACTTTGTCGTCTACCACCCTGGCTTCCACTTTTACCGTACCGCCTTCAGTCGTGTAGTTGCAGGCATTGGAGATGAGATTGGTGAGGATTTGGTTCAGGCGGTCCCTATCAGCCCATAGAGGAGGCAGGTCATCGGGGATGTTAACGATGTAATTGAGGGACTTCTCCTCTATAGTGCGCTGGAACACGGGGGTAACTTCGTCCAGCACCTCTGTCAGGTCTACAGGCTGGAGGTTAAGCCTAATCCTACCGCTTTCGATGCGGGAGATGTCCAGGATGTCGCTAACCAGGGTGGCCAACCTGTCGGCGTTGTTCTTCACAATCCGGAGGAATCGCTTCTGACGCTCATTGAGCTCACCCACCATCCCCATATAGAGCAGGTCGGTATACCCCTTGATGGAGGTCATCGGCGTGCGGAGTTCGTGGGAGACTGTGGAGATGAACTCCGTCTTCATCCGGTCTATCTCTACTTCCCTGGTGATGTCCCTCAAGACAGCCACGACTCCAAGGCCCCCTCCTGCTCCTATTGGGGCAGGGGAGAGGGAGACTTCTACAACTTTGCGCTTCCCCTCCACCCTGAAGCTCACAGGTTCCCTTCCCTCGGCAAGCTTGGCCTTGTTGAGCAGGAGCTCAGTGTAGAAGCGCAATACCATATCCTTGTCCTCTTCTGCGGTTAATGCCAGGATGTCCCGGACAGGATGCCCGGTTAACTCCCCTCCCCTCAGGTTCAGGATGTTTTCGGCAGCCGGGTTGATCATAAACACCCGGTCATTTTCGTCTATAACGAGGATGCCGTCGGCAACGGATGTGAGGATGGCCTGCACCCGGGAGGCTTCGGCTGCCTGCTCCTGAAGCATCTCACCAAGGCGCTGGGCCTGGTCGGTGATGAGGCGATAGAGTTCGGCGTTGTTGATGGCCTGGGCCACCTGAGAAGCTGCCGCCGAGACCAGCCTCAAGTGGTCTTCGGTGAAATAGCCGGGTTGAGGGTGGAAGAGGAGCATCACGCCCAGGACATCCGCACCCACAGCGAGGGGGACAGCCAGGGCCGATTTGCGCACTTTATCCACCTCCAAATCGAAGGACACCCACCTGGGGTCTTTGGACACATCTTCAACGATGACGGGCTCCCTCTTCTGAGCAACCCATCCGGCGAGGCCATAGCCAGGCCTGAGGGGAGTGGGCTTGCCTCCCCTGGGCAACGGCTTCTTCCTCCCGAAAGCTGCCCGGTAGACAAAGTGATTGGTGGAGGGGTCGAGCAGGAGTATAGCACCCTGAGGCGCTCCCACAGCTTCGTGCATCATCCGCAGGGCCTCGTTCAGCACCCGGTCTATATCCAGCGTCGTCACCAGTTCCCTGGTTATCCGGTAGAGGTTCTCAACCCGGTCTCGCTCCAGGGACAGGTCCTCCAACGCCTTCCGGAGTTCGGCTGTCCTCTCCTCGACCCTCTTCTCCAATTCCTGGGCAAATTTCCTGAGCTCCTGATAAAGCCGGGCATTCTCGATGGCCGCCGCCAATTGCCCGGCGAAAATCATCACCACTTCGGCGTCCTCTTCGGTGAAGAAGTTGGGGATTTCCTTATCTACAGCCAACTGCCCTATTATCTTGTCCTTGTAGATAATGGGCGCCCCTATCCAGGAGCGGATGCGCTCCACGCCAGCTACTTTCTCCAGGATGTTCTCTTCCCTGGTATCCCTTATGAGCACGGGCCTGCGGATCTGCTGCATCCGCCGGAAGGGGATGTTCCTCTCGGCATCAAAGGTGGTCTCCAGCACCTCCTTCGTCTGCTCCCCAAACCCTCTGGCGGCCACGATGCGCAGGGTATGGTCCTCCAGCAGGGAGAGGGAAGCGGTGTCGTAATCCACCAGGCGCTTGAGGTAATCCAAAGCCTGGTTTATGATGGTGTTCAGGTCTAACGTTGAGGAGAGGAGCTGGCCCATCTCCCGGAGGGCAAGGGCCAGTTCACGGCGCCTTCTCTCTTCCTCAAAAACACGGGCATTTTCGATGGCCACAGCTGCCAGGTCTGCGAGCATCATCACGATGTTGAGGTCTTCCTCGGTGAAGACAGGGTCCTCCCGGAGGTTGGCAGCGGTCAATGTCCCCATCACTTTCCCCTTGGCAATGAGGGGGGCCACGATAACCGACTTGGTTCCAAAGCGCCTGGATTTCTCCAAGGCCACCCCGGTGTTGCGGGGGTCTTCACAGACATCAACCACCAAGGTGGGCTTCTTCTCCCGGATGACCCACCCACTTATACCCGCTTCCACTTCTTCATAGCTCACACCTTCGAGGTGCTCCTTCCACTTGTCTTCATAGCCGCTTTCCAGCACCTTCAGCAGCCTCCGCTTCTCCACATCCACCAGGAAGAGGCGGCTCCTCCTGGCACCGGTGATGTACTTCACCTGCTCGGTTATGAAGCGGAGCAAGCTATCCAGGTCAAGTGTGGAGGCAAGCTCCTTGCCCAGTCGGTAGAGGATGTCCAGCTTCTCACTGTGCTCCTTCACCTGGTTGAACAGCCGGGCGTTATAGATGGCGATGGAGAGGTGGTCAGCCATAGTCTCCAGGGCAACCACGTCTTCCTCTTCGAAGGCCCCTGGAGCTCTATCACCTATGTCCATCACCCCTACGACTTTACCACCAACCCGAAGGGGTATGCAGAGTTCGGACTTAGGTTGCCAGCCAGGGGCACTGATATAATAAGGGTCCTTGCTCGTATCGTTAGCCAGGCGGGTTTTGCCCGTCCTGGCCGTCCAGCCTATCATCCCTTCGGTTATTTTCTGGCGGTACTTCCCCGGCAAAGCCCCCTTAAAGATGCTGGAAGACGCCTTCATCACCAGCTCTTCGCCGCTTTCATCCAGCATCAATATGGCGGCGTGGGGGTAGCCAAAGTTACGGCGGATGGCTTCGACGGCTTTGGAGAGCAATTCATCTTCGTTCAGGATTGAAGAAGCTTCCCGGGCCACTTCAGCAAGGGCTGTGCGTCTCGCTGCCCGCCTCTGGGCAGCCTGGTAAGCCCGGACGTTCTCCACGGCTACCGCCGCTTGGGCGGCGAAAGTCTCCAGGATTTCGAGGGTGGTGGGGGAAGGTATCCTGCCATCAACGGGGTCATCCACGCTTATGACGCCCAAAATCTCACCCCTGCTGGAGCGCAAGGGCACCATCAGCATATCTTCCGGGTGCCAGCGCCCTTCCGGCCAGGGTTCGGCCTCTTCGGGGACCGGCAAGGAGGTGTAGGTGTGCAATTCTTTGCCCCATTGCTCCTTCTTCTGATGGGGGAAGAAGTAGCTGTTGCCTATCCGATATTCATCGGTCAGGATCCTCTCCACAACTTCGAGGGGCTGCTGGACTTTCTTCAACTCCTCCAGGATATAAAGGGGGATGCCGGCTGCCGCCACCCGCTTCAACATCGGAGGGATGCCTTCTACCACGCTTATGAGCACCACCCGGAACCCCACCGTCTCCTGGATGGCGTAAGCAACATCCTCCAGCATCTCCTCCAGGGGGCGGTCGCTTCGGAAGGAGCGGCTCAACTCCGAGAGAGCGGCCAACTGCTCGGCCCGCCGGTGGGCCATCTCCCGTGCCCTCAATTGCTCCTCATAACGCATAGCATTGCCGATAGCCACGGAGGCGGCTACGGCCATCATTTCCACGAAGCGGACGTGGCTTTCGGTAAAGGCATTCTTGCGGTTGCTTTCCAGGTTTATGATACCTACAACCTTGTCCTCGTAGAAGACAGGCACCGCCAACTCCGATTCAGTATCATAAGTGCCAGGGATGTAATCCTTATCGAGGCTCACATCACCGACGAGCACCGACTTCCCGAGCCTCGCTGCCTTGCCGTGGATACCTTTATCGAGGCTGAAGCTTTTGTCCTTGAAAGCCTCTTCCAGTTCGGGCGGGTACCCCCTGAGGGCTTTAATGGTATAAATCCCCTTATCCCCGTCCACAAGGGCCACATCCACGTATTCGGCTCCTGTAGCCCGCACCGCTTCATCACATATCACCTCGAAGATGTGCTCCAGGCTGAGGGTGGAGCTCAACTCCTGGGTGATTCTAGCCAGGGCGGCAAGCTCATCCAATCTGATGCGAAGGTCCTGGTCGGTTAGGCCATAGAGGCGGGCGTTCTGGAGGGCGATGGCCGTTTGGTTCACCATTGCCTTGACCAGGTTCACTTCGGAGGGGGAGAAGGAGCGAGGGTTTTTCCAAGCCAGAGCCAATGCCCCGGTCATCGTCTCGCCCACCACCATAGGGAACAACCCAACGGCTTTCACCCAGGGGAGCATTTCTTTGAAGCCTATCCCCCTGCCCTCATACTTATCTACATCTTCGATGATGATGGGCTCCCGGGATGAGAACATCCGATAGGCCATAGCGGTGGCGTAAGCCTTCTCGTAGAACCTCTCCATTTTTTCACGGTGCTCCGGCGAGGGTTCAAGCCCCTTGATAGCCACCAGCTTTATTCTACCCAGGGTATCCGGCATTACCACCACGCTTATATCCGGGGAGAAAACTTTGCTAATGTGCTCCAGGGCAGCCTCGGCTATTGATTGCATATCCAGGCTCTGGGCAACAGCCTCAGCGTGGGCCAAGAGGGTCTGAGCCTCGAAGGTGCGCTGGCGCTGTTCTTCGTAAAGCCGGGCATTCTCCAGAGCTATGGCGGCGTGTTCAGCCAGCTTCTCCACCAGGCGAAGGTGCTCCTCGGTGAACCCTCCCAACCTGGTGCTCTCCAGGTTCAGGACGCCTATAACTCTATCCTGCACCTTGAGGGGGATGGCCATCTCGGACCTGGTCTCACCGATAACCTCCACGTAGGCGGGTTCCTTCCTGACATCGGAGGCCAGCACAGGCTTTCCGGTTTTCACAACCTTACCGATAACGCCTTTGCCCGTATCCCAGGGGGTGGTCTTGTACGGCTCTATCACTTCTTCAGGATAACCCTTATATGCTACAACCAAAAGCCCCTTCCCATCGGGCGTAAGGCGGTTTATAACCCCGGCTTCAGCCCCCGTCAATTCCATCGCCCTCTCAAGGGTGAGCTTCACCACCTTCTCGTAATCCAAGGTGGAGGTTATCTCCCGGTCAAGCTCCTCTATAATTCGGCTCTCGGTTACATCGTGGAAGACCAGGGAGAAGTAGACGGTTTCCTTCACCACGGTTTTATAGGAGGACACCTCAAAGAGGCGGTTGTTATAACGGACCTCAACGGTGCCCTCGGTGGTGAGGAGGAGCAGGAAATCCTCCTTCGGGATAAAGTGCTCGGCAATGGTTATCAAGCTCTGGCCCGGGTAGATACCCAAATCCTCACGGGCTTTCCGGTTAGCGAAGAGCACTTCACCACCTATACCGACCAGCAGCACCGCTTCGCCGACGCTCTCAACCATAGCCTTTTCCAGGGGAGGCGAGGTCCCTTCGCCCCGGGCAGCTTTACTCAAGAGCCAGAAAACGCCTATTCCCATAATTACCCCTACCAGGGAGATCAGAACCCACCCCAACATTTATCCTCACCTCTGGGATTATTTTGATAATAGGTAGCCGTACAACTTTGAGTGCTCACCGTAATCAATGATGACCTCAGTTTGTTCCACTTTCCAGGGCTGCGCCAGAGCCTTCAGCTGCTCAGCCGTCCTTGGATACGTCTTGTTGCCCGTCAAAGCATATATGAAAACAAGAATCTTGAAAGAAGGAGGGAGCGGGACATTTGGGTTCCTAATCCCTGCCGAAAGGGACAGGAGGGAACCCGGTGCAGACCAATCGTAAAGGCTGCTGAAGACCTCCTTTAGAGCATCATCAGGGATGAAGTAAGAGGAGCCTATGAAGATGATGCCAGCTTTCGGGTTGGGACCCAGGAAATCAGAAGCCTCAGGTAACACGGAATCCCTGAGCTTTATTATGTCACCCTTGATGTAACGCACTTTAGGGTTATCCCCGATGATTTCCCTCCCCAGCTGCACTACCTCCGGGTCTTTGTCCACATAAAGGACTTTAGCCTCAGGAAGGAGTTGATGGACATGGCCAGATGTGGGGACCCCTGCCCCCAGCACGAGGAACTTATCAATCCCCCTCTTGCTCATCTCCAAGGTCACCCGCTGACCGTAGAGCCATCTTTCCACAGCGCTTTTCTTGTAGGACATAAGCCTCTTCAAGAAGGCCAGCAGGGCCTTTTCAAAGGGATTAAGCAAGGATGTATCGTCCTGGAGCATCGCCGCCACAACCTTGCCCGTCTTGTAGATGGCCATAATTCCCCCCTTACAGTTTCATTGCGATGTATCCACTGGCATAAGCCTTCTGTCCAGGTGAGAGCTCCGGATTGCCGGGAAATATAGGCACCACTTTTACAACTCTCCAAGGCAGCATAAGGGCTTTTAAGCCGGCATCAGTCCGGATGTGATGTCTATTCCCCACCAAGAGGTAGATGAGTTTAAAGATGACGTACCGGATGTAAATCCCCGGGGTTGCCCTTATGGTCTCGGCATCTATGTTGGTAACACTCAGGTAAGAGCCGGGGGCAACCCAGGCGTAGATGGACTTGAGAATCCGGCGTATGAGGTTATCGGGAAGAAAGGCAGTTACCCCCACCATAATTACTCCCAACCGAGGCGATTCGCCAAAGAATTCCTGGCATACAGGTTTTATGGTCTCATCCCATCGCCTTAAGTCTCCCCACACGTAACGGACGTTCTCCCTCCCGGCCAGCAACTTCTGCGCCTCTCTCACCACCTCCTCATCGTTATCCACATAAAGGACCCTGACATCTGTGAACAAACGATGGATATGGGTCGGTAAAAGGACCCCGGCTCCTAATACGAGATAATTCCGGATGCCAGCTTTGTAAAATTCCAGCATGCTCCTCTGGCTGAAAAGCCACCTCTCCTTAACCGCCCTCCTGATAGAACCTAGGCATTTGAACAGGAAAAACACACATCTCTCCAGGAGATTGAGCCCTTCCTGTTCTTCTACAACCATTGCAGCCACTAGTTTAGCAGTGCTAAACTTAAACATCCATCCCCCTTAAAGGCCTGCCTTCCTCCGGGCCTCCGCTGCCACCTCCGTTATCTGCCTTATATCCGCAAAGGGGCCATCTTCAGGGGTTATGATCCCACAGATAAGGCTCATAAAGGGCACCTCCTTCTTCTCTCCCTCCTGTTCCGTCAGTATATACCCACGTTCCCGGTCCATAAAGGAATAGAAAGTATGCACCTGTTCGTTGAAGCGGGAGATAGCTTCCTCCTTGAGGTTCTGAGCCCTTTCCTTCCGGGTGATGATTAGAAAGTCATCAGTGCCCACGTGGCCGATGAAATCCTGCGGGGTGCCCACGGAATCCACCACCTCGCCCAGCATAATGCCCACGAAGCGCAGCACATCATCCCCAGCCACAAAGCCATAAACGTCGGTGAATTCCTTGAAATACTTGAGGCCAAAGAACAAGAGAGCCCAATCATCTCTCTGAAGGAGTTCCTTAAGCTGCTCCTCAACCAATTTGCTGCTGGGCAGACCGGTGACAGGGTGGCTGAGGTTTTCATAAGTGGCTCTACGTAAAGCGTTCTGCACCCGAAGGCGCAGCTCTTCCACATCGAAAGGCTTGGTTATGTAATCATCCGCCCCTAGTTCCAAACCGGCGATTTTGTCGCTTCTCTCATCCCTCTGGGTGAGGAAGATGATGGGGATATGGCTGGTGCGGAGGTTGCTCCGCAATTTCTTGCATACTTCATAGCCATCCAAATCCGGCAGGTTGATGTCCAGGATAATGAGGTTCGGGGTTTTACGGCGGGTCATTTCGAGGGCTTCCCCACCCCTATAGGCTACTTCCACTTCATAACCGAGGGAGTCAAAATATATCCGAAGCATATCGGCAACATCGTGGTCGTCTTCCACAATGAGGAGTCTGCCTTTTTCCATTATCTCTACTCCCCCCTTTCTATGATAGGGGACCTGCGGCCCCCATTTCAGGGTAAATTACAGGATGAAAGCCGTGCTTCTCGGCGATGCGTTCTATCTCCCTGATCTTCTCCACTTCCAAATCTCGTCCAAGGGTGTAGCACTCCAGGCGCTTTTCCATCGCCAAGGCGATGGTTTCCGCCATACAGGCATAGGCTAGCCCCTCAGGTAAGCGGATGTCGAAGCCGAAGTCCGGCTCACCGGGCACTTCCACCACCCCTCCCTTCAGGATTACCACGTCATCCCTTTCCCTCTCCACCTCGGGAGAGATATTGGAGGGGATAGCGATGTCGCATACTATGGCTCCCCTTTTAAGGTGCCCAGGGGTTACCAAGGGGTCCACTGCTCCTGCTGCCGTCACCACTAAATCGGCCTCCCGCATATCCTCCAACCGGGTGCTAATCCTAACCTCTCCCCCTGTTGGAAGCTCATCCCGAACTTTGCTAAGCCTGTCCAGGCTCCTGGAAAGGAGGATTAACCTCCTTGCCTCCGAAGCCAGCAACTTGGTCGTGGCCTTCCCTATAGAGCCTGTGGCTCCGAGGATGGCAACGGTGCTTTCCCTTACGTTAATGCCCCGTTTTAGGGCCGCCTCCTTCAGCGCCTTGACGGATGCAGCCACCGCATAGCTGTTGCCGGTGGTCACAGGCACCGAGATGCTTCGGGCTACCGTTACGCCTGCATCTCCCACTACCGATGTGAAAGCTCCTAATCCTATTATATCAACACCTAATTTCTCCGCAAGTTTGCAAGTGGCTATTATCTTCCGGTAGGCAAACTCCACGGGCACCTCAATCATCCGCTTGGCCGTAAGCGGGCAGGCCAGGAGCCACCCCTTTACCTCCTCTCCGGTGGCCTGAGAGCGGATGCCCTTCACCTGCGAAAGGATAAGCGGTGGGAAATAGGCCGAAAGGAAATGGATTACGCTGATAGGCAGATATGTACCCAGTAGCTTGAACCGCTTTTTTACGTCCCCCCTCGGGTCTATGGGATGGATTATGAAGGCAAAGGTGGCCAACGAGTTTGATTCCTCCTCTAGGCTTTCTTCGGGATGACGAAGGTGCAAACATCATCTCCACAGGCCATACAGGTCTTCTCCTCCACGTTAACTTCCTTACCGGTAGCCCATTTGACGGCTTCCTTCAAAAGGCCCACGGTTACGAAACAGCAAGGGCGGTCTTTCTCAGGCCTGTAATGGGCCGGAGAGTCATCATAAATGTAGTAGAAATTGTCCTCATCCTCCTCCAGCCTTACTGGCAGGTTCCCGTGTTTAACCGCTGCTGAAGCAAAGTTCTTTAGGAAGAGGCCGAGCTTAGCCTCATAAGAGGGGATAAGGTTCAGGGCTAACCCCGTTAACCCTATAAGCTTTCCCCTCTCCTCCAAAGACCGCCTGAAGTTGGCCCGACCTATCCTCATCAGGATGGCTCTGGCTCCCCTATCCCCATAAACCTGTTCGATAGCTTCTTCAATGAGACCGTACTCCTGGAGGGAAGGACCCAGTTCGGTGTCATTCGGTGGCTTCTGCCCCAGAAATTGCTCCTGACCGGCTTGCTTGAGAACCACTGTTAACCCCTTGTCTCCCAAGACTTCCTCCACAGCCTCCAGGAAGATGCACATAATAGCGTTGGCTATGAGCCTGGGCTCACCCATAAGTAATCCTCCTTCAGCAATTAACGTGGGTAAAGGCGCCGGTGCTTATGTCCTCCTCTGAATTTAAAGTGGTCACTCTCCTCATAATAGATGTTATGGGTTATGACGCCTCTCTCCTCAGAGCGCACCAGCACCACGTCCGATTCCACCGCTCTACCGGGGTAAAAAACCAGGCCCGAGCCTATCCGACAATTGTGGCCCACACAGCAGCCGAGGACAGGCAGGCCGGTGGAATGCAATTTGCCTTCGTGAAGCACGTGCACCGGCTTGGGAAGGAGGTTGAAATCGGTGAAGACCACCCCTGCACCTACGAAGGAATCCCTCCCCACCACGCTCAATTGCAATACGGCGTTCTGGGCTACCATTGAGTTTTCCATCAACACGCTCATAAACAGAGCCGCCCTGAAGGGCAGGTAACACCCATCGCTAACCACGCTTAAAAGCAATTGGCATCCCTGCATTATGTTCACGTTATTGCCGATGAGGCAATTGGATATCACCACCCCCGGCCCAATGGTACAGTTGTTGCCAATATAAGTAGGCCCCTGAATTATGGCCGTGGGGTCAATCTGAGTGTTACGCCCCACCTTAACCAACTCCGAGCAGGAGAGAAAATGCTTCCGCTCCAGAATGGAGCGGAGGAGAATCCGGAGCTTTACCGAAAGCTTGTCGGCTTCTTTCTCCATCCTGGCCCCTTCTGCGAAGATGCCGAAGGGGACATTTGCAAAATAGATGTGTATCCAGTTCTCTATAGAAAGAAAAGACCTCAAAGGCACCCAGTAAACCAAATCTCCTGGAGGTGGAGCCATATAAGTAGGAACGTGATAGAACCCTATCTCCCGGGCTTGAGTTTCTATGACAAGGGGTTCAGCTTCTTCCTCAATCCCTTCCGGGAAATACCACATATCGGCTACATAGAGGCCGCCTTGCCGGTGGATGCCCTTCTGTAACAAAAGGGCATAGGTAGTTATGGCCTTATCCTCAGGAGAGAAGGCCACACGACAGGGTTTGTTCCTCCTCCGAGCCTCGGTTATGAAGGCTTCAAAGAAATGCTGGTCAAAGAAAAGGTTATCCCTGTAAACCAGGGTTTCCTTGTTATCCAGGGGGATTTCGAAAAATGAGTTTACCTCCAGTTCTTCCTCACAATAAGGGGCTAGGACATCGTGCTGATACAGCCAGAGGGGTTTGTTCATAACTCTTAAATCCCTGGCTGGTTCATTGAAAGGAAATATTTTCCTGTTATCCCTGATGATGACTTTCCTCATAGAATCAGCCCGAGCGATTGTTCAGAGGCTGACAGCCCCTTAAGTTTCTATTCTGTAGGGGTTTTGGGGATTACGAACCGGCAAGCGTCATCCCCCACGGCTATGCAGGTAATCTCTTCCACTTTAAAGGTTTTGCCTCCGCTACCCCACCGCAGCCCTTCTTCAAGTATACCTACAGCAGCGTGGCAGCAGGGCGCATCAGTATGGCGCCCCCAGCAGACAGGACAGCGCTCGTTAACCCAGATGAAACGCTGGTCATCTTCCTCCAACCGCACAATCTGGTCGCTGAAGCGGTTAAAGGTCTCGGCGAAAGCATTGAGTCCCACCCGCAGTTTCACGCTTAAAGGCAGCACCCTGAGGGCCAGGTCAGCCATCCCCAGTACAGCTCCGAATTCCCGCAGGCCATATTTGAACGTAGCCCTCCCGGCCCTGAGGGCCAAACCCTTCCCCCCACGAGGGCCGTACATTTCCTCCAATGCTTCCTGAATGGCAGCAAATTCCTCGAAGCTGAATTCTTTGTTGAGGTTGTTAGGGGGCATTCTATCCACCAGATGCCGGAGTTTGGCAAAGTTCAGCACTGCATTGAGACCATTCCGGCCCAGCACTTCTTCCAGGCCCATAAGGTATGCTCTCGCCATCTTGTTGGGGTAATAATACTTGGGCAAGGGACCTTCATTAGGCCTAGCCATCGGTACCTCCTGTAAGGCTGATTGCTCAAGTAGACCATTCCTGAAGAGGGTGTATCTCGTATGAAAGCTTTGGCACTGCACGAAGCATCGAAGATTACCTCTATCCCCTTGAGTCCCCTCCTCTGAGGTTTTCGGCGAGCGTTTCGTTAAAGCCCGGTGGGTCGTCAAGCATTGGGAAATGCCCACAATGGGACATAAGCTTCACCCGGGCGTTAGGAATTGAACTCACCACCTCGGCCTGGCACGGGTCCACTATGTTATCCCGCAGGCCATAGATGCCGAAGACGGGGGCTTTCACGTCCTTAAGATAAGGCTTCAAGTCGGTCTTGTAAAGCGAGTTTATGCTCTGAAAGAACGAAGCCAGGGTTGTCTTGGAAATGTCCCTCATAAGCATATTGTACCATTCCTTCCAATCCCTGGCTGTCCAAGGAGCCATCATCCTCAGGACCCACCTGAGGAACCAAGGGTTGTTCCAGGCCAGGAAGGCCAACTGAGGGATGGCTGCCATCTTCAAAAGCAAGCTAAGCGATTTGCCTTCTAACGGCGAGCTGACCAAGCCCACCTGCTTTACCCTGGAAGGTGCTTCCAAGGCTACGCTCAGGGCCACCGTCCCACCCATCGAATGCCCTACCAATCTGGCTTTGCTTATCCCCAGCCGGTCCATAAACTGCAACACGAGGGCCACAAAATCCGGGATGCGAAAGCTCTCCCTTCTCCTGTCTGATTCACCAAACCCCCAGAAGTCAAGCGCATAAACCCTATATTGGCTCGAAAGCTCACGCATAGTGCCGAGCCAATAACCCCACGAGCCCAACCATCCATGGAGGAGTATAACCGGTTCCCCCTTGCCTATTACCTCATAATGGACCACTCCCTGCTCGGTAACCACTGAGGCCACCGCTTTTCCCCCTCACTCAAGCATCTCTAAAATGAGGTAAAGGAGTTCCAACAGCACCTTCTTCACGCTTTCCTTATCTGTGGCCACACAAGGTATGACCTTGGTCTTGCTATTCAACCGAAGGGCTATGCGCAGGTCTTCCACAGGCCAGGCATCAGGAAGGTCCTGCTTGTTGGCAGCCACCACGTAAGGCGTCCTGGCGTAACGGTGGAACACATCCAAAATATATCTAGCCTCCCGGAAGGTTTGGGGGCTGGTGCTATCCACCATCACCACGAATCCTAACATCCCCTCCGAGAGGATTTCCCACATAAAGTCGAAACGCTTCTGGCCTGGCGTACCGAAGAGATAGAGGACCAAGTCCTTATCCACAGT
>Ga0116200_10000174_pt1 | contig 17953 bp, 17 predicted proteins | sample Mar14436cmmetaG_FD_94478 | JGI IMG/M metagenome (GOLD analysis project Ga0116200, IMG submission 94478) | Marine hydrothermal vent microbial communities from Guaymas Basin, Gulf of California to study Microbial Dark Matter (Phase II) - Marker... ... | reverse complement strand
GTAAAGGTGGTTGCACCTCTGATTAACCTCGATAAAAGGGACATAGCAAAGCTGTTGAAAGAACTCAATGCAAAATATGAATATTCTAACTCATGCTACATACCTAGAGGTTTTACAGAAGATGGAAAACCCATTCACTGTGGAGAATGCGAGAGCTGCGTTAGAAGGCATAGGGGACTTATCGAGGCTATTGGAGAGGATAAGACGGTCTATGAAGTTGAACCTAAGGTATAACTTATAACTATGAAGGTTGAGGGTAAAGGGGTTAAAACTCCACCCTCTTTTTCACGATTTCTTCCGGTTTGATTACGCTTAATCCAGTCTTTTTTCCAAGAACCTCAATCCAAACGTACCAGTCTGGATTTGTCAGATCTACTCTAGCTTTCAAGCTCTCTTTTATTTTTGCTCCAAGTTCAATTTCTATTTCTTTCCCGGAAGATATCCAGTTACCCCTTCTTTTACACCTAACTGCAAAACTTTCGGCCTCTTTAATACGTTCTTTAGCCATTTCGAAGGCTTCTTCCATTATTATCTCTTTTTTGCTTCTAACTAATTTCTCTAGAGGTAGAACTTTAAAAATAGCTGTAGTGTCAAACTCTTTTATCCTTTCCAATGCTTCATCTTTTTTGAGACGTGTTTTGACTATTAACACTCCTCTCCACTTTGCACGTCTAACTCTTGCATCTCCAAGAGCCCATTCAAGCTCGAGAGCAGCATCACCCTCTCTTCCACCAGGTACTGTTACAAGCAGTGTGGTCATTTTCTTCACCTCTATGGACAAGTTTATATATCCTCTTACTTAAAATTTAAACTTGGTGGGTAAAATGGAAAGGCCTAGTACACTTAAAGTTTATTCCCCTCCATCTTATGAAGTATATGGTCTAGCAAAAAATCCTTTTGAACAATTGGCAAGTGAAGGAATAGAAGACGTAGAGAGTATACATGTTTACCAAGAGGTGGATATGCGCTTATCCATGATGATTTCAGAAATAATCGGTAATCAAAGTTCAATGGCGTTTTCTTTAGTTGGTCCATTGGGAATGGGTAAAACCCAGAGACTTAAGACCATTTATAAGGCAATATCAGAGCAGGGAGGTAAAGCGATTTATATTAAAGTGGACACAAATGACATTTTAAAACTCACAAGGGACATGTTCAATGGGCTGAAACCACCGAAGACTAGGACAAACATTTTCTTTGAAAATCTCTCAAGAAAACTCGGTTTTATAGATCGTCTTGAGAAGATGTTGTCTTCAACTAAGGAGTATAAGTCAAGGGATATAGCGGAGATGCTAACGAAGGACTTAAGCAGATACCCATACTCTACAGTACTTCTTGATGAGTTGGAAAATATGCAAACGGCAAGTGAGGAAGAGAAGATACTCTTTTTCGAAATGTTAAGACATTTTATAAGCAACATGCCAAGGGGTTGTATAGTTGGGTTTGCATGTATACCTGATGCATATGAGGAATATTCAAAGATTTTCCCTGCATTTTTCATGAGGCTTCATTATGAATTCAAACTAAGGCCCATGAGTCTTGATGAAACTTTTGAACTTGTTAAGAAGAGGCTTAATCAAGTTAGAATCAGAGACACAGACGATCCTATTTACCCCTTCACGGAGGAAGCAATAAGACTTATTCACCAACTTGCAAAAGGAAATCCAAGACAAATCCTGAGGCTTCTCCACTACGTGTTGGGGGAGGCCAGCAAGCATAAGTTTGACCCAATAGATGACTATGTTGTAACGACCATACTGGAGGAACCCAAGAGCTTGGAAGAATATTTGATGAGAATACCAAAGGATTACAGAGATTTAGTAGAAACTATAGTATACCAGTTCAATGGAGGGCCGGCGAGCTATATTCAGATAGCTAAAGAAGTGAAAAAGCCAGGAGTTCAAGTCTACGATCACCTAGAGGAGTTAATAAGGTTGGGGTTTTTGGTTGGGGATCCAAAAGGAAACTACAAAGTCCCAGATTATGTCAGAAAATTCCTTGAAGAGCAAGAAGTGGAGGAGGCTTAATGGACTATAATGGCCATGTGCTTAGTGGCCTCTTAACTTATCCTTTGGCAGTTTTATTTGCCTCTTTTTTAAAACAATATGCAGATATTCCCTTTAAAATGAGTTTGATGGCTACAATTTTTGGTTATGCAGTCTATGTACTTGGATCGGACTTGCCAGATTTGGATCATCCAGAGGCTTTAGTTCATAGGGGTATAAAACCCGTGGTCTCTGTAATGGTAGGTAGTGCAGTGGTTGTCAAAATCAGAGATTCCATAGCATTTGGAAATGATACTTGGATGGGTGGAGGCGTATTATGGGCAATAGGAGCTCTTTTTGCAGTTGGGGCTTGGTATGCATTTGGTGCTGTAATACCCAAACACCGAGGAGTGGTGCACTCTCTTATGTTTGCAGGTATTTATGGGTTGTCTATTTTTGCTTTATGCAGATATGGACTTATTTTTGGATTCAAAGAGGCTTTGTTTGTAGCTTTCATGGCTTTTTTGGGCTATACTCTTCATTTAGTAGGAGATAAGGAGGTAAAGTTGATATAGTTCTCAAAATTGTTCCATAATGTTTTTAAATATCCAACCAAAAGTTGTAAACTGGAGGTGAAAGAAATGTTTAGCTTGGGGAGTCTCTCACAAGGTGGCGTTGATGAGACAAAAACTTGGGATGTTTTGATAATTGGAGCAGGTCCAGCGGGTTTTACGGCAGCTATATATTCAGCTAGATACGACTTTGATACACTTATAATATCAAAAGATATTGGGGGAAATGTTGCCCTTACAGATATCATTGAAAACTATCCTGGATTCCCAGAAGGAGTAAAAGGTTCTGAACTAGCCAATAAAATGCATGAGCAAGTAAAGAAGCTTAATGTTCCTATAGTCTTTGATGAAGTGGAAAGGGTAGATCCAGCAGAATGTGCTTATTATGAGGGCCCGTGTAAATTTGAAGTAAAAACAAAGAATGGCAAAGTTTACAAAGCTAGGAGTGTTATAATTGCTGTAGGTGCAGAACCAAGGAAACTCAAGGTGCCAGGGGAGGATAAGTTCTACGGAAGGGGGGTTAGCTATTGTGCAACTTGCGACGGTCCGTTGTTTAAGGGCAAGCACGTGATAGTAGTGGGTGGTGGAAACACGGCTCTTCAGGAAGCTTTGTATCTTAATGAAATCGGAGTCAATGTAACACTCGTACATAGGAGGGAAGAATTTAGGGCGGACAAAATACTTCAGGAGAGATTCAAACAAGCGGGGATTCCTGTGTTATTAAATGCTGTAGTTGTGGAGATTAAAGGTGATCAAAAAGTTGAAAGTGTTCTTTTAAGAAATGTTAAAACGGGAGAAGTATTTGAAAAGAAGGTTGATGGAGTCTTTGTTTTCATAGGTTATGAGCCAAAAACTGATTTTGTCAAACACTTGGCCGTTACAGATGAACAAGGTTACGTACTTGTGGACATGTACATGAGAACTAATATAAAGGGCCTTTTTGCAGCTGGTGATATAACGAATGTCTTCAAGCAAATTGCAGTAGCCGTGGGGCAGGGAGCTATAGCAGCGAACTCGGCAAAGGGTATTTTGGAGAATTGGAAATCTCAAATGAATGAGGAGTGAGTTTGTCTAGAACTTATTCTGCAACTTCTTTTCTTAATTTTCTTGTAAAAGTATCCTTTCTTTTCTATTATTCCCGAAACTTTTTCGACCAAAAATAGCTTTTAATGAGCATAGAATTATATAGAGGCAAAATGTGTTATACATCGGTGAGCGAATATGGTGAAGGGACCTCAGGTTAAGGAAATTCCGGGACCAAAGGCTAGAGAAGTAATAGAAAAGCACCACAAGTACATGGCCACGACAACAAATGATCCAAATGAGTATTTCTTAGTTATAGAAAGAACTGAAGGGAACTACTGGATTGATGTAGATGGGAATAAGATCCTTGATTTCTCTTCTGGAATAGGCGTTCTAAATGCGGGCCTTAGGAATCCAAGAGTAGTGGAAGCGCTGAAGGAGCAACTTGACAAACTGATTCATGGCGCTGGAACAGATTATTACAATCCATATCAAGTTGCCTTGGTTGAGAAACTTGATAGCATTGCACCGGGTGATTTTGAGAAAAAGACTTTTCTATCAAACAGCGGTACTGAGGCTAATGAGGCTGCAATAAAAATAGCCAAATGGTCAACACAGAGAAAACTCTTCATAGCGTTTATTGGAGCTTTCCACGGAAGAACGCATGGAACAATGAGTTTAACCGCAAGCAAACCCGTTCACAGGTCAAGAATGTTCCCAACAATGCCTGGTGTTGAGCATGTTCCATATCCTAACCCCTATAGGAATCCATGGCACATTGATGGTTATGAAGAGCCTGATGAGCTTGTGAGCAGGGTTCTTGAATACATTGAGGATTATCTACTTGCACATTATGTCCCCCCTGAAGAAGTTGCCGGGGTAATAGCAGAACCAATTCAAGGAGAAGGAGGGTATGTGGTTCCACCAATGAACTTCTTCAAAGAACTTAAGAAAGTGTTAGATAAGCATGGAATTTTGTTAATGGATGACGAAGTTCAGATGGGAATGGGAAGAACTGGCAAAATGTTTGCAATAGAGCATTTTGGTGTCGCTCCTGATATAATAAACCTTGCAAAGGCCTTGGGTGGGGGAGTTCCTATTGGAGCTACAATCTTCAGGAAGGATCTTGATTTTGGTATCTCTGGTGTCCACAGCAATACCTATGGAGGAAATGCTCTTGCATGTGTGGCAGCATTAACAGTTATTGACGAGCTTGAAAATGGACTAATTGAAAATGCTCAGAAACTTGAACCACTCTTTAAAGAGAGACTCCAAGAAATGTATGATAAGTATGAGATTATTGGCGATGTGAGAGGTCTTGGTCTTGCTTGGGCAATTGAATTTGTAAAAGACAGGAAGACTAAGGAATACGCAAGCAACGAGAGAAATAAAGTTGTCGTTGGGGCTCTCAAGAGGGGTCTTGCAACTCTTGGGTGTGGAAAGAGTGCATTGAGGTTGATCCCACCACTTACAATAGATGAAGAAGAAGCCAAGATAGGTCTTGACATCCTTGAAGAGGCCATTAAGACGGTTGTTGGTTGACTTCTCTTATTTTGTTTTCTTTTCTTTATTAGTTATGTTCTGAGAGAAAATCTTTTAAACTTCAATTTCAAGTTTTAACTTGAAAAATAAATAAAGTGAGGTGATAATAATGACAATAGAAGCGATGGCTCCATATGCTAAGTGGATTATAATAGCAGTTGCAATACTTTATTTTGCTTATCTATTCATACTCAAGAAAAAGATTTTTGAGGCTGCAGTGGGAGTGGCTTTGTCAGGAGTAATGGCAGCTTTGGTGGCAGTTGTTACAATGGCAATTCAAGTACCTACACCTTTAACCAGTGGGTATATTAACGTAGGGGATAGCATGGTAATGCTTGTTGCAGTACTCTTTGGCCCAACAATAGGGGCATTTGCTGGAGGGTTTGGCTCTGGAATGGCAGATATAGTAACAGGTTACGCTCATTGGGCACCGTTCACTTTAGTAATAAAAGGGGTAGAAGGATTTGTTGTAGGATATATTACCTCCAAAAAAGATGATTTCACAACAGTACTTCTGGCAACAATTCTTGGAGGAATTTTGATGGTTCTTGGTTACTTTATGATTGAAATTTATGTTTATGGATGGGGAGGAGCTGTGGCAGAGGTTCCAGGGAACATTCTCCAAGCAGTTACTGGCATTGTAGTCGGGGGTGGCGTAGGACACGTAATAAAAAGAAGAATAAAAGATGTTTTAATTTCGCTCCGGGTTTAGAGGTTTTTGATTTCTTCTATTTCTTTCCAAAATTCCTTCTCTTCTATGAGTGGTTCAAGTGAGATTCTCCTTGAGGCCTTTCTAAGGTGCCCTATGAACCTAGGATCTCCGAGTATAGCATCGCAGTTTAACTCTCTCACAATATAGATTTCTAAACCTAAACTCTTTAGCTCTTCCAAGGCTATTTCTGCAAACTTGGGCCCTACAAGTGCGACTCTCGGTTGAAAACCGTCTTCTTCTATCTCTTTTATTGCGGTTTTCAAAAGCTTTAAAAGTTCACTCATTTTTTGCCCCCTTCAATGATTTTTACTCCGCTTGATGTACCAATCCTATTTGCACCTGCATTTATCATTGCTAATGCTTCTTCATAAGTTCTTATCCCGCCAGCTGCCTTCACACCGAGTTTATCTCCTACAACTTTTCGCATTAACTTTACATCTTCGATTGTTGCTCCTCCAGTTCCAAAACCAGTAGATGTTTTGACAAAGTCTGCCCCAGCTTCCACGGCAAGTTTGCATGCAATCTCTTTTTCTTCCTCACTTAAATAACAAGTTTCTATGATTACTTTCACTATAGCTCCTTTTTCATGTGCGATCCTCACAACTTCGGCTATATCATTCCTAACATATTTATAGGCCTTGTCTTTTAGGGCGCCTATGTTAAGGACCATATCGACCTCATCGGCTCCATCTTCGAGAGCTTTCTTTGCTTCGAACACTTTTACTTCGGTAGGGGTAGCTCCGAGAGGAAACCCAATTACAGTCGCTACTTTAATATTTGTGCCTTGGAGTTGTTCCTTTGCGAGTTTTACTCTATATGGGTTCACACAGACTGCATAAAAGTTGTATCTTCTTGCCTCGTCACAGAGTTTTATTATGTCCTCCTTGCTAGCATATGCTTTTAGGTTTGTGTGATCTATATATTTGGCAATATTCATTTTTTCACCTCTGGAAAAATCTTTGTTCTCAATATATTTTAGCTTTTTACCCAAAGATTTTAAAATCTCATCCCTTTAATACCCTCGGGAGGTAAAATGACAGCAGAGTACATTATAATGTTTGGCCTCTTTATCTTGGGACTGGCGATACTAATCAAGGGGAGTGACCTTTTTGTAGAGGCAGCCACTAGAGTTGCCAAGGGATTCGGGGTTAGCGAATTCCTAATTGCTCTGATTTTAGCGAGTATAGCTACAACTCTCCCAGAAGTTACAACCTCTGCAATAGCTTCATATAAAGGTCTTAGTGGTATAGCTCTTGGAAATGCTGTTGGGAGTGCCTTAGCAAATATTGCCTTGGTTTTAGGAGTATCCTCCCTGATAATGCCCTTAGATGTTGATGAAATAGCATGGAAAAATTCTCTCTTCATGATTGCCGTTACGCTTTACGCATGGCTTCTGATGAGAGATTTAATAATTTCCAGAATAGAAGGTGGGTCTTTAATCTTAATCTATGGTGGTTTCATTTATTACCTCTATAAAAAACATGTAACTTTGGAGGAACCTTCTGAAGGAAGGGGAAATCCTAAGAAAGATGTGGTTATTCTACTTGTAAGTGGGCTGATTGTGGTAGTTGGGGCGAGGTTGGTAGTAGATAGTGCGGTAAAAATAGCCGTTGCTTTGGGGATTCCGGAGGTGGTGATAGGTTTAACTCTGGTTTCGATAGGAACATCTCTTCCGGAATTTGCAAACTCCTTGACTGCCACATTAAAGAAAATACCCAATATAAGTGTGGGTAATGTTGTTGGAGCCAATATCTTGAATATCTTAATGGTAATCGGGATTGCTGCCTTGATAAACCCAATAAGAGTAGATTCTGGAATTTATTCTTTTACTGTACCCTTAACGTTGGTTGTGATGATGGTGTTGGCAATCTCCTTAAAGCTGAATAACAGAGTAGGGAGAAAAACAAGTGCCGTGCTTTTAATCCTTTATGGCTATTTTCTCTATGTTAACTTCAAATAACACAGCACTCATAAATAATTTCCACATCTCTAGTTTTTTTTGCCCACTCTATAATCTTTCTTGGGGGATTTGTTATTCTATCGATTCCTTCTTCTATAGCTTTCCTATCAAATTCTACTCTCCATTTTCCAGGAGGCCTCATGCATCCGATGCTTAATTCTCCTTTAAAGTGCTGTCTTGCGTATCTAACAACTTTTAAGCTTTCTCCTACCGAGGGGGGTGTTAGACCTTCCATTTTTGTACCTTTAGTTGGGATCAACACATTGAGGACTAAAACATCAATTGGGTAGCCTATGAGCTGGTCAATAGCTGTGTATTCCCACCAGATTTTTCCAAAATCCAGGCCAATTGTTATATGAGGTGCCACTTTCACCCCGTTTGAGGTCAAGAGGTCTATTATCCTTAAGTAATCTTTGACGCTTTTCTCTATTCCATAAACTCTCTTAATGACCTCATCGGCCCCTACAAAATCAAGAGAAATAACATCAACATACCTTACCCACTCCAAGTCACTCTCATCTATAAATCCCACATGGGCATTGAGTTTTAGTTTTGTCTCCTTTTTTATTTGCTTTATCTCAGAGGAATAAATGTCAAGCGGCACTTTCAATCGATGGTCTAGTCCACCACTTAAAAGACAACCTTTGTAACCCTCTCTTTCGAGATTTTTGCAGTATTCGAGGAGGTTTTTCCTTGTAACTTTTTTCATAGTTTCAAGGTAATGCTTTCCACAATGAGCACAGTTTAGTGCACAATAGGTTCCTGTGAGAGAAATAGAAGGGAAAGATATCCCGGGGATGTAGATCTTAAGCTTCTTCAATTAAATCACTCCTCATTAACAGTTGCTTCTATTTTTTCCATATTTTCTAGAATTTCTTCTTCCTCATCTTCAAGAAGGAATTGTTCTTCAAATCTTTCTTCAATGCTAGTTCTCCTCCTTTCTTTCATAGTTAATTTTTCGGCTTCGGCTACCATACTCAAAAGAACCGCAGCTAATCTGGCAGCAGTTTCAGTTCTCATGGACGCTTTTGCTTCACTCTCCCCATTATGAATAATCATGCTTAAGTTGGCCGGTCTAAACTTGTCATGTTCATCAGTGCGGGCTTCCCATAAGCTTAGAGCAATATATTTATCTTTTGCTCCCATGTAGACTCTTATAGTGTATCTTGGCTTGTTTGCCATCTTTTTCACCATCAGATACTGGAGACCTAATAATAAAAGTCTTTTGAAAAACCTTTAAAAACATGTGAAGAATTCTATAACACCCAATGAAGAGTTCAGCCTTGTCTGATTCGTGATGAAGGAGTGACGGACTGAGGGCTTTAGCATGGTGATATCATGGAAGTAATTTACAGTCCCTTGATCGTGAGTATATTTGGAAATATTGTCTTGGCTATTGTGAAAATTACTGTAGGAGCCCTATACTCTAGTCTAGCTTTAATATCAGATGGTGTACATTCTCTTTCGGATGTTATAACCAGTGTTTTTGGATATTTTGGGGTAAAAATTGCGTCAAAACCTGCAGATCAAACTCATCCATTCGGCCATTCGCGATTTGAATCTTTTTTTGCCTTTTTTATTGGGATGGCACTCTTTTTGGTTGCTTATGAGATAGGGAGGGATGCTATAAAACGGATTGTTGAGAACTCCACAATTGAAGTAAACGCTATTATGATTGGGGTTGTACTCCTTTCAATCTTCTCAAAAGAGGCAATGACTCAATACTCTTTGAAGGTAGGAAGAAGGCTGAATAATCAGATTCTCATAGCCGACGCTTATCACCATAGAAGCGATGCATTGAGTAGCGTGGCGGTTTTAGTAGGATTGGGACTTCAAAGATTTGGATTTAGTTATGGTGACGCTTTAGCGAGCGTGGTTGTGGTTATTCTAATAGGAAAAGTTGCTGTTGAAACTGTTCTCAAAAATGTAGGTTATTTAACAGGTACATCTGCTCCTCATGAGCTTCTAGAGGAGATTAAAAATACCGCACTCAGTGTTACTGGAGTTGTAGACGTCCATGATTTGAGGGCCCATTATGTAGGACCGAAGGTCCACGTTGAGCTTCATATAGAAGTACCTCCAGAACTCACACTTAAAGAGGCCCATGATATAAGTGAAGATGTTAAAAAACGTATTGAAAGGCTTGAGGAAGTTGAATTGGCGTTTATCCATGTTGATATTAAGGGGATAACGGAGTAGTGAGAGCATGAAAGTTGGAGAACTCCTCAAAAACATAATTCACCAGGAAAATGAGCTTTACAATTTATATAAGCTTGGAGAAACGTTTGCTACGTATGAAAATCCTATTTTGATTGAACATTTTCAATGGCTAGCTGGTGAGGAGCTAAGACATAGACAAACAATAGAAAACTTTCTTGAAAGTGGTAGTCTTGAGGATACACCAGTTGTAGAGTACTTGGAAACGTTGAGTCTAGAACCTTATTTCCAAGACACTAGAGCAGAGCCAGAAAGTATTGAGGATCTGATCTTAGAGGCATTAATCAGAGAAAAACATAGTTATGAGTTATATAAGAAGCTTAGTGAGATATTGAAAGGTTCTTTAAAAGAAATCTTTGAAATGATGAATCAGGAAGAACTAAAACATGCTTACAGATTGAAGATAATATATGAAAGTTTGGATAAGTAGTTGGATAAAATATCCGACTTCTCCATTTTCTATTTTTTATTATTCCGACGGAATTAATCTGCACTGTTTGTCATGTTGGCAATCTATAGTGGGGTAAGATATATTTACCTTTGTTGCTCATTATCTTATACTGATACTTATACTAAGGTATCACAAATACTAAAATAATGTGACAGGGGTGTTTATATGGCAATTGAAAAAGTGATGAAAAGAGATGGTAGAATCGTGCCTTTCGATGAGAGCCGTATAAGATGGGCTATACAAAGGGCAATGTGGGAAGTTGGAATCAGGGATGAGGAGCTTCTTGATAAAATTGTTAAAGATGTCATTAGTAGAATTAATGAACTTTATGATGGTCAGGTTCCCCATATTGAAAATATCCAGGATATAGTGGAACTTGAATTAATGAGAAATGGTCTTTTTGAGGTCGCTAAAGCATACATAATTTACAGAAAGAAAAAAGCAGAAGTAAGAGAGGAAAAAAGAAAGATTTTAAACAAAGAGAAGCTTGATGAGGTGGACAAGCGCTTTTCAATAAATGCTCTTAGAGTTCTGGCAAGCAGGTACTTAATAAGGAATGAAGAAGGCAAGATAATTGAAACTCCTAAGGAACTATTTGAAAGAGTTGCAACGTTAGCAGCACTTCCCGATCTCTTGTATGATGAGAGAGTCTTTTTAAAAGAGGGCAATTACAATCAAGATTTAAGTAAAGTTGAGTATTATCTCCAAAACTTTGAGAATTTTGATGGTGTTTACAGTATAGGCCGCTTTAAACTCAACAAGTATCACTTTGAGAGAATGATAAACCTCTATAAAGAATTGGCTGAAAAAGGCAAAATGAAGGTTAGCATTGATGAATTTTTGCGGATGCTAGAGCAGGGTGAGTTTGAAAAGTATGAGGAAGTTGTTGAAGAATACTTTAACTTGATGGTTAACCAAGTATTTATGCCTAATACTCCTGCCCTCATAAACTCTGGCAGACCCTTGGGCATGCTTTCTGCGTGCTTTGTTGTTCCAATAGAGGATGACATGGAGAGCATAATGAAAGCTGCCCATGATGTTGCTATAATACAAAAAATGGGTGGGGGATGCATAGACGGAAATGCCAAGATACTCTTCGAGAACGAAGGCGAAGAGCATCTAACAACGATGGCAGAGATGTACGAGCGCTATAAAGGCTTCAGCGAGTTTTATGACTCAGACTACCATCGCTGGGGAATAAATGTTGAAAAGGTTCCGATATACGTAAAATCCTTTGATCCTGCAAAGAAGAGAGTCACCAGAGGGAAAGTCACCGTTCTCTGGAGATATGAGCTTAGTGAAGAAGTGACCAAGTATGAGATAAAGACCAACAAAGGCACTAGGATTCTAACATCGCCATGGCACCCGTTCTTTGTACTCACACCTGAGTTTGATGTCGTTGAAAAGAGAGCGGATGAACTCAAGGAAGGAGATATTTTAGTCGGAGGAATGCCGGACGATGATATTCATGAGTTCTTCTTCGATTACTGGCTTGCTGGATTCATAGCAGGTGATGGATGTTTTGACAAGTATCACTCACACGGCAAGGGACACGAGTACATCTACGACAGGCTGAGGATATACGACTACAGGACTGAAACCTTTGATGTAATAAACAGACATCTTGAGAAAACCTTTGGAAGGAGGTACACCCTTCAGAGGGATAGGAACATTTACTACATTGACATAAAAGCTAGGGAGATAACCTCTCACTACTTGGAACTCCTGGATGGGATAGACAGCGGGATTCCACCAAAGATCCTCAAGAATGGCCATGATGCCGTACTGTCATTTATAACTGGGCTCTTTGACGCTGAGGGACACGTCAACAACAAGCTGGGCATCGAACTTGGAATGACGAATAAAAAGCTGATAGATGCCATCACCCATTACTTAAACACCCTCGGAATAAAGGCCAGGATGAGAGAAAAACCTAGGAAAGACGGGGTCGATTATGTAGTTCACGTTGAAGAGTACTCTTCACTTCTCAGGTTCTATGAGCTTATAGGAAAACACCTCCAGAACAGGGAGAAGAGAGACAAACTTGAAGACCTCCTAAACAAACACAAAGGAGGAATGTTTGGTCTCCCGCTCAACTTTGAGACATTTAAACAGTGGGCTTCAAAGTACGGCGTTGAATTCAAAACGAATGGTAGTCAGACCTTGGTCATAGTCAAAAATGAAAAAGTATCCCTCGGACAGTGGCACACTAGGGGAAGGGTTTCGAAAGCGGTTCTCGTGAAAATGCTTAGAAAGCTCTATGAAGTGACGGATAGCGAAGAAGTCAAGCGGATGCTCCATCTTATTGAGGGTCTCGAAGTTATTGGGGAGATAACCACTACCAATGAGCCAAAGACCTTCTACGACCTCACTGTGGAAAAATACCAGAATTACCTTGCCGGGGAGAATGGAATGGTTTTCGTCCACAACACAGGCCTTAACTTCTCAAAGCTCCGTCCTGAAGGGGACATTGTTGGAACAACAACTGGGGCAGCATCAGGAGCAGTTAGCTTTATGCACCTCATAGATGCCGTTAGCGATGTGATAAAACAAGGCGGAGTGAGAAGAGGCGCGAACATGGGCATCTTAGAAGTCTGGCATCCAGATATCGAGAAGTTCATACATGCAAAAGAACAAAACGTCGGAACGAATGTTTTGAGCAACTTTAACATAAGCGTTGGTTTGTGGAGAGACTTTTGGGAGGCTCTTATGGGGGGCAAGAGATATCCTTTAATTAATCCTCGCACTGGAAAGAAAGTGAAAGAGATCGATCCCAAGAGTCTTTTTGAGGAATTGGCATATATGGCTTGGGCAAAGGCAGATCCGGGAGTTGTATTTTTTGATGTGATAAATAAAAGAAACATTTTAGAGCCTGCAAAAGGAGAAAAAATCCGTGCAACTAATCCATGTGTGATTGGTGAGACGAGGGTCCTGACCGAAAATGGAGAAATAAAAATTGAGGAGCTGTTCAACATCGCCAAGTCAACGAGCACTGAAACCCTTAACGTTCTCGATGAAGGTACGCTCGGAGATGGAGGCGAACCAAAGGCATACCTAATCCCAATAAAGGTAATAGCCTCAAATGGCGAACAAGTAGAAGCATACGTGTGGAAGGTTGGGTTTAAACCTTCAATAAAGATTGTCCTCGAAGACGGAACTGAACTCATAGGCGATGAAGAGCATGAAGTGAAAGTTGACGGACAGTACGTACAGCTGAAGAATCTCCAAGTAGGGGCATGTGTTAGGGCCTATCCCGAAGGATGCAAAAAGGTTATACGCATAGAGCCCGTCGGCAATAAACTCGTTTACACATTAACCATGAAAAGAGTCCATGAGTATGTGGCAAACGGCATAGTCAGCAAGAACTGTGGAGAAGAGCCTCTCTACGACTACGAATCGTGTAATCTAGCCTCCATAAACCTCGCAAAATTTGTAAAATACGATGATGAAGGAAAACCATACTTCGATTGGGACGAATATGCTAAGGTTATAATGAAAGTGGCTAACTATCTTGACAATGCTATAGATGTTAATAAATTCCCATTACCAGAGATCGACTACAACACCAAGCTCACAAGAAGAATCGGTGTTGGCATTATGGGCCTAGCAGATGCACTCTTTAAACTTGGCATCAGATATAACAGTAAGGAAGGGTATGATTTCATGAGAAAAGCCACAGAGTATCTAACCTTCTATGCTTATAAATACAGCATAAGAGCAGCGAAAGAGCGGGGAACTTTCCCATTGTATGATAAAACTGAATATCTCGAAGGGAAACTACCAATAGAAGGGTACTATCACAAGGAAATATGGAATCTCCCTTGGGATGAACTTGTGGAAGAACTCAGAAAATATGGAGTTAGAAATGCAATGGTAACAACATGCCCGCCAACAGGAAGTGTAAGCATGATCGCAGACACATCTAGTGGAATAGAACCAATATTTGCTCTGGTTTACAAAAAGAGTGTTACTGTGGGGGAATTTTGTTACGTTGATCCAGTCTTCGAAGCTGAACTTAAGAAGCGTGGCCTTTATACTGATGAAATCCTTCAGAGAATAAGTGATAATTATGGGAGTGTTCAAGGGTTAGAAGAAATCCCTGAAGATGTACAAAAGATTTTTGTGACTGCTATGGATATTCACTGGTTTGATCATCTCTTGGCTCAAGCAAGTATTCAGCTTTGGCTTACAGATAGTGCCAGTAAAACCATAAACATGCCAAATGATGCTACAGTGGAGGATGTAAAAGCCGCCTATCTATTGGCACATGCACTTGGATGTAAGGGTGTCACAGTCTATAGAGATGGAAGTTTGAGTATCCAGGTGTATAACGTTGAAGGAGAAAAAAGAAAACATATTTCAGCAAAACCAAGTGAATATGCAAAGAAAATACTTAGAGAAGTAGTTGAAAGGGAACCATGGCTTAACAAGTTTATTGACATTAAAGCAATAATTGATGGGACTAATGGAAAGGAAATTCCCAGTTTCTCTTTGAGTCCAAGTGGAAAAGCATCTGCAATAAGAGAAAGTTTAGTTAACGAAAGAAAGATAAAGGATCTCATTGGAATTGTGTATTGTCCAATTTGTTATGAAAAAGATGGCGATTTGGTAGAACTTAGAATGGAGAGTGGATGTGCTACATGTCCTAAATGTGGCTGGAGTAAGTGTGTTATCTCTTAACTCCTTTTTTAAAATTCTTCATAAAACGCTGGGTTTTTAAACTCTAACTATTCTACTCTACCATATAATAAAGGAGGGTGAGAAAATGGACAAAGTTTATCTCACATGGTGGCAGGTAGATAGAGCTATATTTTCACTGGCTGACGTTTTAAGAGAATACAATCCTGATACTATTGTGGGTATTTCTAGGGGGGGTTTAATCCCTGCAGTGAGACTCAGCCACATTCTTGGAGATGTTGATTTTAAGGTTATTGATGTTAAGTTTTATAAGGGGATTGATGAGAGAACAGAAGAACCCACAATAACAATCCCCATTCATGGGAGTTTGGAAGGGAAAAGAGTAGTTATAGTTGACGATGTTAGCGATACCGGAAAGACTCTTCAAGTTGTCATCGATGAAGTAAAGAAAAGAGGGCCTAGGGACATCAAAGTTGCTTGCCTTGCCATGAAACCTTGGACTTCAGTTGTACCGGATTTTTATGTATTTAGAACAGATAAATGGATAGTTTTCCCGTGGGAAGAATTCCCCGTGGTGGTTAGAGATGAGGGCGTTTATAGCTATTGAAATTAATGATGAAGTTAGAAAGAGATTAGTTGAGATTCAGGAAAAGATAGATAGGACGAAGTCTGCGAAAATCAAGTTTGTAGAACCGGAAAACCTCCACATCACATTGAAATTTTTGGGAGAGATAACCGAGGAACAAGCTGAAGATATTAAAAGAATTCTCGAATCTATAGCAAAGAATCACAAAAAGCATGAAGTGAATGCAAAAGGAATAGGGGTTTTCCCAAGTTATAACTATGTGAGGGTTATATGGGCTGGTGTTGAAAGCGATGGAGAAATAAGGAAGATTGTTGAGGAAATAGACAATGCTTTTTTCAAACTTGGATTTAAACGGGAGAAGAACTTTGTCTCTCATATAACAATAGGTAGAGTAAAGTTCGTAAAAGACAAAGTGGGGCTTATGTTGGCATTAAAGGAGCTATCTAATGAAGAGTTTGGAAAGTTTAAAGTTGAGGCAATAGAACTTAAAAAGAGCACTCTTACACCAAAGGGTCCTATATATGAGACTCTTGCAAGATTTGAATTGCAAGATTAGGTGGAGTTTTGATGAAGCTGTTAGAAGAAGTTTTAGGAAGAATAAAACCCTCCGAAGAGGAAAGGAGATTAGTTAATAAAGTAACACGTGAAGTAGTGGATATTGCAAAAGCCAAAATAGAAAAAGTTGAGAGTGAGGTTACTCTTCATCTTGTGGGTTCAATAGCCAAAGACACTTATCTTTCTGGAGACCATGATATTGATCTTTTTTTAGCCTTTCCTCTTGAGTCTTCTCTCGAAGAATTGAGAAAAAGAGGATTGGAGCTTGCAAAAGCCATTGGGAATAATCTTGAAAATTATGAAGTTGCTTATGCTGAGCATCCCTATGTAAGAGCCATCTATAAAGGTTTTGATATTGATATTGTCCCCTGTTATAATGTGAAGAGCTGGAAAGAGGTTAGGACTGCTGTTGATAGATCAATACTTCATACAAAGTGGGTAATTGAGCATTTAAACGGCAGAAACGATGAAGTTAGGTTATTAAAGCGGTTTTTAAAAGGGGCAAATGCCTATGGTAGTGAGGTTTATGTAAGAGGATTTTCGGGATATCTGACTGAACTTTTGATAATAAAACATGGTTCTTTTTTGAAGTTGATGGAAAACATTGAATTTTTAGGGAAGATCAAAATAATAGACTTGGAAGGGTGGCTTAAGAAGGAACCGGAAATAGCGTACAAAACCGTAGAGAGAGAAGGAGAAAAGCCATTGATAGTTATAGATCCTGTAGATCCTAGGAGGAATGTTGCCTCTGCATTAAGCTGGGAAAAGTTTGGAGTGTTTTACTTTAAGGCAATGGAATTTAAAGAAAATCCAAAACTCGAGTTTTTCTTCCCTTCAAAAAAGAAAATTGGAGATTACAAAGTCTTGCTTAGAGAGAAAGGTACAAACTTAATTGTCATTCTCTTTCCAAAACCAGAGCTCATAGACGATGTTCTCATTCCTCAGCTTGAGAGAAGTGCAAAAGGCCTCGAAAAAAGCTTGAAAAAAGAAGGCTTTGAAGTTTTTGATTTGAACTGGGGGTATAAAAATAAAGCTTTCATCATGCTTGAGATTGATAGGATAAAAAGGCCAAGGACAAAACTAAAATTAGGTCCAGAATTTCTTACTAATAGAGCTTTAGATTTTTATGGAAAAAACCAAAAAGTATGGGTAAGAGGGAAAAGACTTTATTCAGAGAAAGGTGTTGAGGAAGGGGTGGTGGAGGTCATTGAAAATCTCTTTGCTAAAAATCAGGTTTCATTAGGTAAGAATATTAGAGAGAGCGTAAAAAATGCAGATATTTTAATAAACTTTGTGCCTCGTGAGCTCGAGGATGAAGCATATCTCTTTTTAAGCAAAGAAAAGTGGAATATAAAGGCCTAAACTTTGGCCCGATGTTCGCACCACTCTTTATTTTCCCACTCGCCATGCATCTCTCCAGAAATGTGTCCAGTATCAGCTACAGCTTTCTTTAAATCGTAAAGCACTTCTAAAGCCCCTTTTATATCTTCAGGAAGATCTTCATTTCCAACATAAAGAGCACCTCTTGTTATCACATTGTAGTCACAGTTTGGAACTTCACTTTTCAGGCTGTCGAACCATGCTTTTTCTGTAGTTTCCCATCCTTCTAGTCCTGGCATTTTGAAGAGCTCATAATCGTAATAAAGCTGGGGGAAAGCAAGGAGTTTCATGTATTCAAGAAGGATATAATTCGCTCTTTCGTGCATATTTTC
>Ga0116200_10000173_pt1 | contig 17986 bp, 22 predicted proteins | sample Mar14436cmmetaG_FD_94478 | JGI IMG/M metagenome (GOLD analysis project Ga0116200, IMG submission 94478) | Marine hydrothermal vent microbial communities from Guaymas Basin, Gulf of California to study Microbial Dark Matter (Phase II) - Marker... ... | reverse complement strand
GTTAGAGAAGAATTTAGAGGAAAGGAAAGAAAATGAGACTGTTGTTTGCTGTTCATTTCTTAATTTTTAGTGTTTTACAGGTATTTGATTTTATTACTACGGAACTCGCATATAAGATAGGATTAGGAGAAGCAGAAATTAATCCTTTTGCTAAGCTATTGATGGTATATGACCTTTTATGGGTAGGGAAGATAATTGCTATTATTGTAGCCGGATTACTATGTTTTTTGCTATTAAAGATAAAGCAGAAGAAATTAGCATTCTTAGGGCTCAGTGTGAGTAATTGCATTTATATAGTCGTAGTAGGGTTAAATTTGGTTAGTTTGGGATTAGTAAAATAAGGAGGTGAGAAAAATGGGAAGTGCATGGATATGTTCCGATTGTGGATATATTTTTATATGGATTAGACAAGGCATAGAGACAAGACCTGAATGCTGTCCACGATGTGAGAGTAAGAATATTGATGCATTAGAAGGATAGAAAATGAAAATAGGCGTTTTTCATTGGAGTTTTGATGAACTCGGTGGTGGTGAAATTCTTGCTCATTATCTCGGAAAAGCATTGAATACAAAAGTTTATTCGGTGATAAAGCATCCAAAAGCAAATGAACTCAGGTTTGAAGATATTTCAGATAGGATACCTTTTGCAGTAAGATTCTTGAGAAAAGTGCGAAGTTTCGATTATCTAACATGGAGCAACATTGATATAACTGAGCTTGGGGATTTTGATACCATAATAACGAGTGGATTAACAGCCAGAGCATTGATAACACCGCCTGATGTTATGCATGTTCATTATAACCATTCACCAGCGAGATGGCTATATGATTTATGGCATTTCAGACGGAAAAGCAAAGGGTTGATAAAACGGAATTTCATTCTACCATTAGCATCAGAATTTTTCAGGGTCTGGGATGTTGCGGTTGATAAGCGTGTAGATTACTATTTTTCAAATTCACCAATAACACAATTAAGGCTATGGAAATATTTGAAACGAAAATCAGAGGTTTTATATCCACCGATAGAGGTTAAGAAATACAGAAACAAACCATCAGAGGATTTCTTCTTGTTCATAGGGCGGTTATGGCAAGAGAAAAACCCTGAGAGTGCTATAAAGGCATGTATCGCTACCAAAAAACATTTAATCCTAATAGGCGATAAGAGCGATAAGAGACTTGTAAAGAAATACGGTAATAATTCTTTAATTGAATTTAAGGGTCGTGTCAGTGAGCAAGAGAAGATAGACTTATTGGCGAGCTGTAAGGCAGTAATTTATCCTGCAATAGCAGAAGATTTTGGTATAGTGCCAATAGAGGCATTAGCAAGCGGTAAGCCTGTGATATGCTCAAATATAGGATTTCCACCGATTGTAATCGGAGATAAAAGGGGTATAATAACAGATGGCACAGCTTATGGGATACAGGAAGCAATTCTTGAAATGGAGAATAAAAACTATGAACCAGATGAACTGATGAATTTTGCTGAGCAGTTCGATTTTGAGAATTTTAAGCGCAAGTTGATTTTCTTTTTGAATATCTTTATGGCAGATTTTCAGAAAAAATTTGAAGGAGAGGAATGTAAAAATGGAAATAAATAAAAAAATTAGGCAATTAGTGTTTTATCTCAAGAGCAAGGGATGGAAGTGGACTTGGAATTATCTTCATTTTATCACCTTCTATGATACAAAGAACCCTATTCTAATCAAGTATTTGCAATGGTTCCATCCTTATCCGAGTTATATAGAGGTAGAGTGCACGACTCGGTGCCCAATAAAATGCAAGCACTGCGAGCATACATGGTGGAATGAACCTTCAATAGATATGAGTTTTGAGCAGTTTAAGCATATTTTTGACCAGTTTCCGAATTTGAAATGGATAGGAATGACAGGTATCGGTGAGGAGTTCATTAATCCTGATTTCATGGATATGCTCAGGTATGTAAAGCACAAGAAGCCTGATGTTTTTATTGAGCTATACGATTCTTTTTTGTTTTTAGATGAGAAGAAAATATCCGAGATAATAGATTTGGGTATCGAAAGGATTTTTGCATCAATAGATGGAGCCACAAAAGAGACATACGAAAAGGTAAGAGTTGGTGCGAAATGGGAGAAAGTTGTAAAAAATATTGAAACTTTTGTAAGATTGAAAAAAGAGAAAAATGCATATTTCCCTCAGTTATGCTTTCATTACATTGTTACAAAGGATAATTTCCACGAGATGAAGAAGTATGTAGAGTGGGTCTCTTCGTTAGGAACAGATGTAAAGCTTATTCAATTTTCAAGAATGCTACATTTTTATAAAGAAGCGAAAGATCTATTCATAGAAGTTCCAGAGAAAATGATAAAAGAGGTTGAAAAGAAAGCAGATGAACTTGGTATCAATGTAGTTTGGAGTTTAGATGTTCCACAGAATAAGCCCCTAATTAACAGATGCACAGCGTTTATGATGCCTTTTATCTTCGTAAATGGTGATGTAATTCCATGTTGCGCACAGAACGAGGGTAATAGAAGGGAATGGCAGCACAAGACAAGCATGGGTAACATTTTCAATGAAAGATTTGAAAATATTTGGAATGGCAAGCGGTACAGAGATTTGATTAGAAAGATAAGGAAAAATGAGACACCTGAAGCTTGTAGAGGCTGTCCTCTGTTTGAGGTGAAAAAATGAGAATATTAATCATACATCCGTTTTTAACTTATTATGGTGGCGCAGAGCTGGTTATAGTGAGATTAGCCAGATACTTAAGGGAGAGAAGAGGGCATCATGTCAGAATATTAACCCTATCAGTTTCAGGTGAAATGAGAAAAGAATTCAACGTGCCTATCTTCAGTAGCGAGAAAAATTTTGATAGCGGTTTTTTAGGGATTATAAGGCAGATAAATACCTTAAATACAAATATCGAGAGAATTGAAGATAGTTTTGATGTAATAAATATCCATAATTTCCCAGCGGAATTAGCCTTACGAGAAATAAAAACTCCTTCAGTATGGTATTGTAATGAACCTCCTACTTTTTGGCTCAATCCTGATGCAAAATTTCAAATCCCTCATAAGATACTTCTTTGGTATGAAAAAAGATTTGTAAGGCAGTATATCAAAAAAGCATGTGTAGCAGATAGATATAACGCAGAAAGATTCATAAAAAGATATAAACTCAAGCCAGAAATTGTTCCTTATGGTGTGGATTACGAGTTTTTCTCAAAAGGAGATGCGAAAAAAGCTAATGAATTATATAAGCTCTGGGATAAATTCGTTGTACTTCAAGTAGGGATGCTAACACCTTACAAGAACCAGATGAGAAGCATTCAAGCGATTGAAAGGTTGATGGATAAGATACCTGAAATAAGGCTTATTCTTGCAGGAAAAGGAAATAACTCTTATGATAAGCAATTAGAGGAATATATAAGAAGAAAGAAACTACCTGTTACTTTTTTAGGTAATATCAAGAGAGAAGTTTTAAGAGATTTATATGCTGCATCTAATGTTCTTATCCATCCAGTAAAGCCACAAGGTGGCTGGTTAACACCTTTTGAATGTTTGTGTACAGGAACGCCTGTAATAGTTTCTCCTGAGTTTTCTGCATCGGAAACCATCAAAAAAGAAGGGTTAGGATTCGTAACCGATAATTACGAGGATGCTATAATATCTTTATATAAAAATGGATATGGAAAAAACAAGGAAGGTAAAATGTTTGTAAAGAAAAATTTAACATGGGAGCGATTTGGAGAGCGAATGGAAAAAATATTTGAGGAGGTGATAAAATGAAAATACTCGTAACTGGTGGATGTGGATTTTTAGGTAGTCATATTTGTGAATACTACCGTGAGCAAGGGGAGGAGGTTATAGCTCTGGATAATCTAACGAAGCACGAACTGATGAGGACAGGCTACAATGTAGAAAAGGCACGGTTATATAATTGGAACTATCTCAAGCAAATAGGTGTAGAGGTATATGAAAGCGATATCAGGGAGCGTAATGAACGATACATAGACAGTGTATGGCAATTGGCAAAGGACTGTGATTTTATCTGCCATACAGCAGCGCAGCCATCAATGACGATATCAATCGAACAGCCTATTTTCGATTTCGAGAACAATGTATTGGGGACGCTTAATGTATTGGAAGCAGCGAGAAGATACGATGTGCCAGTTGTGAATTGTTCAACGATACATGTTTATGGTAATGGTATAAATAATTTTTTGGTTGAAGATGGTAAAAGATTTAGAGTGGCTGATTCTCAAAACGGTATTCCTCTCATAAAGATAAAGCAAGAGATTGATGAAAATGCCAAGATCTTAACAGGTTTAATAACACCACTCCATGCGTCGAAACGGACAACAGAAATCTATACTCAGGCTTATATTGATACATATGGACTAAGAGTTGCATCTTTCCGCCTAACAGGTATGTATGGTGAACGGCAATTTGGAGGTGAGGACCATGGTTGGGTAGCGAATTTCGTAATTCGCTCTATTTTGAGGTTACCAATCACAATCTATGGAACAGATAAACAAGTAAGGGATATATTATATGTAAAGGATGCAGTAAGGGCTTTTGATGCTTTTTTCAATTATCAAAGAAGCGGGATTTATAACATAGGAGGAGGAATTGATAGGCTAATCTCGTTAAGGGAATGTCTGGAATTGATAGAAAAAATAACTGGTATAAAACAGGATATAAGGTTAAAAGAAGCGAGAAAAGGTGATTTATGGTATTTCTGCTGTGATATAAGTAAGGCAAGAAAAGAACTGAACTGGGAGCCAGAGGTAAGTAATGAGGAAGGATTAAAAAAATTGATTGATTGGGTGAAGGAGAACAGAAACCTATTCAGGAGGGGAAAAAAATGAAGGCTTTAATACTGGCAGGTGGCAGAGGAAAACGTTTGAATGAATTAACTACATCCATAAACAAATGTATGCTCGAATTGTCAGGGAAACCTGTTTTAGAATATAACCTTGATAGGACGATTGAGCTTGATATAAACGAAATCATTCTTGTAGTAGGTTACAGAGCGGAAGGCATAATAAACAGATACGGGACAAACTACAAAGGAAGAAGGATAAGATATGTGATTCAACGAGACCAGAAAGGACTGGTTCATGCCATAGAATACGCCAGAGATACCTTAAATGGTGATGATTTCTTTTTATTGCTTGGTGATGAAGTGCTGGTGAACAGCAGACATAAGGAAATGCAAGAGGAATTCGAGCGTGGAGATAGTTTTGCTATATGCGGAGTCATGCTCCAAAAAGATAAGAGAAAAATAAAGAGAACCTATAATGTGTTAACAGATGAAAATGGAAGGGTGCTTAGGCTTATAGAGAAACCTAAGAATCCTTTAAACAATTGGCAAGGAACTGGACATTGTATATTTAAGAATAAGATTCTATCATACATTGAGAGAACACCGATACATCCAGAAAGAGGAGAAAAAGAACTTCCTGATTTGATACAATGCGCAGTTGATGATGGACAGGTAGTGAAGATTTTTAATATCTGCGATGCTTACACGAATATAAACTCAGAAGAGGATTTGGAAGAAGCGAAGAGAATATTAGAATGACGAAAGTAATGTTGGTTAATCCAGGGGTTGGTGAGCAATATTCAACACAAGAGCCCTTGAATTTAGGGTTTCTTGCATCGTTTCTTGAAAAATATGGTATAGAGGTGAGAATTGCTGACCAGATTGCTGGACAAAACCCTAAGAAAGAGATAAGTAAATATAATCCAGATTTTGTAGGGATAACAGGCACAACACCTGTTATCAATGATGCTTTAAGGATAGGTAATTGGTGCATAGAGCATGATTTTGCTGTTATATTCGGTGGTGTCCATGCTTCAGTGCGCCCTTATGATTTTAATCCTCCTTTTACAGTCGTGATAGGAGAAGGGGAAAAATCGTTGTTAGATATTGCAAAAGGACGAGTGGCACTGGGGGGAATTGTAGAAGGCTCTTTTGTTAAGGATTTGGATACGATTCCTCCTCCTGCACGTCATCTTATTGATATGGATTTCTATATGAGAAGTAAAGACCGAGTACCTGATTCGTATTTATATTTTGTTCCTGAACATGGAAAAGTTGCTTCTATGCTCACGAGTCGTGGTTGTCCATTTGAGTGCATCTTCTGCTGGAATTCAACCAGAAAAACACCTGTCCGTATGAACTCTCCCTTGAGAGTAATAACAGAAATAGAACAACTATGCCGAGAGTATAGAATTGACGCTATATTCTTCATTGAGGATAACTTTTTTATATCAAAATCAAGGGTCAGAAAAATTTGTGAGATGATACTTGCAAAGGAAATTGAAATAATATGGGGTGCTAATGCACGAGTAGATGGAATTGATGCAGGTTTACTTAAATTAGCGAGAAAAGCTGGTTGCAGACAGATAACTTTTGGATTTGAATCAGGTTCTCAGAGGATTTTAAATATTTTAAATAAAAAAACAACAGTAGAGCAGAATAAGCGTGCTATTGAGATATGCAGAGAGGTAGGTATTATTCCGCAAGGAACAGTAATGATAGGCTCTCCTTTTGAAACTGTTAAGGATATAGAAATGACTACTCAGTTTATACGAGATACAGAGATTCAGGATACAGTAGGGATTTGCATTACGACACCTTTTCCTGGCACGAAATTATGGAATTGGTGCAAAGAAAGAGATTTAATACCAGAATCTTTCAGTTGGTCAGATTTCAATTATCGAGAAATACCGATACCATGCTGTGAGTCTATCTCTCCAGAAGAGCTCCAAGATATCTATTATAGAATGGTGGATGAATTTTCTCAAGGCAGGAAATTAAAGTTTGAGGATGAAATAAGAAAAGCTTTCCAGCATCCATTGATAACATTAAAAAAAGTATGGAACAACCCTTTCAAGATTTTCAGAGCTTTGAAAAGAATGAAAAGTTAAAAATGAAACTACTCTTGATAAATCCCTATTTTGAAGGTGTTAAGCCAGATGCACCACAGTTTGGGCTTTATTTTCTTGGGAGTTATATCAAAGAGCATACAGATTGGAATGTAGAAATAATAGACCCCTTGATAGAAGCTCTAACAAGAGAAGCGGTTTTAAATAAGACTAAAAATGCAAATATAGTAGGATTGACATGTTTCACTGATATAAGGTTTCAATGCTTCGATTTTGCTAAGGATATAAAGAACATAAATCCAGATTGTAAGGTTATTGTTGGCGGAGTTCATGCAACGGCACTGAGCAAGCAGATTCTTGAAAAATATCCTTTTATTGATATTGTAATCAAAGGAGAAGGTGAAAGGGCATTACTTAAAATAATCAAAAACAAATCTTTGCAGAATACACGAGGTATTGTTACTGAGCCTCTTATAGAGAACATTGACCATTTACATCTGGATTATTCACTGATGTCTGACGCATACACGAAATACTGGAAGGATTATGAAGTGCCAAAAAGTTTACTCAGGCTTATCCACATACCAATTATAGCGTCACGAGGTTGCCCTTACAATTGTTATTACTGTTCATCACATCCTTACTGGTATGGGAAATATAGGTGTTTGAGTCCTGAAGAGCTTGTGAAAAGGATGGAAGAACTCATTAATACTTATAATGCAGAGTATTTTAGGTTTTATGATGCACTGTTCCCAATAAGTAGGCAATGGATAGATAGATTCTGCGCTCTGATTAAGGAAAGAAATTTAGATATAAAGTTTAGGATTGATGTAAGGGCGAATACTCGTGGATATATTTTGAAGCAGCTCAGAGAAGTGGGTTGCTGTGTGCTCGGAATGGGTATTGAAAGTGCTGTTCCAAGCATCAGAAAAAGGTTGAACAAAAATGATAGTCAAGACCAAATTTTAAATATAATAAAAATATCGAAGGATTTAGGATATTGGTTGGTTGGATATTTTATGCTTGGCTTGCCTGGTGAGAGTAAAAAAGATATACTGCAAACTATAAAACTTATCAAGAAATTCGATTATCATAACTTTACACGATTTCAAATCTATCCAAATACCTTTTTATACAACAAGCTAAGGCAGAGTAAAGAAGTTGATGACGAAATATGGTTTAATAGGAAGTTTAATAACAAAATAAACCCTAAAAATGATTATTTCTATAATATTGGTGCTTCAAGCTATTGCAGAGAGAATTTTCCATCAGCGCCATTTTATCAAAGAGAACTGGATTGGCTCTTACAATACTCGTTTGATTATCATAATGTAATGAATCCAAGTTCAGTGATAAGAAAATACGGCTTAAAAGGTTTATTGGTGATTTTAAAAGCATTAATGGATATTCCTACAAGAGGGAGAGTTGATAAGTTATATAGGAAAATTGTGGCATGAAAATCCTTATAACGCCAGCAACACTTGAAATAAGCGATAATCATAGCTATTCAAAAGGTGCTATTGCTAACATCGCATATAACTTGCTCCGTTCATTGAGTAAGTATGAAATAGAATTATATGTCCTCTCTAAAGGCTTGGATATAACAAGGAATTTGCCTAATAATTTGAAATTGTTCAATCTCACGAATAGTAGGATTAAAAATTCACATTATATCCATACTAAGGCTTTCTTTTGTTCAATAAAGCTTTCAAAAGCCATTTTGAAAACTCAAAATATTTCAGTTATTAGCCAGATGTATCTTCCTTATGGTGTAGGGTTCAATCCTCTATTCAAAGCCATAAGAGATTATCCTTTCGTTATAGGCATGTGCGAATTACCGCATCCTCTTCTTGATGACGAAATAGATAAAACAAAAAAATACATAGCAAATATCGGCAAAAAGTTCTTATTTTCTCTTTTTAGAAAGACGCTTGATTACTGTGATATGCTAATAGCTGTGAATGAAGCCACAAAAGACCTGTATAGCAATTTAATGCCCCGAAAGAAGATAAAAGTTATACCTTACGGTGTTGACCTTGAACGTTTCAAATATTCACCTTTGCCTTTTAACCACGATATATTAGCTGTTAGTAGGTTAATTAAGAGAAGAAATCTTAATTACTTGGTAGAGGCGATGCCTCTGATCTTAAAGGAGTATCCTGATGCCAAACTGCATTTTGTAGGAAGTGGGCCAAGGAAGGAGATATTGCAGAGGAAAGCGAAAGAGCTTGGAATAAGCTCCAAAGTCATTTTTCATGGGAATGTATCAGCAAGTGAACTCGTGAATCTTTACAGAGATTGCTATATCTTTTGTCATCTATCCTTCGCAGACGGTTGGAATCAACCAGCATTGGAGGCAATGGCTTCTGGCCGTCCAGTGGTTTGCACTGATGCTCCGCATAATAGTATGGTAGTTAATAATAAAACAGGGTTTTTAATACCATACGGAGATGTTAATGAACTGGCAGAGAAAATAATGAAATTGTTCAGTGACAGGGGGATGGGAGAGAAAATGGGAATTGAAGGAAGGAGAAAAGTGGAAGAGGAATATGATTGGAATATGATTGCAGAGAAGTATTATAAGGTGTATAAGAAAGTTTCTGAAGGGGGTTCATAAAAATGAGAAGGTTAGGTTACTATCTCAATAGAAAAGTAAGAGATTATATAACAAGAGAAATAAAGAAGAGGGGGAAGATTATCGTATCGAAAAGCACCTTAGAATGGTTATTGGATTTATTAACTCATGAAACCATTGATATTAACAGGTATATGAATGATTGCATCCTTAATGATTATAAACTTAACCTCATCAAGCCTACCGATGTGGTTCTTGATATAGGGGCAGGAGCAGGTTTATATTCACTTTTGGCAAGTTTGGTTGCCAGAAAGGTTTATGCTCTTGAACCTATCCTTGAACCTATATACGCACTGAATAATCCAAGAATTGAAATATTGCCCTATGCATTTGGAAAGAATGAAAAAATAAAATGTAATTATTGGGGTAAGGAAGTAATCAGAGAAGGGAAGTCCTTAACTCAAATTTTGGAGGAAATTCCTGATATTACTGTGATTAAATGCGATTGTGAAGGTTGTGAGTGGGATGGCTTTTCAGGTTGTAACGACTTCAAAAGTATCAGATTACTGGATATAGAGTATCATCTTAGTAATAGTATTAAGCCCTTAAAGGAATTAGAGCGAAGATTACGAGCTAATAAATTTAGCATATCTACAAAAAGTAGTGGAAGGGTAGGAATGTTGTATGCAAAAAAATAAAGGATTGGGAATATTTCTTGTAGTGATTTACATTACTGTGGTTCTATACAAAATCACCTTCTTAGGAGATTTTCTTTCGCCATGTATAGGGGATGAAATTAGCTATTATTTCCTTTCAAAGTATCCTTTTGCTGAAAAGATATTTAATTCACGCTATCCACCTCTTTTCCCTTTATTTTTTTATCCTCTTCATTTTTTCGTAAATGATATTGAAACAAAATACCAGCTTATAAAGCTGATAAATATACTCATTTCTTCATTAGCGATATTTCCAGCTTTCTATCTTGTAAAGATATTTTTAAACAATTTCGAGGCATTTTTGGTTGCTATTCTTTCAGTCCTTATACCTACGCATTTCGTTCATGGAAGTTTTTTAATGCGACCAGAAGGATTATTTTTGGTGCTCTTTCTTACATCAGTATTTTTTATTTTCAAATACGAACAGACAGAAAATAAATTTTATGGCTATGCAGGAGGTATTTTTGCAGGATTGCTTATCCTAACAAAGATACTTGGATTGTTCCTTATCCCAGCGTATCTTCTTACGATACTGGTTTTAAGAAAGAACATAAATAAGTATTTTCTTATAGGAACTCTCGTAGCTACGCCTTATTTTATCTATAATGCGTTAAAATTCGGTTTTACAGAGTATGGAGTTACAGGCTATTCAATAACATGCCCAACAGTTTCAGCGCTAAACGGAGGATTTGGTTCTAACATTCTTAGCATGTTCAATGCCCACTTTGGAGCTTTAATTCTCGGTTCAGGGCTAATTTTCGGTATTCTCAGCGTTGCTTTTTTATTCAAACTTCTTTCAAAAGATGTTTCTGACAGGCTGACTAAAACATTAGTAACTTTCTTATGGCTATCTATAATTATAGTTTGTGCTATCTGCGGATTATTTCTGCCAGGCGAGCCAAATATAAGGTGCAGATACATATTTTTTCTCCTACCTTTGATTTTTGTTGTAGGTATAAAGTTTATTCATCTGCTTTCTGAAAGAAAAATAAGCTCAGTAAAAGATTCATTGTTTATTGGTGGTTCTTTTATGGTGATGGCTGTTTGCATTACCTTTTTTACAGGTGTTAAGGTAGGAAACCATTGGGGCGAGATAAGCCTTCTCTATGGTTATTTTAACCAAATTGCTATAATTAGTGTTGTAGGAGGCACTATTGCTCTAACAATCTATCTGCTCGTAATTAAAAAATATCAAAAGCAAATCATTACTTATGGAGGAATACTTCTTACATTGTGCTTTTTCATTTATGGGAACTCTGTAACCATACAAAAAGTATCTGGCTGGGGTAGTTATTGGTATGAAATGAAAGGAGTAGGGGAGTATATCAGCTCGGTAGATGGAAAAATAATTTTCGATAAGGATTTATACAGAGATTTCTGGGGAGGAGGGGTCTATTATAATTTATGCTTTTGGTCAGATAGATTGATTCCTTGCAGGGCTATAAACTCTTCCAATTCAACAGTTTATATAATAACACGTAAGAAAATGAATTCGATACAGGAATATGAATGGTGTGATGAGATAGGTAGGTGTGTATATGTTTACAAAAAGAAGGTAAACAAAAATGAGATTTGAGGTTGTAAAAACAATAGATAGTGACTACAAGCGAGGATGCTCTCGTCTCGATTTCTGGTTCTATGGACGACAGAACGAAGATTTTATATACTTTGAGGATGTATTTTTTGGCTTGAAGAACCAAATTCTCTTGAAGAATTTGGTAGGTGAAACAGAGTTACAGGTTACAAAGTCATGCCTGTGGCTCGATAAGTTCTATCCTCCTCGTTCTCGGCAAAGTATCCAGAACCTCATCAGCAGTATTGACAGAATTCATCAAATCCAGAAAGGAAACCTCTATGTCCATGCTGCATGTGTATCCAGTGATGATATGACAATTCTAATAGCTGCCTATCCAAATGTAGGAAAGACGCTTTCTACGTTACAATTTCTCAAAGAAGGATGGAAATACATAAGCGATGATACAGTTCTAATTAATAATAAGGGCTATGCATTCCTTACAGCTTTTCCTTCGGCAATTGGATACGAAGATTTTCTAAGGTTCATAAATCCTTCTGATATAGGACGATGGAGGTTTTATCGAAAGTTAATAAAGGGAAAAATAAACCATCTTAATAAGGCTATTGAAAGAGTAACCAAACCTCCAACCCTTAAATTAGCCGATTTATATCCAACCAAAGCCAGTGCGAAGGTAGATATGGTAGTTACAGTTGAGATAGGACCGAGAAGGATTAAGAAGATGAGTTTATCAGAACTTGCGGAGAAGATAACTAATATCAATAGCTATTCGCTCGGAAGAATCAATAATCCTCTGATTTGGGCTTATTCTTACTTTAATGATGATTTCAGCGTTAATAGGATTGAAAATAACGAAAAAACGAATTTGATAAAGTTTCTTGAGAATTGCAACGGGGAGTTTTATAGTCTGGCTTGCAATGATTGGAACTGGATTAAGGTATTTAAGGAAATAGGTATCAGAATTCAATTCAATAGAGTATTTAAATCTTTATATATAAATAGATATTAATTATAATTATAGTGTAGGAGGAGGTGATAAAAGAGATGTATGTAAGATTCGGGAAGAATAAAGTCCCTTTTAAAACACCGAAGGACTTGAAAAACAAACGAGAAATAGGTATATATAAAATAAGGGACGATGAAAGGGGCGTATTGTGGGCTATTATCAGGTATGTTAGGAAAGGAGATAAAGGGGGCATACCAAGAGGAGTAATAAGGGTTAGATTGCCAGCAATAGCAAAGAACTACGCAGATGACGCCTTTGGAATAGGGGGGAGATAAAAATTATCTTTCTCCTATATATTTAGTTAAGATAGAATTGGAATAAGATATTTTTATGACGAATTGGAAGAAAATAGAAGCTCTTAAGCAAGAGTTAGGACTTCACAGGGTTGAGATAGCGAGAACATGTTTACAGCAAAGTTTTGGGTTGATGTTCAGGAAATCCATTCCTGATGATTACGGTATGTGGTTCGAATTCAAAAAACCTAAAAATGTTCTGGTGCATACATGGTTCATGCGATTCCCTATTGATATCTGGTTTTTTGATGGGAATTTTAAGGAGATTAAGGTTATTAAATGCTTAGAGCCATGGCGAATTGTAAGAATGGATGATGTAAAGAGTGTTTTAGAAATGAAATGCAGAAGGTAAAAATGAAAATACCAAAACAGAAACGAATAAAATATATTGGTGGTTTAAAGTTACTTCTGGCACGGTCTTCGTTCTATATCTCAATCTTAAACTTCCTGATGCTTGCAAGCACTTCATATGTAGTGGTGATAAAAAAATATTTTTATATCCCATTCTGGCTGTTTTTACTGAGTATGGTGGCTGTGGTAGTGGTAGTAATGATTTTTGAATGGGCTGTTATGTTACCATCTGAAATATCCTTCACGAACTGGCAAACTTATGAACATAACAATCCAATCAGAAAGGATTTGGAGTTCATAAAACAAGATTTGGATGAGTTGAAGAAAAAAATACTTTAAATATTTATATATAAGTACAGATATATATAATAATTGTAAATGGGGGTGATAATCATGTTGGAAGGAATGAAAGCTAAATGGGAATTCGCCAAGGCGGTAGCAGAGAAGAAAGTCATAGACTTCTTAGGCGATAAGCGAGGACAGATGGATGCAACCTCAATAGCGGTTACAGTGGTTATTCTGGTGACTGTCACAGCTATCGGTGCTTACATTGCCAATGAGATATACACTATAGCGGCAGTAACCTCTGGTAGTTCGTTCTATACAGCGGCACAGAAAGTGCCAAGCATAATGAACACTTCGTATGGATTACTGCTGATACTGGTGATAGCAGCAATTGCAGGGGTAATAATAACCTACCTCCTTGGTGCATTCGGCGGTGCTGGAGGTCGAAGAGGTGGACTGTGAGCTACTAAAAAGTGTAGAGGGCATAAAAACACTTTGCCCTTTACACTTAATTTCCCTTATTTTTATTTTTTCAATAGCGATAAAATTAGCAATTTTATGGACTATACAGAGCCCTCATATAGTATTTGACGAATCAAATTATTATGTAATAGCAAAACAAATCTGGGAAGACAAGGATTTTCACATAAATATGCATCCATTCCCACAATATCCACCCCTCTACCCGTTTTTGATTTCGCCAATAGTAGGAGGCATAGAGGATAAAATTCTATCTTTTCATTGTATCTTGGTTCTGAATGCATTTTTATCGAGCCTGATAGTATTGCCTGCCTATTATCTCGCTAAGGAGTATCTGAATGAGAATGACAGCATAATTGTAGCGTTTCTAACGGTATTAATGCCACCGAGTTTCATTTATTCCTTTACAATCATGGCAGAGAATTTATTTTTTCCTTTATTCTTAACAAGTGTTTGCTTCATGACAAGGGTATATAAATCCAACAATTCCAAAAATAACCTTTTAGTAGGAATATTCATAAGTTTAACTATCCTAACAAAACTGATAGGGCTTGTTTTGGCGGTAGTTTATCTTTTAGAAGTTCTATATTTGAGATGGAAAGAAAAAACTGGATAGGGGTTTTGATAATAGCACTGGTTGTAGGTTCATATTTCCTTTCTAATGCGTTATACGATGGAGGGCATGATGATGAAGAATACTCAATAACAGGTTATGGAGGTTTTAATTTGCCAGATAAAGGATTAATAGCACAGATCTTCTCAGAGATTCTATATCTTGTGATTGCAGGCTGTGGATTAGTTTTTATGGTTGGATTCGTTGGAATTAAGAAATATAAGCTGATATGGATTATTATAGCAAGCCAAATACTGGTAGCTGCATGGTTCATGTCAGGCACAAGATTGGTGCATGGGCGTTATGTAGATATTTTGTTTCCCTTGATTTTGATAAGTTGCTCAGGAGGTTTGAAACTAAAAGAAGAGGAATTCCGAAAAGATTATCTATTGATAGGTTTTTATGTTTCAGTAATAGCATCTGTATTTTGCAGAGATTTGTGGATTGATACGATAAACTCATTTATATCCTTCTTTGCCTATCTACCAGTAAAGATAATACTACCGATATTTCCTGTTATAGGACTTTTAATGGTGTTATGGAACAAGCGAGCAACAAAGGTTTTTATTGTTCTTATACTTTTGATAACTTTTACTCTTAGCAATGTTTCAAATTTTAAGTATGTAGAGGTTGCATCAGGGAATGCTTATGAAAGTGCTGAGATAGGACGATACCTTGCCGAGCATAAAATAAACAATGTAACCTTCGATAAAGATGATTACGAAAATTACTGGGCTTCGTATTGCTTGATTAGATACTGGTATGGAAAAGATTTAAGGATAGAAGAGGTGAGCAACCAAACCAGTGGATGGCTAATCAGTTCAAAAACTTTAGGAGGTGAAAAAACGATAGAACAGAAAAATTTATCTGCACTTGAGAATGGGAACGATAGCCTAAAACTTTATATATTACAAAAATAAAATATTAAATGTGGAACTCTGGTAAAGATGGGAGAAGAAATATCTGCTGGAGGAACTGGTATAGAACCAGTAGGTGGAGGAGCGGAATTTGATAACGAGTGGGTCCGTTTCCTTTCAGAATTGAACAAGGATGCATCACTTGCGGACTTAGTATCTTACTTGAGAAGAGCAAACCTAACGGATAGAGCGAAATGGAAAATTCGGATATACATTACAACACTACTGGATAGAGAGTTTGCAGTATCCAGAATAACAGATAGAGTTGACCATAGAAGATTGATGGACGATAAGAACCTGATAGATGCAGATTTAACTCTTGGCTTAACGAGATTCGATATTACACCAGAGTTCCACCATATTGTTAATTTGATAAGAATAAAATTCGGTATAAAAGTTAGGAGGAGCATGGGCGGGTTCGAGCGCCGAATGATACCTACTCAAATAACAGAAACCTTAGCGGAAGAGAAATCGCAAGCTATGGAGGAAGAAGGAAGGAGTCGTAATATATCTGAGCATATTAGAACTTTATTTAGGTAGGTGAGGAAAAGAAAAATGATGGTAATAAATGAAACAGTATTTATGGGCATGGCACTTAGCATTATAGGTCTGGTTTTTGGATTAATAATACTAATAATATCAATCAAGCGATACGCACCAGAGGCGTTTATCTTTATGAAAGCGAGGAAACGAGGCATACCACTGGCGTTTGTTCATTATCCTGATGGAATAATAAAGCCATATATTCCACGAGTAGAAATCAAAAATCCAGAATCAGCATCACCATACTATTCAATTGGTGATGTAGGTATAAAATTCACCAATCCTGATGGCACAAAGGTTGAGCGTTGGTATGGCGAAGTACCTGTTTATCATTACTTTAAGAACATACCTGAGCCAGTATCAAACATTCAGGCAATAGCATACTCACAGTTAAAAGATTTTTTGAAACAAAAAGGTATGAGCATAGAGGGCATAGAGGATGTAGCGTTTTATGTGATGACAGAACTTGAGAAAGGCAAAGATGTTGAGCGAGCAATAAGGAATGCACAGGTGGAAGATGAAGAGACAAAGGCACGACTACTAAAATTTGCAGAGTGGATAAAAAAGAACAAGGAGGAGGTAGATAGATTGAAATTGGAATCAGGAATATATACCTACCAAACAGCAATGCAGGCACTGGATTCCACGATAGCATACACATCCGCAAATGTTGCTCATGCGAAATCGGTATGGCAGGCATGGTTCCAGAACAGGATGGAAGCAACCAGAGAGAACCTGATAAGGTATGGTATATTCCTGTTCCTTGCGGCACTGGCTGCTGGGATTGTTTATCAATTCTTAAAGTAAAATGGTTAGGAGGTGATATAAAATGGAAAAATGTAAGATATGTGGTAAGGAATTTAAAAATGTGCATGGGCTGAGTTTACACCTGTATGCAGCGCATAAAATGAAAAAAGTAGAATATGATGAGAAATATGGAGATAGTCCTTCTCAGGTAGATTTGCAGGAAAATAGTTTGCAGGGAGATAAGGAGGAAGAAACACCAAAAATACCAATAGAAAATCAAGATGAAAAGATAATAGAACAGAAAATCAATGAAGAACCAGTAATAACGAGAATAAGCATTGTTGAATGGTTAGATAAGAAAATGAGGTCAGAATGGGTAGCAGTCTTCGAGGAGGAGGGAGTTATGCAAACAGCAGAGCCAGTAGCAGTGGGAATAATAAGCACAGAAACAGAGCAATTCCCTGGATTGTTGATTATGTCAGTGGATGGGAGATTATTACCACCTTGGCTATTCGAGAATTTCAGAGGATTCTTTACATACAAAGAGTTACGAGCAATAGAAAAAAGGAGGAAGGAGGAAGAGAAGTTACAGAGGAAAATGAGAGTAGTAGGGGGATTAAGAGGAAAATATCAAGAATCACAACAGAGACAGGAAAGACAACTACCAGTAGATTTACTTGATAAGATTAAGAGTTCTATGAATGAAACTGAAAGGAGTTACAAAAACACAGCCAAACCTAATATTTTCAATATAGATATGCAACACTTAGCAAAGCAGAGTAATAATATTCTGAGCTTCAAGCGAAAGAGATGAGTGGAGATATAGGGCATGAAAAATTTGAACTCGTAGAGGGCAGAATACAGATTCTTAACCTTATAGCTACCTATTTGATAGAGCTAAACGAATATCGTGCTGAGATATACACAGCATTGAAATTCTCGAAGATAACACCATCTATCAAGCAGAACTTTTTTAAGAGTTTCAGAAGGTTTTATGACATAACATCAGGCGTGGTTGAGGATGATGATTTAAAAGCAGATGTAGAGAAGTGGTTT
>Ga0116200_10000172_pt1 | contig 18005 bp, 22 predicted proteins | sample Mar14436cmmetaG_FD_94478 | JGI IMG/M metagenome (GOLD analysis project Ga0116200, IMG submission 94478) | Marine hydrothermal vent microbial communities from Guaymas Basin, Gulf of California to study Microbial Dark Matter (Phase II) - Marker... ... | reverse complement strand
TATATTAAAATTATACCGGGGGATAGAGTTATTGTTGAAATTTCACCGTATGACCCTACAAGGGGAAGGATAATAAGGAGATTATAAAGAGGAGAAAAAAATGAAAGTGAGAGCTTCTGTAAAAAAGATATGTCCTAAGTGTAAAATAATAAGAAGAAAAGGGGTTGTAATGGTTATATGCAGTGACCCCAAGAAAGGACCAAAACATAAACAGAGACAGGGATAAGGAGGTAAAATGGCAAGAATTTTGGGTGTTGAAATACCGAACGAGAAAAAAGTTGTAATAGGGTTAACCTATATTTATGGAATTGGTCATTCTCGTGCAAAAGAGATAGTTGAAGCTACAGGAATTGATGGGAATAAAAAAGTAAAAGACCTCACTGAGGAAGAAATTGGAAAAATAGGAAGTTATATACAGCAGAATTTTAAAATAGAAGGAGAGCTCAGACAGGAAATTTCTGAAAATATTAAGAGATTGATAGATATAAACTGCTATAGAGGTATAAGACATAAACTATCTCTTCCTGTAAGAGGACAGAGAACACGTTCAAATGCAAGAACAAGGAAAGGGCCGAGAAAAACTGTTGGTGTTATAAGAGATAAAGCAGCAAGAAAAGCTTTGAGAGAAAAATTAAAAAAGGAGAGAGGTGAATAATGGCTGGAAAGAAAAAATATACAAAGAAAAAGAAAAAACATCTCAATGTGCCAACTGGAATTGCTCATATAAAAGCTACTTTCAACAATACCATTATCACAATTACAGACCTTGAAGGGAATGTGCTTCTCTGGGGAAGTGCTGGAAGTGTTGGATTTAAAGGGACAAGAAAAGGAACTCCCTTTGCAGCACAGGTGGTGGCAGAAAATGTTGCAAAAAGAGCTCAGAATATGTTGAATATGAAAGAAGTTATGGTAAGAGTTAAAGGGCCAGGCCCTGGAAGAGAAACAGCGATAAGAGCATTACAGAGTGCAGGATTAAATGTAATTTCTATTAAAGATGTAACCCCTATTCCACATAATGGTTGCAGACCACCAAAAAGAAGGAGAGTATAAATGGCAAGATATATAAAACCTTTATGTAAAATCTGCAGAAAATATGGAGAAAAACTTTATCTGAAAGGGAAAAGGTGTGAAACTGATAAATGTCCACTTGACCCAAGGAGAAAGAAAATAAGGATAATAAGAAGGAAAGAGACTTCTGAATATGGGAGGCAATTAAGGGAAAAGAATAAGGTGAAGATATTCTATGGAGTTCTTGAAAGACAGTTTAAAAGATATTTTGAAATGGCAAAGAAAATGAAAGGAACAACAGGAGAAATATTGCTCCAATTGCTTGAAAGAAGACTTGATAATGTGGTTTACAAATTGAACTTTGCACATTCAAGAAGAATGGCAAGACAGATAGTATCACATGGTGGTATTCTTGTGAATGGAAAGAAAGTTGACAGGCCAGGGTATCTGGTTGAGGTTGGAGATGTGATAAGTGTAAAACCAAATAGCAGGCATGAGAAACTTGTCAGAAAATGTCTTGAAGAAAGAGAAGATAAGTTAATCCCTGCATGGTTGGCACTTGATAAAGAAAAACTTGAAGGAAGAGTTTTGAGATTCCCCACAAGGGAAGAAGTTTCAATACAGGTGGACGAACAGCTTATAGTAAACTATTATTCAAAATAAGAGGAGGAAAAATGAAAGAGTTTGTTTTTCCTTCAAAATTCTTCTGGGAAAAAGATACATACAGACAAAATTACGGGAAATTAATAATTGAACCTCTTGAAAGAGGTTATGGGGTTACCATTGGAAACGCATTAAGAAGAGTCCTTCTCTCATCTATTCCTGGAGTAGCCATTACCGGGTTGAGAATAGATGGAGTTCCACATGAATTCACAACAATAAAAGGTGTTAAAGAGGATGTGACAGAAATTGTCTTGAATTTAAAACAGGTTCTTCTAAAACCAATCATTTCAGATTTTCCTCATACTGTAAGAGTGGAAATTAAGGGTAAGGAAGAAATCTGTGCTGAAGACCTTATACCTGATGGGAGTGTGGAGGTTATAAATAAAAAACTCCATATTGCAACATTAACACCCGATACATCTTTAAAGATGGAACTTGATATTACAAAAGGATTTGGATATCTACCTGTTGAAAAGATGAAATTAATAAAGAAAGATTATCCTGTTGGAACAATTTTGATAGATGGAATATACAGCCCTGTAAAAAAGGTAACTTTCCATATTGAAAATACAAGGGTTGGACAATTTCTTGATTATGAAAAACTTATAGTTGAAATCTGGACAACAGGAGCAATCTCTCCAATGGAAAGTATCAAATATACCACTTCTCTTCTCACAAAACATTTTGAGATGATTGAAAAAGAGCAGAAGATACAGGAAGAAGTTGAAGAAAAAGAAGAAGAGAAAAAGGAAGAAGAACTTGATATTCCCATTGAAGAACTCAAATTATCAACAAGAGTATGTAATGTTCTTGCTTCAAGAAATATAAAAACATTGAGACAATTGATAAATACTCCTGTAGAGAGATTGAGAGAAATGAAAAATCTTGGTGAAAAGTCAATTAATGAAATAGAAGAAGTCTTAAAGAAGAGAGGTTATAAATTACTTTCCTTTGCAGAACTTTCTCAAAAAGAAGAAAAAGAAAAGGAAAAAAATGAGACATAAAAAAGACATCAAAAAACTTGGAAGAAATAAGGGACATAGAAAAGCATTGATGAGAAATCTTGCAATAAGTCTTTTTACCCATGAGAAAATTATCACCACAGAAGCAAAAGCAAAGCAGTTAAGGAGAGTTGTTGAAAGACTGATAACCCTTGGAAAAAAAGGAGACCTTTCCAGTATAAGAAGAATAAACTCCTTTCTAAATAACCGGGATATTACAAGGAAAGTTAGAGAAATTGCAGAAAGATATAATGATAGAGAAGGTGGTTATACAAGAATAATAAAGATAGGACAGAGAAGAGGTGATGGAGCAAAGTCAGTAATAATCACCCTGATATGAACAGAAATTTAAAAGTTCTTGATAAATTTGATAATAAAGTAAACATTTATGAACTTATAGTGGATAGAGCGGAAAGGGCGCATAATATTTTAAATGGCGCTCCTCCTCTTGTCAATATAAAAGAAGATTCAATCACTCAGATAGTAATGGAGGAGGTGTTGAGTAAGGAGAAATGAGAGAAAAGTTTATTAAATTGTTAAAGTTAATGAAAGAGAAAGATGCTTCAGATTTACACCTCAAGGTTGGAAGAAAGCCGATATTCAGGATAAGAAAGGACCTCGTTGAAGTGGATGACTGGAATGGAGCTGTTAAAGAGGATGATATTGCAAAAATTATAGATCTAATAATGCTACCGTTTCAAAAGGAGATATTTTTTGAAAAAAGAGAATACGATTTTGCTTACGATGATGTTGAAGTTGGAAGATACAGAGTAAATGCATTTTTTCAAAGAGGGAAAATTGGACTTGTTTTTAGAAGAATTAAGACAGAAATCCCTTCATTTGAAGAATTAAACCTTCCAAAAGTCCTTGAAAAAATATCACTTTTTCCTGAAGGACTAATTCTTGTAACAGGACCGACAGGGTGTGGAAAATCCACAACTCTTGCTGCAATGATTGAATATATAAACCAGCATGAAGTAAAACATATTGTTACAATTGAAGATCCGATTGAATTTTTATACCAGGACAAAAAGTGTATAATTGACCAGAGGGAGGTAGGACTTGATACAACATCTTTTGGGGAAGCCTTAAAACATGTTTTAAGACAAGACCCGGATATAATACTGATAGGAGAATTAAGAGATGTGGATACATTTGAAGCTGCGATTAAAGCATGTGAAACTGGACATCTTGTTCTCTCCACACTTCACACTGTAGATGCAATTACAACTATAACAAGAATTCTTGATTTCTTTCCATCCAATCGCCATGAACAGGTAAGGAAAATAATATCCTACCATCTCAAAGCATCTATCTGTCAGAAACTGTTGCCGAGAAAGGACAAAGAAGGACTTGTCCCTGTGTGTGAGATTATGATTGTAACACCTGTTATTGCAAAACTCATACAGGAAAATCAACTCAGTAAAATTTATCCTGCCATGAATGCAGATAAAGAATCAGGTATGCAGACATTTAACAAACATCTTGTTGAATTAATTCAGAATGGAATAATAGAAAAGGAAGTAGGATTCTCTGCTTCTCCATCTCCTCATGCCCTTGAAATGAATTTGAGAGGTATTTATTTAGATGAAGAAACCAGAATTATTGGAGAATAAACCAGACATTATTGCCTCCTCTCTGCTTATTCTACTACTCCTTTTTATATCTTGTTTTATCTCTTTTATTGAGAAAAGCCTTTTAAAATCATCCCTCACAGTTGAAAAAAGGATAATGCTTGGATTTTCAAATACTGTTTTCATAGAATCTTTCTTTCTCCTATACATTTTCAAAAAATATGGAACTTTTCTCAGAACTTTATTCAGAACTCCTTCCAGTTTAATTAAAGGAGCAAAAACCTATTTTTTTATTTTTCCGCTTCTTGTAATATCAGGATTTTTTAACTACTCCATACTTAAACTTCTCAAAAAGGAAATCAAAATGCAGGAAATTTTTTATCTTTTTATAAAGGCAGACTCCCTCACTCTAATTATAATGCTTGTTTTCTTAAGCACAATACTTGCACCTTTTTTTGAAGAAGTTCTCTTCAGAGGAATTTTTTACAATTCCCTCAGACAGAAATTTTCAAAATTTCCCTCAATTTTCATAAATGGTTTTCTCTTTTCACTTTTCCATCAGACACTCACAAATATAATTGGAATTTTCTTGCTCGGTTGTTTCCTTGCTTATTTAATGGAAAAGCATAAAAATCTCTGGCCATGCATAGGTTTACACTTTTTCAACAATTTTTTTGCAACCGCATTTGTTCTTTGTTTAAAATATTTAAATCAATAAATGGGAGGGAAAATGAAAATACTTATTGTTGGAGGAGGTGGAAGAGAACATACAATTGGATGGAAATTGCATAAAGAAGGAAATACCAGAATTTACGCTTGCCCGGGAAATGGTGGGCTTGAAGAGATAGGTGAATGCCATAAAATAAAAGATACAGATATTGATGCAATTTTGGAATTTGCAAAAAATGAAAAGATAGACCTTACTGTTGTTGGTCCTGAAAAACCTCTTTCATTGGGAATAGTTGATATTTTTGAAAAAAATAAATTAAAAATCTTTGGTCCCTCCAAAAAGGCATCAATCCTTGAATCATCAAAATGTTTTGCAAAGGAATTTATGAAAAAATACGGAATTCCAACAGCAGAATTTTTCTTATCTGACAATCTTTCTGAATCTATAAAATTTATTGAAAATAAAAAACCGCCTTATGTAATAAAGTTTGATGGTCTGGCTGCAGGGAAAGGGGTAAAAGTTATAAATTCTTTTGAAGAGGGGAAAAATTATCTGATTGATATTTTTGAAAATAACATTTTTAACAGCGATTCTCCAAAAGTAGTGATAGAAGAATATCTTTCAGGTGTGGAAATCTCCTATTTCATCTTTACAGATGGAAAAGATTACATTCCAACAGTACCTGCTCAGGATTATAAAAGAATTTTTGAAGGAGATAAAGGGCCAAATACTGGAGGGATGGGTTCATATTCAACACCTCTATTTTTCAATGATGATTTGAATGAAAAAATAGAGAAGGAGATTGTTGAAAGAACATTGAAGGGGCTGGAAAGAGAGGGGATTGATTACAGAGGTGTTTTATATTTTGGGCTTATGGTTACAAAAAAAGGCGTTTTTGTTCTTGAATACAATGTGAGATTTGGAGACCCTGAAACTCAGGTTATACTTCCAAGAATGAAGACATCCCTTATTGAATTGATTGAAAGCGTTATTGAAGGTGATTTAAGAAAGGTAAAAGTTGAATGGAGTGATGATAAAGCAATATGTGTAATTCTTGCATCCAGAGGATATCCTTTAAAATATGAGACAGGGAAAGAAATTACAGGGATTGATAAAGTAAAAGATGTAATCTTATTCCATGCAGGAACAAAGAGAGTAAATGGCAAACTTTTAACCTCTGGTGGCCGTGTAATCGGAATAGTAGGTATTGACAGAAATATTGAAAAAGCAAGAGAAAAAGTCTATAAAGCTGCAGAATTGATAGAATTTGAAGGGAAATATTACAGAAAAGACATTCCGAGGCTAAACCTCCAGATTTGAAAGGCAAGCCAGATAAGGGATTCCGTAATGACAGCAAAGGAGAGAATATTGAGAAGTTTTGAGGGGAAAGAGATTGACAGAATCCCATTTGTGTCTTATCCAAGTCAATTTTTCACAGGCACAGTAGAAAGAGAATTAAGAAATAATGGATTTGGTTTATTCTGGATATTTTCTGCTCTTACCATTCATACTCCCGATGTAAAAATAAAAATCTTTGAAGAATACACAGAAAAAGGAGAAAAACTTGTAAAAACTGTATATTCAACACCTGTAGGAGAAGTTTCTTCAGTTCTCAAGCATTCTGGAGGATATGGGTCAAAATGGGGAGCGTTGAGAACTGAATTTTTGATAAAAAAAGAAGATGATTATAAAGTGGTGGAATTTATTCTGAAAAATGAAAAATACACTGTAAACGAAAAGGTAATTTATGAAACAGAGAGAAATCTTGGAGAAGATGGAATAATGGTAAGCTGGATTCCAAAAACTCCTTTGATGGAAATGATATATCATTATTATGGGCCTGAGAAATTCGCATATGAATTTTATGACAGAAAGGACTTATTTCTTGAATTTTATGAACTTTTGAAAAAGAGATATATTAAAATATGCAAAATCCTTTCCAAAGCCCCTGTTATAAAGTTTTTTGAAATTGGAGATAATATTACTGCAGATATGGTCGGCAAAGAAAGGTATGAAAAATTTATCATGCCAGTTTATAAAGAAGCATATGGAATATTTAAGGAAGAGGGAAAAATAGTGGGTTCACATCTTGATGGAAATTTGAAAATTCTAAAAGAAAGTATTAAAAATTCCGCACTTGATTTTATAGATGCATTCACACCATATCCTGACACAGACCTTACCTTAAAAGAAGCAAAAGAAGAATGGAAAAACAAAGTGATTATAATAAATTTCCCTTCCTCTATGCATCTCAAAACTTATGATGAAATAAAAAAATTTACTTTTTCCCTTATTGAAGAAGCATATCCAGCAGACAGATTTATTATTAACATTACAGAAACAGTACCTGCAAATGTTTGGCAGGAGAGTTATAAAGCAATAAATGAGGCACTGATTGAATATGGAAAAGTTCCAAAACTATAAATTTCCAAATCCCTTGTCTCTCAACCCATCCAGATCCCGAGGTTTAGCCTCGAAAAGGGGGAGGGGATATGTTATAATGTAAAGTTGAGAAAGATAAAATAAAAAGGGGGGTAAAATGGCAGAAAAAAAGTTGAAGGCAGGGATAATTGGAGCAGGCGGAATTTCAACATACCATATTGAAGGATATTTAAAAAGCGATGTTGAAGTAATCGGTATTGCTGACCCTGCAGTTGAAAGAGCACAGGAAAAAGCAGAAAAATACGGTATTAAAAATGTTTTCTCATCTTATGAAGAGATGCTTGAGAAATGTCCTGAGATAGACCTTGTAAGCGTCTGTGTGCCAAATAAATTCCATGCAGAAATTTCAATAAAATGTCTGGAAGAAGGTAAAAATGTATTCTGCGAGAAACCCCCTGCAATGAATGCTTCAGAAACAACAAAGATGGTGGAAACTGCCAGAAAAACAGGAAAAATTCTCATGTTTGATTTCAACAATAGAGCAAGACCAGAATCTCAGGCATTGATGAAATACATAAAAAATGGGGATATAGGTAGGATAAATTCAGCACAGGCATTATGGATAAGAAGATGCGGAATTCCTGGATTTGGTGGATGGTTTACTCAAAAAAGTCTATCTGGTGGTGGCCCTGTTATTGACCTTCTCCATATGATAGACCTTGCTCTATACTTTATGGAATTCCCTGAACCTGAATGGGTTCTGGCTCAAACCTTCTATGATTTTTCAACCAATCCTGATTTTAAAGGCCCATGGGGAATACCTGATGTTGAAGGAGGAATTGTGGATGTTGAAACAGCTGCACATGCTTTTGTAAGATTTAAAACAGGGCAGGTTCTTTTTGCAAGGAATAGCTGGGCAGAGATGAATAAAAGAGAGGAAGTCTCAGTTACTTTCCAGGGAACAAAAGCAGGAGGAATGATAAGGAGATTATTCGGAAGAGATGGGATTGATGAGACAGCGATTGATGAGTGTGAAATTTATACAATGGAAAATGGGCATCCTGTAAATAGAAAGATAATTGTTCCACCTGATGAAAAAATGGGAAGAGAAAGGGCAGTTATAAACTTTGTCAGAACAGTAAAAGGGGAGGAGGAACCTTTCTCCAAACCTGAAGAAGCAATTATTTTAATGAAGATAATTGATGCAATTTATTCTTCTGCAGAAAAGGGAGAGCCTGTAAAAATTTAAAATTCCAATTTCCATACCTTTAGAGTTTTTCCACATACAGGACATGGGCCTTTTGGTATAACAGGTGAATCGTTTGGCCACTGCCCACAATCTAACTTTTCTCCTTCTTCTGCAAGTTCAACAGGACATTTCCCATATAACAGATGGAAACCTTCATAAGTCTGACATCCACATGAAGTTCTGCCACATTTTGTACATACAAACTTCGGAACAACAGAAGCACCGTATTTCAGAAAATATCCAGCAAATTTTACTTTCTCTCCGCATTTTATACATGTTGCTCCATCAAGTTTTACAAAGTTAATCTTTACAAACCTTATCTTTTTATATTTGGGATTGAACTCATCAGAATATTTTTCAGGGAGAAACATCATCTTCGGAAGAGTAATCCCTGTCCTTTCTACTTTCTCATAAATTTTTGGAAGATACCTCAAAACATATTCTGCAGTCCTGCTTTGCTGTATTTCATTTGCTGCATTGAAAGAACCACTCATTATAATTAAAATCCCGGTCGCATAAACAAATCCCTCACCAATCCCCAGAATAGCGCCGAAAAATTTATCCACAAAAGACCTGGTTTCTATTCTCTTTCTTCCAAGTTCAAGAAGCAGAATAACTATAAGAGTGAAGACAAAAAAGCATAAAAGATACCATATAAGCTCAACCACACTTCCTGTTATATTGAACTTTTTGAAAAGATTAACAGGGGCTTGGTATACAAAGGAAGCAATAATTGATCCAATTAATATTCCTATAAGGTCAATAATTACTCCCAAAATCCCTCTTAAAATTCCTACCAGAATCCCTGATAAAACCAAAACAATTATTATGAAATCAATTCCACCGAACATCCAGATATTTTATCATTAAAAGAGGAAAATAAAAAGGGGGAGTTTTTACTTTTCTAATTTAAAAATCTTTAAAATTTTGATAGGTTTTCCCCACATCTGAGTTGTCGCCATCTTCAATAGATTTCCCTTAAACCAGACTTTCAATCCATCTTTTTTAAATTCTGAAGGTAAATTCATCGGTAAATACTTTTCACCTTCTTCTGTTACAATCCCATAGAAACCACCTTCAAGTGGAATATATTTTACAGTCCCCTTTCCAACCACTATATCTGCTTCCTTTCTTTGATGCCTTTCCTTCCACTCTTTTCTTATCTTTTCCAATTTCTTTTTCAATTCCTGATATTCCTTATTTTCTGCAAGAACTTCTTCCAATTTCTTTCTTAATTTCTCCTTCAATTCCTTTATCTGCTCATTTATTTTTTTAAGTTCCTCATCCTTCTGTATGGCCTCCATTTCTATCCTTTTCATCTGCTTTCTTATTTCAATAATCTCTTTCAACTTTAAAGGAACTTTCCTTAAAGGCTTTGCATAAAGAAAACCTGCCATAATCCCTATTCCACAAAGAGCCAGAATTAACTTTTTCATATTCCACCTCCTTTTTTTATTTTGACATATATAAACAGAAAAAGTTTAGAAAAAGAATTTTGACTGAAGACATAAACTATTTTATACTTTTTTAAACCTTTTATTAAAGGAGGGTACTATGAGAATCTCAGAAATTTATGCCCGCCAGATTTTAGACTCAAGAGGAAATCCAACTGTAGAAGTGGATGTTTATCTTGAAAATGGAATATTTGGACGCGCTGCAGTCCCTTCTGGGGCTTCCACTGGAGAAAGGGAAGCACTTGAATTGAGAGATGGCGGTAAAGATTTTCTTGGAAAAGGAGTTAAAAAAGCAGTTGAAAATGTGAATAAAGTAATTGCTCCAAAAATAGAAGGAATGAATGTATTTGAACAGAAAAAAATAGACCAGATGATGATAGAAATAGATGGTACAGAAAACAAATCAAAACTTGGAGCAAATGCCATACTTGGAGTCAGCCTTGCATGTGCAAGAGCAGCTTCAGAATGTCTTGGAGTTCCTCTTTATTTTTACCTCGGCGGAATCTCTGCTCACATTTTACCTGTTCCTTTCTGCAATGTGATAAATGGAGGAGTCCATGCAGATAATAATCTTGACATTCAGGAATTCATGATAGTCCCTGCTGGAGCAGAAAGTTTTGAGAAGGGATATCAGATGGTATCTGAAACATTCCAGCATCTGAAAAAAATACTTAAAGAAAAAGGGCATATCACAGCAGTTGGAGATGAAGGTGGATTTGCACCAAATCTTGATAAAAATGAAGATGCAATAAATTATATTCTTCAGGCTATTGAAAAAGCAGGTTATAAACCAGGAAAGGATATATGGATTGCACTTGATTCAGCTGCGTCATCTTTTTATAAAGATGGGAAATATGAATTTGAAGGTTCTTTAAGAACTTCTGATGAGATGATTGAATATTATGAAAAGATTGTTTCAAAATATCCGATATGCTCAATTGAAGATGGACTTGCAGAAAATGACTGGGAAGGATGGAAAAAATTGACAGAAAGACTTGGAGATAAAATCCAGCTTGTTGGAGATGATATATTTGTAACAAATCCAAAAATACTGAAAAAGGGGATTGAGGAGAAAATTGCAAATGCTATTTTGATAAAAGTGAACCAGATAGGGACTCTAACTGAAACGCTTGAAACCATTGAACTTGCAAAAATGAATAACTACAAAACAATAATTTCCCACAGGAGTGGGGAGACAGAAGATACTTTCATAGCAGACCTTTCAGTTGGAGTAAATGCTGGTCAGATAAAATCAGGTTCTCTCAGCCGTTCTGAAAGATTATGTAAATATAATCAGCTTTTAAGAATAGAAGAAGAACTCGGTATTGATGCAAAATATTATGGTGAAGAAATTCTGAAAAGAAAATGAAAAGGAGAAGAAGGTATAGGTGGCGTGGATATTTACTTCTCACCTTAATCTTTATAATAATTTCTGCTCCAAGGACTATTAAACTTTTAAAATGTTTCCAGAAATTACAGTTTTACAGGTCAGAAATAGAAAGGCTTGAAAGAGAAAACAAAATTCTTGAAGAAAAAATAAATAGATTAAAAACAGACCCTTACTACATTGAAAAAATTGCAAGGGAAAATTATGGATTATTAAAAGATGGTGAATACATATTCAAGATAAAAGATGTTTCCAATTAAATATATCAGAGAAAATATTGAAAAGTTCAAGAAAGCATCAGAAGCAAAAGGAGAAAAGGTTGACTGGGAAGAGTTTGAAAAACTTGATAATGAAAGGAGAAAATACATTTCATTTATTGAAGAAAGAAGGAAAATACAGAATGATATCACCGAAAAAATAGCTTCTTTAAAAAATAACAGAGAGGCAATTCAGCCTTTACTTCTCCAGGCTAAAAAATATTCAGATGAAATAAGGGAGTATGAGAAAAAACTTTCAGAGATAGAAAAAAAATTTAAAAAAATCCTTGAAACAATACCAAATATTCCGCATCCTTCTGTTCCTGAAGGGAAAGATTCTTCTTCAAATGTGGTTGTGAGAGAGTGGGGGGAAATAGAAGAGAAAGATTTTGAAGTCCTTCCTCACTGGGAAATAGGTGAAAAACTTGGAATTCTTGATTTTTCCCTTGGTGCAAAAATAACAGGCAGTTTCTTTCCAGTATTTCTGGGAAAGGGGGCTTCTCTTGTAAGAGCACTTATAAATTTCATGCTTGATTTTCACAAAAAAAATGGTTTTGAAGAAGTATGGGTTCCATCACTCGTAAACAGAGAAAGTATGTTTGGAACAGGACAATTACCAAAACTTGAAGAAGATATGTACCATCTTGATAAAGATGATTATTTCTTAATTCCAACTGCAGAAGTCCCTGTTACAAACCTTCTGAGAAACCAGATTATTCCTGAAGAAAAACTTCCAATCTATTATGTTGCCTATACCCCATGTTTCAGGAGAGAAGCCGGAGCATATGGTAAGGAGACAAAAGGTCTCATAAGAGTACATCAATTTGATAAAATTGAACTTGTGAAATTTGTAAAACCTGAAACTTCATATGATGAACTTGAAAGTCTTGTAAGTGAAGCGGAAAAGATTCTTCAGGCATTGAAACTTCCATACCGTGTCGTCCTTTTATGCACAGGGGAATTGAGTTTCGCTGCAAGTAAATGTTATGATATAGAAGTATGGGCTTGTGGAATTAAGAAATGGCTTGAAGTCTCATCATGTTCAAATTTTGAATCTTTCCAGGCATATAGAGCGAAAATAAGGTATAGAGATAAGAAGGGAAAAGTTGAGTATGTCCATACACTTAATGGTTCAGGGATCGCCCTTCCACGCACAATAATAGCAATACTGGAAAATTACCAGCAGAAAGATGGTTCAGTTGTAATCCCTGAAGTTTTAAGACCATATATGGATGGAATGGAAAAAATCACTCCTGAGTGATAACTGCTACTGGATAATCTCTTCAATTACTGGATAGAAATCATAAACAGAAATATTTTCAGGAATTCCAATTTTTTTCTTGCTTTTCAATAAAAAGAAGGCATTATCCTGAGTGTGTTTTCCAGTAAATATATCCTGTGTAAAAATCTCTTCTGCTTTTATTCCTGCTTTAAGATTAAAACCTCTGTTTCCCACAAGTATGATATCAGGAGCATTTTCAATATAAGGACCGCTATAAATTTCTTCTTTATAATAAACATCCCTTACTATCTTTTCTCCATTCCATTCCCATTCATCAAATAGATTCAAAATCTCTTCCACAACCTTCATATAATCGCTTTTCTCAACACTCCCATTTCTGTATTTCCCTTTCAAATTTATGTATATCCTTGCCGGGTCAAGAGCAAATGCAACCGTACCTTCTTTTATACCTGAATATTCTTTCCCCTCAATTTTAAGATAACCTTTCTCTTTGAGGAAAAAATTTATATTCACATTATAATTAAGTGTGCCAAATCCATGGTCTGAAATTATTATTAAATTATCCTCATCTTTCAATTTTCTGTTGATTTCTCCAATCACTCCATCTATTTTTCTGAAATGATTTATAAATTCTTCTCTGAATTTACTTTCAGGATTTTCATAACAGTTCCAGAGAAAATGCATAAGCCTATCAGTCCCTGTAAAGACAAGGAAAAATATATCCCACTCATAATTATCATAAAGATAACGGTAAGTTTTTATCCTTGCCTGCAATGTTTTATCAAGGTCTTCAAGGAAAAGTTCCATTGAAGTATGGGCTTTTGAAGCATCAACATCAATTTTATAACCCATTTCTTTTAATTTTGGAATGAGAGAAACAGGATACACTGATTTTGTAAAGTCAATGGATACAAAACCTGATATATGGATTCCATTCATCTTTCTCACAGGGTAGGTTGATGGGAGATTTATTATAATTATTTTTTTATCAAAATTTTCCCAGAAAGGAGGTGATTTCAGGTCTTTAAAATTTGGAAAATAAATACTGTAATCTCCTGAAATATCTGTAAAGCCAAATATTCCATGTGTTGCTGGATTTTTACCTGTTATTATTGAACTCCATGCTACAGATGAAACCTCAGGGATGGATGAGGACATTTTTTTAAAAACAGAATCTCTCATTATCTCTTTCAGATCTGGCATTATACCTTTGCTGGTAAACTTTTCAATCAATTCAAAGGGTACTCCATCAATTCCTATAATCACAGTCTTTCCCATTTTAAATCTCCCTGACCAATCCTGCTGCACATATATTTTCTCTCAGAAGAACAAACCTTCCAAGTTGAGGGATTTTTTCAAAACTTTCCATAACCAGAATTTTTTCACTTCTTAATTCAACTTCTCCCACTTCAAGATTCTCAAGTTTTTCCATATCACCATCAACAGGTTTTAAAGTGGCTGTATCAATTTTTTTGCGGATTTTTACTATTTCACACTGTGCTGTCTGTGTCATACATTTCATTTTAATCTTTTCTGATCTTAAAAGTGGCTCTTTATCCATCCAGAGTAAGGTGGCGGTGAAATAACTTGATTGTGGAGGTTTTTTATCAGGATGGCATATTACCATCCCTCTTTCAATATAAACTTCAGGATTGATTGTAATCCCTATGCTTTCTCCAGAAAAAGAAACCTCTTTTTTCTCATTAAACTTTTCAATGCTTTTAACCTTTGTCCTTTTCCCATCAGGAAGAATCTCTATCTCATCGCCCACTTTCAATCTTCCTGTCTCTATCCTTCCAACTATTACCTTTTCAGAATTAATTGTGTAAATATCCTGGACAGGGAAAACAAGAATATCCTGTGGTATTTCAGATTTTTCTATAAGGTCAAGAGATTCAACAAATGCTGGCCCTTTATACCATGGCATTTTTTCAGATTTTTTTATTATATTTTCCCCTTTCAGAGCAGAGACAGGAATGTAAAATAACGGTTCAATTCCAATCTCGCTGAAAAAATTTTTTGCCTCCATTTTGAGTTTTTCAAAAATCTCTTCACTGTAATCAACAATATCCATCTTATTGAAAACCACGATAATCTGAGAAATTCCAAGAAGAGAAAGTATATATCCATGCCTCCTTGTCTGTTCCTTTATCCCTTCTGAAGCATCAATTATAAGAACTCCTGCCTCTGCTTTTGAAGTTCCTGTCACCATATTCCTGATGAATTCCCTGTGACCAGGAGCATCAATTATCACATATTCTCTCTTCTTTGCTCTGAAATATGTCTGGGTGGTATCAATTGTAATCCCTCTCTTCCTTTCTTCTTCAAGATGGTCAAGGAGAAATGAAAATTCAGCCTCTTTCCCAAATTTTTCCGATACTTTTCTCATCTCAACAATTTTATCCTGAGGTAGGGAACCTGTATCATAAAGGAGCCGACCAATCAATGTGGATTTTCCATGGTCAATATGTCCCACAATTACAAATTTTAAACTTTCCTCCATTTTTATTACATATACCCAAGAGCCCTCAATTTTTGCATCATATAGTCTGCTTCCTTATCCTGAGCCCTTCCACTCCTTTCAGATACCTCTGAAGTCTTTAATTCATCAATAATCTTATCAAGAGTATCTGCATCTGAATTTACTGGATTACAGCAGGTCTTACATCCTATACTTCTGTATCTTTTTCCATTTTTTGCAAAGTAAAGTGAAACAACAGGGATATTTTCCCTTCTTATATATTCCCAAACATCAATTTCTCTCCAGTTAAGCATTGGATGGACACGTATATGTCCCTCCTTTGCATATATTCTGTACTGATCCCAAAGTTCAGGAGGCTGTTCCATATAATTCCAGTGGAAGTTCACATCTCTTGGACTGAAAACCCTCTCCTTTGCCCTTATTCCATGCTCATCTCTTCTTATTGCAAGTAATAAAGCCTTAAATCCATATTTTGCAATAACATTTTTTAAAGCATTAGTTTTCAGTTCTGTACAGCAAACAAACCTTCCTTTCTCAGGGCCCATACCATTCCTTATTGCCTCTTCATTCTTTGCAATAATAAGATTCAAATTCCACTCTTTTGCATATTTATCACGGAAACTGTAAATCTCATCAAATTTGTAAGTTGTATCTATATGGATTACAGGGAATGGAATTTTACCAAAAAATGCTTTTCTGCATAAATAAAGAAGGGTGGTGGAATCTTTCCCAACAGACCAGAGAATTGCAATATTTCTATATTCTGCATAAGCCTCCCTTATAATATAAATACTTTCACTTTCAAGCCCTGATAGATAATCCATTTCCATCATATATATTCTATCATTTTTAAAAATTGAGCAAAATTGAAGTATAATAAAGAGTATCCAAAAATGGGGATTATTTCCAAAATAAGGGAATTGTTTGAATTCAGAGAATTGATAAAAAATTTTGTGATAAGAGACTTAAAGATAATGTATAAAAATTCCTACCTTGGATTTTTCTGGTCTCTTCTCAATCCACTTGCAAGAACATTTGTATTCTATCTTGTATTTGAGAAAATATTCCATATAGGGATTGAAAACTTTGTGGTTTACCTATTCTGTGGATTCCTTGTCTGGATGTTTTTCTCCCGTTCTGTAAATTTTGCAACCACATCAATAGTGAAAAATGCTCCGTTAATCCAGAAAGTCTATTTTCCAAGAGAGATTCTTCCTTTAACCTGCGTCCTTTCCCAGCTTCTCCATTTTGTTCTGGCTCTTTTTGTATTATTTTTGTGGCTTTTAATTTCAAAAATTAAACCAACAATTTACATTCTATTTATCCCTCTCATAATCCTTCTACAGTTCATCTTTACTCTTGGAGTGAGTTTCATATTTGCAACTGCAAACGTTTTTGTAAGAGATATAGAACATCTTATGGAATTAATATTACTTGTATGGTTTTATGCCACCCCTGTTTTTTACAGTGTGGATAAAATACCTGAAAAAATAAGGAATATATACCTTCTCAATCCAACAGCTTCTCTTGTTACTTTTTACAGAGATATTTTTCTTTATGGGAAATTGCCGAACCCTTATTTTTTGACAACCTCTTTCCTGATAAGCATTTTCACTCTTATAACCGGATGGCTGTATTTCCATATTCAATCCAGAAAATTCCCTGAGGAGGTATAATGGTGGTAATTGAACTTAAAAATGTGAGTAAAAAATTCAGACTCTACCACGAAAAGACACGCTCTCTAAAAGAAAGAATACTTGGAAGAAGCAGAAATGTATATGAAGAACTCTGGGCTTTAAAGGATATAAATCTCGAAATTAAAAAAGGAGAAACAGTGGGAATTATAGGTGTTAATGGGTCTGGAAAGACCACACTTTTAAAACTAATTGCAAAAATTCTTTATCCAACAGAAGGAGAAATAATCACAAAGGGAAAGATTGCCACTTTAATAGAACTTGGAGCAGGATTCCATCCAGATTTAACAGGAAGAGAAAATGTATATCTTAATGGAGCTATTTTAAGGATGACAAAAAGGGAAATAGATGAAAAATTTGATGATATTGTTAAATTTGCTGAAATTGAAAAGTTTATTGATATACCTTTAAGAAATTACTCTTCAGGAATGAAAATGAGATTGGGCTTCTCAATAGCAATCCATGTTAATCCTGATATCCTTCTTGTTGATGAAGTTCTGGCAGTCGGAGATGCTGCTTTTAAACAGAAATGTTATGAAAAAATAAGAGAGTTTCAAAAACAGGAAAAAACAATCCTTTATGTCTCCCATAACCTTGAAAGTGTAAAAAATCTGTGTAACTGGACAATATGGCTTGATAAAGGGATAATAAAAGAAAAAGGGAAACCAGACAGAGTAATTGATGCATACTTATCTTCATTGAAAAAAAATTCTTGAATTTTCAAACCCTATCCAAGTTAACTTTCTCTCTCTTCAAATAAAATGATATAATTTATTGAAAGATAAAATGGAGAAAGTTGGAGAAAAGACAATCCTTATAATCCGTCCGCATTTTGTTTCTGTAAAAGATATTCTGGAAATCTCTGAAAAAATAAAAAACCAGTTCCCTTCTGCAAAAATTATACTTACTGGAAACAGAAAACATTTGGATGAGAACGAAAT
>Ga0116200_10000170_pt1 | contig 18148 bp, 17 predicted proteins | sample Mar14436cmmetaG_FD_94478 | JGI IMG/M metagenome (GOLD analysis project Ga0116200, IMG submission 94478) | Marine hydrothermal vent microbial communities from Guaymas Basin, Gulf of California to study Microbial Dark Matter (Phase II) - Marker... ... | reverse complement strand
TCAGAAGCCCCAGCATTAATACAGCTCTGGATAATCTTATTCTTATCAAATTCTTCAAGAGTATTATCGGCTTTAACTACTTTTGGCATTTTTTCACCATGTTATATATCAAAAAGAAAAATATACGGTTTGCTACCACTTAGGTTCCTCTATAAGCTTCACAGCTCTTCCACAGTACGGGCATTTTATAAATTCTTGTCCAGGAGATGGTAGCGGGAGCGATGCTCCACAATACGGACATTTCAACTCTTCTGTTGTAAGCTTTCCCGAAGGATCCCATGAGACTTTCAGCTCAACAATTTTAGGCTTTGATTTTACCGCATATAATGCTACAGCTATCCCACCACCGAAAAGTGTTACACCTATAAAAAGTCTATATGGTTTAACTACTGATGCTATCAAAAATATGGAACCAAGAAGGATTAACGCTGTAGCTATAAACAGTAAAAATATCTTGCTTAGCTCCATACGTAATATAACAATTACAGATAATAAATAGTTAGTGTAGAACACTATCAAATAGTTTAATTATCTTCTACTAATAATAATAGTGAACATAGTATGTACCTAAGAAAATTTCAAAGCTGTATTGTATTGTGTATACTCATATTATCCTTGTCGACGTTACCTTATATTCCAAAATCTTCGTCGCAAACATTAAAATATAGGGTTTTAAGAGAGTATGTCACGCTAGCTATCGAGAAGGATTCAACTGTTACTCTAGTATATAATTTGACGGTGATAGTGGATGAAGGAGCTATAAGAAGATTTGTCTCAATAGGGATGCCTAATAGATATTTTAAAGTGTTAGAGGTTAGGGAAACCGATACTGGGAAGAAGATCTCATTCAGCGAGCACAAGGATTGTGAATGCTATGTTAAAATGTATGTATCAACCCCGATTGAAAAGGGACAAACTAGGACGTTTTACCTTGTGGCAGTTGTCGAAAAGCTATTGTTTAAGGACAAGACAAATCCCGGAAATGGTGGTTTGCAGTTCATACCCAGCTGGTTTCCTGTGAGGGTTGAGGATTTGAGACTTACTATAATTCTACCAGAGGGTGCGGGTAAAAACGAAGTAAAGAATACCCCAGATTATGACAATATCTTTACTATAGATGGTAGGATCGCATTGTACTGGGAAAGGAAGGGTTTATCGCCGAACGAGAAATTCAAAGTGGGCGTAAGTTTCCCAGAGAAGTATCTATCGGTTTCGCTCTCAGAGCCGCCATCAGGAGAAGAGGAGGAAGAGGACTGGTTATTCTGGGTAATATTCTTTGCTGTAATTTTGCTGGTATTTGGTCTACCAGTAATAGCTATACTATTTGTTTTTATCAAAGGTACTAGGGCACTCGAATACGTTAAACCTGAGCTCTATATAGAAGCATTGGGACCGAGAAAAGGCTTGTATGCGCCGGAGGCGGCATGGGTAATTGAAAGCGAAAAGGCGAAACCTAACTATTCTAAAATATTGACGATGATATTATATTCACTCATAAGGAAGAATGCTGTTCAGATACTCTCGATCGATCCTTTGAGGCTCGAGGAAAACGAGGATTTTCAGGGTAGACTTAGATATTATGAGAGAGCTTTCCTTAAATGTATCGATGAAAATGGAAGGCTAAACGAGGATTGTCTCATAAAAGTCATAGATAAGCTTGATAAGGGGGTGGCTTCTAAAATAAGAGGATATAGTAGGAAAGAGACCGTTGAGTACTATAAGAAAATCATTGAAAGGGCATGGGATGAGGTACAGCGTGCTCAAACTCCGTTATTAAAACTTGAGAAAGCTCAGGAAAACATGGATTGGCTTCTCTTGGATCCTGAGTATCATAGGAAGATTCGAATATATCTAAGCGATCCAACCCCGGTCGATATACAATACGCACCCACTTGGACGAGAACGCTACCTCTTAGTTCAAGGAGAACCTATGCACAAAATCCTCCAAACCTTGTCCAGCTAGCTGATACTGTCGCCACAAATCTCGAAAGAGTCTCACAGAGAATAGTAGAAAACGTAGAGAGCTTTGCTGAAAAGGTAGCTAGAACCATTGAAGGACGAACAAGTAAAGGAACAGAGAGCAGGTCAAGACCCATATTCTCCTCTTCATGTGCATGTGTCTCGTGTGCCTGTGCCTGTGCATGCGTCAGTTGCGCTTGTGCATGTGCGTCGGGAGGAGCAGGATAACTCAAACAAAGTATTCTCTTTACTGGCTCAAAAACTAATACTTTTATCAGTGAATCTGTCAAATTAGAACAGAATGTTAAGCATTTCATTTTTCTATTTGGACAACTGGACTTTTAAGTTAGAATTAAAGTATAAATTAAGGTGTTATCTTGCGTGTTTAAGAAAATCCTCTATACTTTCAAAGAACATAGCCTTGGTATCTTTCTTAATCTGTTTAACGGTGCTCTCAAATTTGGATATTTCTTCTCGTCCTTCTAATACTCCGATTTCCACATAGAACTTCTTTTCCTTTTGGGGTTCTATGTATTCGAGTGTCCCCATTTTTCGCTCCCATGATCTACCCATTACAAACGAATTTGCTGGTTCTATTCCTACAACGTATAGTCCTTCGCCAAGCATTTTCCATTGGACAAAGCGTTTAAGCGTTTTCTTATTGAATTTCACATATACGCCCATTCCTTCATAAAGGTCGTCATTAATAATAGCTGCATATGCGTATCCCTCATTATCTGTCTCTAAGTCATGGAAATATACTTTCTCTTTATACCCCTTCACAGGTCCATGGAAAAGATCATATTCCTCTTGCCCTTTTCTAGCCTCGTCATCCCTAGCTACTATCTTAGTTGTTGTTGAAACTAGCCGTGAACCTTCATCTAGTATTGGAAAGCCTATATTAATATGGTAGAGAATCATAAGTGGTTGCGGTTCCCATCCTTCATTTCTGACAACATCCTCAATAATTATCTTTTTAGATCCCATTCTTGTCCTTACCTTACGTTCAAGGACGATGTTTGGCCCGAATACCTTAGCTTCCCTTAGAACACCAGATACTTGAATAAAATATTCATCACCATTCCAATACTCTTCAACGGAATACCTTTCAGCCGGAGTATATGAGATCCTACCATGAAGACCAAGCTCCTCGCCCAAATCAACGTCTGGAGCACCCATGTATGTTAAACCACATGTTGTCAGTAGCCCGCCAAAATATCCTCTAAGCCATTCGTCTTTTTCAGGTTCATAGAAAGATGGCGCCACATATCCTATATGGCTATTCCATCCGAGAGGAATTCCCTTATATTCAGCATACGGGATATCCATTCCTCTATCGAATAATACTATAAAGTTCAGGCCACTGCTGTTTCTGATGTCAATTCCTCTTACACCTTTTTCTTTACCCTCGATGAGTTCAAATATCCTATTGTAGTATACCTGGTGTATAGTTCCTACTCTTTTTAGAAGCTCTTCTCTTGAATATTTCTTATTATATATCCTAGGCAAAAGTACCCCCAATAATATAATTATTCTTCATGAAAATATTATTATATTCTATATTTCGGAACGTAAGAAAAAGAAAGAGCTTAAGAAATAAAAATTTTAAGAAATTTGTTTGAAGAATCTAATCTTTATGTTTTTTACACCGAATGGAACGAAGTTATACTTGTCAGTCCAGTTTTTCTCATCTAGGAAGGATTCTGGACCTACAGCGTACAATTCTCCTGCCTTATGGTGATGGGGTCCTAAGAGATTTCGAAGAGAGTTTACCAACCTTAGTTCTATAGTATTCTCGCCTGGTTTCAGATATTTTGTAATGTTAATTTGATGTGGATGCAGGAAGATATGTCCTGCAAGTTTATCGTTAACAATAACTTCTGTTACTATTGCGTTTAGATCATCTAAGATAAGGATAGCCTTGTCTGGAATCTTATCAATTTTGATGCTACTCGTTATACTTATAGTTCCAGCATAGAATGGGTATCCTTGTAACACGAAGTCGCCTGGTTTAAGATTTTCAGGAGTATCAGTTATGATAAAGTCTTCATTATCTATGTTTTTGACGGCAAAGTCTCCAACGATATAAATATTTTCCAGCTCTGTGTCAAAGTCTGTTTTTCCTTTTAAAACTATCGTGTTCAGGCCGTTCTTGATTAGATCATCTATCTTTATCTTCATGAAAGTGGTGTCGATCCAGCATCCTTCACCACTATATCTTACTTCTTTACCGTTTACCTCTATGGTGTATTTTTCTGGAGTTTCTAGAACGAGATATATGTCTCTCTTTTTCTCTCGTCTAAAATCGACTTTAAACTCGAACTTTAGTTCAAATAGATTTCCATATCCGGCTTCAAGTGCTTTCTGATGCGCCTTAAGTACAGGAACTCTTTCATCCTCGTTTAGGTCCGATCCAACAATTTTAGCTTTACAGTAATCCAGTAAGAGAGCATTATAATCTAAAGCCTTACATTTCCAATTTTCTGTAAGATCGACATCATAAAGTGTCTCGTATTCTAATTTTTTCTCTTTGACATCCGTTTTCCTACTAGGGTATAGCATGAGAAGTAAAGATCCTGCTTGTGGGAATTCTTTCTTTAGGATAATGTATTCTCCACTTTTCTCTATATAGGGAGTATCGACATCTCCAGTTAGTGGGTTCCATTCTTCAACATAGAATTCTCCTCTTATTTTTATCACCGCTTTATAACTGTTCTTATTATCGGTGTTAGCGATGAATAGTATATAAGAGTCATCTTTCTTTCTCAGATGGTACCATAAGGGATCTATATTCTTACCTTCCCCGTCCTCTATGGCAACGAATCTTTGATAATCTTTAAAAGCAGAGAGTATACTATGTCTATCTAGTTCGATAACGGTAACCTTTGATAGGAAATCCTTTAACTCTTTGCTTTCCTTTCCGTCGATCAAAGTAGGTAGTGGTTTAATGGCTATTACCTTTCCGCCTTCCTCGACAAATCTTTTAAGTAGGTTAAATGTCGAGCTTGCTAAGGTCAAGGAAGGCGGTATTATTACAATAGAATATTTGCACCTGCCTATAACTATCTTTTCACCTTCAACTTTCCCATATTTTTCAATAAGAATTTCATCGCCAAGTTCATAGTCTATCTTAAGATCTAGAAGTTCCTTTATAAGCCATAAAAACTTTTTGTCAAGTTCTTTGACCTTGGCAGTATTGTACGGGGTATAGAGTGCCCATGCACTACCTATTGGATGAAGTAGTAATACATCTACTATTCTCTGACCTTGAGAGAGTACATAGCTAAGTCTTGCAAAATAATCTTCGATTAATCTATTATATTTCCACCATGGCTGTTGCCAGAACAAGTTTGGCGGATAGTCTCGTTTCCTTTTACCTCTCATCGTATAAAGTTCTAGGTGATGGTTTAACAGGTTCACACCAAGCACATATAACCAGTCACCTATCCATTTTCTATCTTCAAAAGACAGGTTTTGACCACTTGTCCCATATGCTTCACACAATACTCTCTGTCTTCCTAGTTGATTTGCTACACTAGCTACCTGCTTCACAGTCAAGTTATATTCAATATGGCGACCCAAATGGTCTATGCCCGGAACATGCTGGTATTCATAGTGCGGCATTGCTGCTCCAATATGGGTTAGTTGGCTTATGAGAAAATCTTCGTAGAGGTAGTGACCTGTAGATAAAAGTGAATGTTTATCGCACCACTCAAAGATCTGTTTGCTGAAGGATTCTATAAAAAGCTCTGTAACCGTTCTCCAGAAATCATATCTCACTTTATGATAGTCTCCGACGTCAAAAAATAAGCTGGGAAGATGTTCCAAGATGTCATACCCATGCTTTTCTTTAAATATCTCAGGAAGTTTCTCTGTCCATGGCAGGAATGCTGGAGGATACTTTGGACCTCTCTTAAATGTAATCGTTGGGAAACCTGTAGCTGAGAAGTTGGGTTCATCTGTAAAGATTCCGGGTACGCTCTTCCCAATATACTTCTTTAACCTGTTATAGTATTCTTCATAAGTAGTTTTTATAAAGGCTGAAACGGCTTTTGGGTTTAGCATGTCTACATACGAAAAATTGCTGAACCACGGCTGGCCTATCGGTGCATAGGCAAGAACAAAATAGAGGTATATTTTCCCCTTTTCTTCTTTCTCACCTTCACCTACGGGTTCTAGGTTTACGACTTTTTCTCCTTGCAGATCACCCTTAAATATTTTAATAGCATCGACAACTTTGTCGAGTCTTTCATACATTGTTAACATTAGAGCCTTTGGTCTATATTCCCTACCTAGCGCGGGAACTTTTCCTCCGGCAAACCCACTAGGCCATCTATCTTCGTCATAAAGCCAAGCAAACATGTCAAGCTTGTCAGCCTCAACCGCTGCTCTTTCAATGATATCCATCCATTCGCTTGAGAGGTAAGGAGTTATCAGTCCCTCCCTTGCATGTAGGAAGAATCCTCCCAATCCGCCTTTTTTCATTTCATGGATCTGTCTTACTATCTCTTCTTCGCAGAGTTTATCATTAAGCGACCAGAAGGGGACTCCCCTGTACTCGCTTGGAGGATTCTTAAACAAATCCTTATTAAGCATGGTTACTCTCCAAATTTTTTACAAAAGTTGTGGTTAATAAGTAAATCTCAGATTTTAACCTATGAAATAAGGAGAAGATTGATAGCTACTGGATATAAAAAATTAGAGAAATATATCTAAGTTGGTAAATCTTGTATTAAAATCAGGTTTCAAATCGGTTCTTTTATAGTAGTCATAATGTCGAAGAGAGAAGGAGAGAATCATGGGAAATATAAATTACTATTTTTCAGTTTTGCTATTCTATATATGTCAACTTCCTTTTTATTTACAATATACTTCACGTTAGATTTGGTGATATCTGCACTACACTGATAGCTCTATCTTTCGTTTTCGTGCAGACGATGTAGTACTTGATAATCCTAAACCATGCCACTACAATGTCAAGGCTCGCCTACTTCAGAAATATCAAACTCAAGCATGTAAGCTATCATGAACTTCTATCATTCTCTGTTATAATACCTATATATGAAGAGCCTCGTTACATACCGGATGAACTTGTGAACGGCTTAATCAATACCATTTATCCTACAGACGAGTTTGAAGTCGCTGTAGTTGACGACTCAGACGTTAAAACATTGATTGATTACAATTACTCCGTCTTTAGAAGAATAAGAGAATATGGCATATGGTTAAAGTACATTTGGCATATCAAAAGGACAGGATACAGGGGGAGGTGCTGTAAAAGAGGGTATCGAGGAAGCCAGCAAAGATTATGTAGTTGTTCTTGATGTTGACCGTATGCCATTGCTCTATATGCTCTTGGAACTCGCTAACGTTGTAAAAAACTGTGACTATGACGTAATTATTTTTCCCACAGTTCTTTAAAAACTGGAATAAGAACAGTGTAACGTTAGCTTCCTATGTAGGATACACCTTAATTATGCCTTTTCTCGTAAGGGTAAATCGTAGCAAACAACTGGGTGGCAAGTAGGAAAAAGATACTTGAAGCAGGAGGATATTACGATAAGTCAATCGTAGAGGATATAGCTACTTCTATGATTCTCTGGCACCCATATGGAATAAGGATAGGTTTCTATGATAGAAGATTAGCTTGCGGCTTAGTTCCAGAAACATTAGATGCTTTCAAGAAGCCAATAGTATAGATGGGGCTAGAGGAGCTTTCGCTCTGATCATCAAATACTTTAAGATGTTCAGAAAACAAACACCTATGCAGAGATTCGACTATATTTCTCAGATAATATGGTACTTGGTCGGTTTAACTGTCATTCTTTCAGGTTTTCCCGCTCTTTACGGCGCTTGGATTCAGATTCACTAGTATACATGATCCATTCGTAGTAATATTCTATACGCTTCTTCAAGTTTTTTCTATACCCAATACTACTCTTTTATCATAGGTGAGCCTATAGGAAGGGTTTTCGAGGAAGAATCCATTAGAATAATAGTTGCTAGTATTTATGCCAAGGCATTAATAGATGCGATGCTTCGAAGAAAGCAGTTTTTATCGTTACACTGAGAGGAGTGGCAAAAAAGTTTTTCAAGAGTTTTAAAAGAGGTTAAAGTACCCTTAATACTTTTTTCACTAAACGTAGTTGTTATACTTTTCTCTTTAAGGAATTTAGGATTGGGAAGCCTAATTACAATATTCTGGGCTTTTATAACTTAGGCTGGTTAATAGGAGCATTATGGGTTATTTCAAGAGATATATTAGAGGGAAGGATATAGTGAGGTAGAAAATGTATTTAATATGTGATTTAGAGTATTCTATATGCATGAGCAAATTAAAGGTAGGAGATCTAAGTGATGCTAAGCTTGATCATGATAGGTTAAAAAATATCGATAGTCTTATTAACAGACTTATTTTAGAAGAATGTTTTCCTGGGGCTGTTATAGCTGTTGGGAGAAACAACGTGTTAGCTTTTCTTCAATCTTATGGGTATGCTTCTCTTTATCCCGCTAAAGAGAAAATGACAATTGATAAAGTATTTGACTTAGCTTCCCTTACGAAGGTTGTATGTACAACATCCATGGTTATGAAGGCTGTTGAAGACGGTTTAATTAGATTAGATGATCCAATATCCTATTTTATCCCAACTTTCTCTGGAGAAAAAAGGGATAAAGTTACAATATGGCATCTACTAACACATACTTCTGGTCTTCCTCCACATGTCCCACTATATAGTGTTTTATCTTCTAAAGACGATGTTATAGACTATATTTCTAAATTGAAGTTGGAGTATACTCCTGGTACGAAGGTAGTATATAGTGATTTAGGTTTTATTCTTCTAGGTATTATTATAGAGAAAACCTTTGATACTACTCTTGACGTAATTTCACAGGAAAAGATATTCATTCCCCTTGGTATGAACGACACGATGTTTAACCCGAAAGGAAAGCTGAAAGAGAGAGCTGTCACAACAGAGTATTGCAAGTTAAGAAAAAGATTCCTAAAAGGAGAAGTTCACGACGAGAACTCGTGGTTCATGGGAGGCGTAGCTGGTCATGCTGGACTCTTCTCTACTGCTTTTGATTTATCTATTTTCGCTCAGATGTTGCTAAACGGTGGTGTTTATGACAATAAGAGGATATTTAGTAAGACAACTATCGAGGAATTCACGAGAATCCAGACAGGACATTTAAATAAAAATAGAGCATTGGGATGGACAATTAAGGGAAGACAATGCTCCTGTGGTGATCTTATGTCTGGTAAAGCTTTTGGACATACAGGTTTTACAGGAACCTCGATATGGATAGATCCAACGTATAACATGTTCATCATACTATTAACTAATCGTGTACATCCAACACGGGAAAACGAGTGTATACTTAGAGCAAGACCCTTGATCCATAACTATATAATGTCCACGATAATTTAGATAAGATCAATAAATAACGGCATAGCCAAGCTAATACGGTTAAATTATTCTTTCCAAATATCAATGTTATTCCCAAAAATAGCATAAAGGTTCTAAACATTACGTATTATACGAGAACCTCAAAAAATCTAAAATTAGAGTAATGAAGATTTTTGCGATTTACAATTATCCTATAAGATGTTTCTCTAAGTAAAATATAAGTTTAAAATCTAGATACCCTATATGCGATGCCTAAAATAGGCTCTTTGTTCAAGGATCGACTTCTACAAGCATCTTGTCTTGTTTCGGAATACATGTTAACTTTATTTTCTCGAGAACTTCTCGGCCCAAAAGATTTTTAGAAACGCCTAAGGAAGTGTATGCATGACATGGAATTTTGATTCCATCAAAATCCAGTATAGCTTTTGAAACTCTAAGCTCAATGGTTATTCCAGTTGCGAGTTTTCCAACCTTTTTCGTTGATTCAAAGAGATGTAAGTTTAAGCTAACATACGTGTCTAGTGGAATAAGTATCCCACCGGCAAAACCAGTATCTATTATAAAGTTTAGTCTAACTTTTTTGTTTAGTGGTGGATTGTATACGGTAACATCAAGCATAGGTACCTTTGGTTTCTCGCTTTGTGAAAAATAAGCTTTCATGGGAATGACACCGGGAAACCAAGCTCGATCTCTTCCTCTTTTATACTATCGCCTATCTTCATAACAAATGCATGTCGGGAACATTTATTATAGGCGTTCAACGTTGCTTCTTTGCAATCGTTAAAGATTCCAAGAATTTTACCATTGCAAATAACTAGGTATTTACCCTTACACTTTTTGCACAAATCGTCGTATTTCTCAACCAAGACTTTATAGTTTTCCTTATATGCTTCTTCGATTCTAAGCCAGTGATCATACATTTTATCCATTCTCAAGGAAAGCCATAATCTGAGAGCCTCATTTATTATAGAGCCTATCGTTCTTTCTTCAAGTGAAGCGATAGCCTTGACCCTCCTATATAATTCCCTATCAATATTCTTTATAGCAACGAGTTTACCCATAACCTCCATAGTATAAATGGTATAAATAGTATATAAGGTTATACCTTCCTACAGTAGATTCTAAAATACCATCAAAAAGCTTCTGATGTAAAAATGTTAATAAAAAGAAAATTTTATGGCGTTAGCAGTGGGTACGCTGGTCCTCTTCCCCTTCTCCTTGCAGCTAAAAGTAATATGATTAGTACTAGAACTAATTTGCGTTGCCCACATTCACGCTAATCCACCCCAATTTACGCCTAGCATTTTGTATGAAGATTGCGGCATATTTCGAAAAAGTTTTTTAAGACGGTTTTTCCGTGGGGGTGTTTTTCGTCGAATATGTTTGGGTGGAATTGTACGCCGTAGACTGGTTTACTTTTGTGTCGCATTGCCTGTACCCTGCAGTTCCTGTTTGTAGCTATTATCTTAAAGTCTTTTGGAAGCTTTTTAACTTCGTCGAAGTGTCCTTCATCCACTATAATTGTTTCTGGAAGACCTTTAAACAGTGGATCCCTCTCTAAAATCTCTACCTCCATCCATCCTCTCTCACAGTATAGTCCCTCAGACCACGTCCCCTTCTTGCCTGTAGGTTCTCCGGGCTTGGCTTTCCGCATGTGGTCTACTGTTCCGCCGTAAGCCATGGCTATTAACTGGTGTCCTCCACAGATTCCAAGTACTGGTTTATCTACGTTTACCAATACTTTGTAGAATTTTCTCAGTATGTCTACGCTATAGGCGTTCCACGGTGAGGAGGAGCCGCTTAAAACTATTCCCTTCGGGTTTAGACTATGTATGTAGTCTAGTGTAATGTTTGCAAAGTATTCTATTTCAACGTATTCTTCAGCAATCGAGGATAAAGTATAGGCCATGTTTTCCCTAGCCTTAACAACGTCTACTCTACTAGGCTTACCCCTGTTCTCGATATCTACTAACAGAAACATTTCAACCATCAGGAGTCCTAGAGGATGTTGAACTTATATTTCTTATACAGTCTTCTAGATATATTTTAATAGCATTTCTTTACTAATTTTCACACCTAAATCGTATTCTTCTTTCCCCTCATACTCCAGTGTAACCCATCCTCTATAACCGTACTTTCTCAATATTCCAAATATAGCATCATAATCTAGGTCTAGAGTATACCATACGCCTCCTCCAATATATGTCTTAGCATGTACAAGAGCAGTATATGGTGCAATATATTCTAGCTGTTTATAGGTTTCTCGATAAAGTTTCCAGTATCCATGAGCGCTCGTAGCCATTTAGAATTTACACTTTTCAAGATTCTAAGAATGCCCATCGAGTCTCTCGTTAATCCCCAATGATTTTCTAATGCTAAAATTATGCCATATTCCTCGGCGTATTTAATTAGTTCTTCTAAGCATTCAATAGTCCAGTTAAATGCGTCATCCATGGTATATCCTTCAATAGGTGGTTCAAGCCCCTATTTCTCATAAGCTCATCGAAACTTTCAATAGTCTTCCATCTGCCAGAGTTTACTCTTATTGCTTTTATCCCAAGTTTGTACCCTATTTCCAACCATCTTTTTACATTCTCGACTTCATTTTTACGTTCTTCCAAGGATGGTTTCACGAAATTATTATGAATAGCGATGGCATAAACATCCAACCCTAACGAGAAAGCATAAGTCTTTATCTCGTTTATGTAGTCCTTAGAAAAATCTTCAAAGTGTTCTTGCAGTGTTTCAACTCCTTCAAAGCCGTGGAGATAGACTTTATCCAGATATTTTTTAAGTGGCAGTTTTTCACCAGTAAAAATGCCAGAAAGAGTATGTTGAGCACCCTAGTCTCATAAGATAATAATTGGCAGCGTCCCATAGATGATTATATCTGGAACATTAATCTTAGGCTAAGAATTTGAATCTAGGTATTTCCCCGTATATAGGTTCCTTCTTGGTTTAAGACTAGCGCTGTCTAAAGACAATGGAACCCATACAATACTTATCTCTCTGATCTCAATTTCACTCTTTTTGATGTGTAAGCGCATTTCCTTAACTGTCTCATTTACATCGTAGTAATGTTTTCTTATCTTTTCTAACTTATTCTTTAATTCCTCTGTTAAAATGAATTCTTGACTCCTTAATCTCTCTATTTCTCTTTCTAAAAGCCTAATTTTTTCTCTTTTTATATTTATTCTATCCCTTATTCTCGCGGCTGTAGCTATCTTTGAGTAAGCTGTCCGTCTAGAAATAAGAGAAAATATTGTACCAGCACTATAAAGATTTAATTGTCTCTCCAGTCCTTCTATATCCGTCTTTAAAATCCTGATCTTTTCTCTATATGATGAGATCCTGTGTCTTATATTTTCGAACTTCTTCCTATACTTTTCTATAAGCTTGTTTTCTTCTTCGCTTAACGATGCTTCAATCTTTTGTCTTATCCGCATCAGAAACGCTTCTTTGGATTCGCCGACATTGGAATATATACCTAGTATCTTGTGCTTGTATATCTTCAGAGGGTATGTTCTATAAATATAGTCTCTAATATCTCTTGATAAGGTTTTGAAGAAAGTTGCGCGAGAATAGGAATCGGGAACATCGAAAAACTTGAAGTCTTTCCTCCAAGATGTGGTTAGCTCTCTCATATTTAGCTCACGAGGAGTTAGCCCACAACGGTTTCCCTTTTGGTAATCTTCATCTGAAAAGCTTTCTTTGGCATCAAGTAGGAAAAGAAGGTTATCGTTTATCCGAACAGGCGGCCTTTCTCTGGCGACTGATACTGATGCATTTATCATTAGGAGAGGATAGTATGCTTTAACCTCCCCAGTTTGAGAAGCGTACTTTGCAGGAAGATAGAACTGCCTCACTTTATCACTGACTTTTGGAGGAAGCGAAAGGAGACCAGTAGAGGTATCACCCCTTACTGGTGAGGAGATTTTCTGGAAAAGAGGGGGATTTACCTTCTTAACCAATTTTTTAACCTCCTGAAGTGTTAGTGGGCCTCTTAGGTAAGAATATGCCCATCTAGTGCGGAAAACCATGTTGCTGTTTTGATGGATGTTGTGTATCAGAAACATTCGTTTTCGTAGTGAAGATATTATCGCTGAAATTTCTTTTTCATCAACGACTCCTCCAAGAGTATTCGTAGCTATCTTTAAGCCTTCTAATACTCTAGCCTTATCATTTTCAGTTTGCAACCTACCTATCATCCATATGCCTGCGTTGGAAAGGGCTTTATAGTCTATATCTACAGGGTTCTGTGTAGATATCACGATGCCTAATCCAAAAGCTCTTGCTTGCTTCATAAGAAGCATTAAGAGATGCTTGGATGGAGGATTTTTAGGATATGGAGGGATATAACCGTAAACCTCATCAAAATATAGCAAGGTGCGAAGCTTCGACGAACCACTCTGCTTGAACATCCATGTGTAAATGTTTTGAAGTATTAGTGTTACCGTAAACATTCTTTGGACTTCATCAAGATGGGATAAGTAGAAAACTAATATCCTAGGTTTTCCGTCACTACTCCATAATAGCTTCTCAAACTCTAAAGGAACGCCAGTGAGCCATGCCCTAAAACTCGGAGAGGCAACAATTCTATTTAAGTCAATGGCTAACTGTTTTCTTCCTTTTAATGGTATGAACATGTCGATGTCTATTGCTCCTATCTTGCTGAATGGAGGCTCCAATATCAATGCTAAAAGTTTACTAAAATCTAACTTTATGTTTTCCTTCCAACAATACTCTATTATCTGGGAAAGAAGAATGTGTTCATTACTCTTTAATGGATCAGGATTTCTTCCTATTAGCTCTAGAATCGCCGACACTGTATTTTTTATCCTTTCTAATAAGATGTCTTCATTTCCAGACCATGAGATATCCTCAGGTATGTTGAGATCATGCAGAACAGATATCGGTAAGCCGCCAAGGTAGCCAGGAGTAAATATCAAAACTTCACTATTTTCTGCTAATCTTTTTAATACGTCCAGACTACCAGTATACCTTAGAATATTTTCTTTCCATTTTTCTGATAATCTTCTTGCGTATTCATTGACGGAGACGTTCTCCCTTTGAGCTTTCAGAGGATCAATCCATTTCTTGAATTCTTCAGGTGAAAGATTCGGGAATCTTAGAGCAATATTAACGGCGTCACCTTTCGGATCGATTACAATAACTGGGATTTTTTTTAGAATCATCTCTTCAATTAATACTATCGCAGCACCGGTCTTGCCCGATCCTGTCATTCCTATAATTACTCCATGGGTCATCAGGTCGTCTGGATCAAGATAAAAATTCTCACCCGTCTCTGTTAAAGTGTTTAAATCAACCTTTTTCCCTAAATACAGGTCTGAAACCAAGCAGATCTACCAAGGAGACAATTCTAAGATAATAAGTTATTTTCAAGCTATATAAAAACTTCAGAATGTGATGCGGTTTAAATGCGTATTACGCTAATAGGTATTATTGAAATACTGCCAAGGTCTTAATGTTAGGATTATTTCAGGTCTTTCTTCATATTTAAACATGAACCTTCCGGTAAAGTTCAGGATACTACTGTTTCTTTCAATAATAGGCTTAGTACTGATTTGGATTCCAATACATGTTGATATCGGTTCTGAGACATACATCCTCGGTGGTCATGTATGGTACAGTGGAAATAACGGTATGCTAGTAGCAACAATATTCTCGTTGCTATCAACTTTGTTCTTCATTGTGACTCCTGTAATTTACCTAAGGATTCTCAGAATGCTCTACGAGCCTGAGGAGGCTGAGGATGAGGAGAAGGAAATTATTACTTTAGAAATTGAGAAGTAGGTTATCATATATTTTCAAGAACCATGCTGTGATCAATATGTAAAAAGAGTTATAAAAGGGATAGTAGGATACTAATAAAATATCCTACAAAATAATTCCGATACAATAGAGTAGCATAAGATCGGATACTTATATAAGATCCAGCTTCTCTTCTTTAAAAAGGAAACCTAGATAGGTATCGATCATCCCATTATCAAGTTTCTCAAATTTCTCTATAGAGCCTACATCGTACCAGAACCCCTTAAAGAGATATGCTTTAACACTGTTGTATTTCTCAACAATCGCCGGAATAATATCACCCATTATATCAATCTTATTTTTCTCCTTTGCAATCTCATCAAGGATTTCCTTAACTTGGCCTTTCAAAGCCAGTACACCGATAGTTACAGGAAGTCCTAAATCGGGTTTTTCCCTTATTGACCTGACTCTTGAATTCTCTATCTCGACTACACCCACAGGTATCTTATACTTCTTACTGACCGCTACAGTAGCGATAGCGTCTTCGTTCTCTTTTAGAAGTTCTCGGAGATTTATGTTAGAAAGTATGTCTCCATAGTATATAATTATCGTATCTTCTTCCTTTATAACATTCTTTAGGAAGGCGTTATAGAGCGCACCCCCGTTTCCTCCATATAATGGGTTATCTCTAACATATGTGATTTTTACACCGAAACGGCTTCCATTCCCAAAATAGTTCCATATTTGGAAAGATTTATACCCGACGAGGAATATGAGATCCGTTATGCCATGATACTTGAAAAGCCTAACAATATATTCGAGTAAGGGTTTTTCGACCGAGCCTATTGGAACCATAACTTTCTGAATATAGAAGCTAAGAGGCCTAAATCTTCTTCCTTCGCCTCCACAGAGAATAACGCCTTTAGTATTGCTCATCACTTTCACCAACATGTATAATGAAATATTTAGACATTAATATTATTTTGTTGTAGCAATAGGCAAGATAAGTTATAATATTAACAAACAATAAAGAATTTATACCTATAAGAGCAATGTAAAAAATGAGTTATACATGATTACTAAAGCTGTAATCCCAGCGGCTGGGATTGGTTCCGGATTATTACCGATAACAAAAGAAATACCTAAGGAAATGTTACCAGTTTTCATTCGAGAGGACGGCAAAATCTGCCTAAAACCTATTTTACAGTTGGTTTTTGAGTCATTGTATGATTCAGGTTTTAGAGAGTATTGTATAATAGTAGGAAGAGGTAAAAGAGCGATTGAGGACTACTTTACTCCAGACCCCAAATTTATTGAACAACTATCTTGCTTACAAAAAAATGAGGAAGTAAAGATGATTGAGAGATTTTATGCCAAAGTGAGAGATTCTATGATAGTGTATGTCAACCAACCTAAACCAAAAGGAATAGGAGATGCTATACTAAGAGCTAAAAAATTTGTAAAGAATGATAGTTTTCTTGTACATGCTGGCGACATATATTTTAGGTCAAGGGCTAGCTCGATTTTAAAGAGCTTGATTAAGAGCTTTAAGCATTATAACGCTGATGCTTTTTTAGTAGCGAAAACTATAGAAGGAGGGAGGAGATATAGGCATTTAGTCAGTGTGGCAGACGAACTTAAGGAAATCTCTGAAGTAAATTATATCACTGAGACAAGAGACGAACAGGCCACATTAGCACTCGTACACATTTATGTTTTCTCTAATTTAATCTTCGAAATATTAGAGGAGATGAAAGGTGACGATGTTCTTAAAATTACTGACGCTATAAACATTATGATAGAAGATGGAAAAAGAGTCTATGCGTATATATTAAGAGGAGAAGAAGTAGTGGATATAAATGTTCCAGAAGTATATTGGGAGGTTTTACGCTTACTCTAATGTGATCTTCTCATCTAATACCCTTCCACTAAATATCTAGCTCTCCCTACTATTTGTCGAACTTCACGAGGGCTTATTCCTAAGATCAAGGATAACAATTTATGATCCGTGTTTACGAATTCTCTCAGCAACACAATACCGCTTTTCAGCAATCTAAGTCTCATCTCATCGTTTAAGTCAAAAAGTATAGTCACTGGATAAAGTTTCTTTCTCTCTATAATTTTTTCGAGGCTTTCATTATAGGGATAATGCCATGCAGTCACTTTCATATTCACACATTTTGCGTAATCTATTGCATCTAAGGAAAGTTTTGTATTCGTAGCTATCCAAGCTCTATCAAAGTACTCTTCAAGATCTAAAAATCTTGCATAGACGTATAACGCCACCTTTACATCCGTTTTAGTTCCGAAATTATTGTGGTACTTGCATTCAACTAGATATTTTTTATCGTCTTTAACGGCAACTATATCTATCTCATGGGAGATGCATTTCCCTCTAATTACTCTGTTAGTTTTAGCCGTATAGCCATAATTTTCTAGAATCTTAGCAAAATATTGTTCGAATGGGTAACCCTCGGGTCCTAGTCTCATAATCGCTTCTCTAAGCGTGTATTTCTGGGCATAGCTCATTTCTCTTTCTCTTAAAAGCCTTATAGTATGTTGGTAGATTTGTCTAGTTGTCATACCATTTTTCACAAATTTTGAAACATCTGATACTATATCTCTAGCCGTGCTCTCATCAACTCCTGTCCGAATCAAAGAATGGTATATTTTTTCTGGTTTATATTCCTCAATCTTACCCGATGCTTTGATAATATAAACTTTCTTATCTTTCATAATAATACAGAAAAACTAAATAAATTGAAGAAGATGTTCAACATCTTTCTTGATAATAGATCTCCTATCCTCGGCCTTGAATTTTCCCATTGATTCATCTTCAATTGTCAAGTCTTTATCGTAACCTGCTTTATCTAGGATGCTTATAACCTTTCCTAGGTCGATATCACCCTCATATAATGGTGTCATTTCGACTTCTCCAGGTTTACGAGTTTTTTCCCGAGCATCTACTGGAACCTTTGCATTCTTTATATGAGTATGCTTTACACGGT
>Ga0116200_10000169_pt1 | contig 18157 bp, 17 predicted proteins | sample Mar14436cmmetaG_FD_94478 | JGI IMG/M metagenome (GOLD analysis project Ga0116200, IMG submission 94478) | Marine hydrothermal vent microbial communities from Guaymas Basin, Gulf of California to study Microbial Dark Matter (Phase II) - Marker... ... | reverse complement strand
GTAGTAGGGTTTTTAAACATCCTGGAAGGGTGCCGTCACAACAAAGTTGAACATCTTGTGTATGCTTCTTCGAGTTCCGTATACGGCGCAAACACGAAGATGCCCTTTTCAGTTCATCATAATGTTGATCACCCAATATCTCTATATGCAGCAAGTAAAAAAGCCAACGAATTAATGGCACATACGTACAGTCACTTATATGGGTTGCCAACGACGGGCCTCAGGTTTTTCACGGTTTACGGACCGTGGGGAAGGCCTGATATGGCCCTTTTTCTCTTTACCAAAGCAATTCTGGCCGGGGAACCAATTAAAGTTTTCAATTTTGGCAATATGGAACGTGACTTTACCTACATTGATGATATAGTACTAGGGGTGGTTCGAGTAACGGACAGAATCCCCACGGGAAACCCGGAGTGGAGCGGGGATGATCCGGATCCCGGAAGTAGCTACGCACCGTATCGTCTGTACAACATTGGCAATAACCAACCTGTTCAATTAATGAAATACATTGAAGTACTGGAAAAGACACTGGGTAAAGAAGCTAAAAAGGAGTTTTTGCCTATGCAACCGGGAGATGTTCCCAAGACTTATGCAGATGTGGATGACTTAATTGCAGATGTTGGTTTCAAACCTAGTACCCCTATCGAGGAAGGGGTTGAGCGTTTTGTAAAATGGTATCGAGAGTATTATAACGTGTAAGATGGGTGAAGGTTTATGGTTTCGGCTTCCGTTGAAGAAAAAAGTGTAGATCGGAAAGAAATCTCAAGGAGTCTTACTTTTTCTAAGCCTTTGAAAATTGCGGTCATAGGTGGTGGGACAAGGTGTGCCGCTCTTCTGAGCTTGTTGGAGAAAGACAGGCTCAGGGATGTCCCTATAGAGATCGTTGCTGTTGCGGATCACAACCCTGATGCTGCAGGTTTCAGAGAAGCCAAGAAGAGAGGTATTTATACCACGGAGGATTTCAAAGAACTGGTGAACTTCCCGGAAGTGGATCTTATTATTGAGCTTACCGGTAACGAGAAGTTACTGGAAGAAGTCCTGCCTTATTTGCCTCCACAGGTCCAAATACTGGATTATGCTATCTCCAAGCTCCTGGGTGAAATTATACTTTTAAGCGAGGGATGTCACGAGTGTAACGTTGAACTTGATTTTACCCGAAACTTTGTTGCGGCGTTGTGGAACAGTGTAGCTGACAGGATATTGCTGCTCGACGAAGACTACAAGATAATCGACATTAATCCTTCAATGCAGTCTATTCTGGGTGCCAAGCGCTCAGACGTAATTGGGAGATACTGCTACCAGGTGATGCATCAGAGTTTATCCCCGTGTAATACTGCAAAACGTCCGTGTCCTCTTCAAGAAACCCTGAAAACGGGGCTCTCGGCACAGGCGATTCATGAACATCACGATCCGAACAAGGGAGTCATATACTATGAGGTGGTTACATATCCCTTCCCTCATCGCGAAGGCCAAAAGATGATGGTCATCGAAATTTTCAGGGATATTACCTCTGAAGTCAAAGAACAAGTTGATGCTACCACAAAAAGAATAAAGAAAAACCTCGCACGCCTCGTTCATGAAGACAAAATGATTGCTCTAGGTAAACTTGTGGCAAGTTCTGTTCACGAGATTAATAATCCTATTTCAGGTATCCACGCATTGTCCAAGTTGATGTATTCGAAGCTTGAAGAGGGAAGAAAGCTTAACGAGGAAGATCTGGAAGAATTCAGGAATTATCTTGCACTGATATCAAAAGAATCAGCCAGGTGTGGTGAGATTGTATCCAACCTTCTCTCCTTTTCTCGCCAGCAAAAAATGGAAGCCCGTAAAGTCAACATAAACGAAATCCTCCAGACAGTATTGACCTTGTGCAGGCACAGAATGTCTCTTCAAAAAATTGAACTGGAAGAAGAACTGGCAGATGATTTGCCAGAGGTAATTGGTGATTACAATCATATCCAGCAGTGTTTTATAAACGTGGTTTTCAATGCAATTGAAGCAATGCCAGAAGGTGGCAAGCTTACCGTTCGAACCAGGTATGAGAAGGAGAAGAAGAAGATAAGAATCGACATTTGCGACACAGGGTGTGGTATTCCGGAAGAAAATATTTCCAGGATATTTGAACCGTTCTTTTCCACGAAGACAGATGACAAAGGCGTCGGTCTGGGGCTGTCTGTTGTATACGGTATCATGAGGGAACATCGTGGTTCCATCTTCGTGGACAGTAAAGTGGGAAAGGGAACCTGTTTTATAATTCGATTTCCCGAAGCGGGGCCGAATGATAACGGGGTTTTGAAAGAAAAGCCAGGCAAGAATAAGAAACGGCAAAGTAAGAAGAAAAAGGGATAATTCATGTCTGCAAAGATTCGAATTTTGGTAGTTGATGATGAATTGATAGTAAGAGAATCCTTAAAGGGATGGCTGAAGAAGGGTGGGTATGAGGTGGATACGGCGGCCAGCGGCCCCGAATCACTTGAAATGCTTGAACTTGCTCCATACGACCTCCTGTTCCTGGACATCATGATGCCCAAGATGAACGGGCTAGAAGTTCTTGAGATCGTAAAGAAGCGATTTCCGGAGACTCTCGTGGTTATGATCACCGCTTATGGTTCGGTGGAGACCGCTGTTAAAGCCATGAAAAATGGTGCAAATGATTATCTAATGAAACCCTTCGAACCGGAGACCCTGGCGCTACTTGTTGAAAAACTCCTGCAGCAGAAAAGAATTATCGATGAAAACTTGCTCCTGAAGGAACAGGTTGCTAGATCGGTGCGATTTGAAAACATAATCGGTGTCTCCGAGGAAATGCAAAAGATTTTTGAGATGATTATGGATATTTCGGCTACAGATGTACCGGTTTTGATCACTGGAGAAACCGGTACAGGGAAGGAGCTGATTGCTAAAGCCATACATGCAAAAAGCCCCAGAAAACACGGTCCCTTCATTCCAATAAATTGCGGTGCTTTCCCCGAGCATTTGCTGGAAACAGAACTGTTCGGGCATGAAAAAGGCGCTTTTACAGGAGCTCACAGGGCAAAAAAGGGAAGAATTGAAATGAGTCATGGTGGCACACTATTTCTCGATGAAGTGGGGGAGATACCGCTCAAGATGCAGGTTGATTTGCTGAGAGTACTGGAAACTAAGAGTTTTCACAGGGTGGGGGGCACTGAGGAGATCAATGTTGATTTTAGAATACTGGCGGCAACAAACAGGAATCTTCTGGAAGAAATTAACAAGGGTAATTTTCGGCAGGATTTTTATTACAGGCTAAACGTGATATCTCTACATATCCCGCCGCTGAGAGAACGCCCTGAAGACATACCGGTACTGGCTGAACATTTCATGAGAAGATACAGCAGAGAGACAAACAAAGATATTGATACAATTACTCCCGAGGCAATGGAAGTTTTGAAAAGGTACCCGTGGCCCGGGAATGTACGCGAACTGCAGAATGCAATCGAGAGAGCCGTTGTTATCTCCAAAAAAAGATGCCTGGACGTTGATGAATTTTCCTTCCTTCAGGTATCTCAGAAAGGAGCAGGGGAAGCCAAGAGTCTGGAAGAAATTGAGAAGGAGCATATTGAGGCAATGTTGAGGGCTCACGACTGGAACATTTCCAAAACAGCGAGAGCTCTCAAAATAAACAGAGTTACCCTCCATAAAAAAATCAAAAAATATGGCCTGAAACGCTCCGGACAGGATCAATGTAAACCTGACAATTCGAGAAAATCTTGATTGGTTGAGGTGCCATGTCTGGTGAATCCGGAGTTGTTGGGATTGTTCCTATCGGCGAAGTAAAGCAGGTTGTACTGAAAATTCTTGCCGCAAACATCCAGGCTGTTTTTAACATACCTGTGGATATCCTGAATGGAAGAAAGTCGCTTAAAAAATTTTTTAACCCGAACAGAAATCAGTACAACGCAATTACTATCCTGGATCATATGGAACGAAGATGGAAACAGCCTCATAAGAGGATTCTCGCCGTGGTGTCAGTGGATCTTTTTATACCGATTCTTACGTATGTTTTTGGTGAAGCACAGATAAATGGGAAAATGGCAGTGGTTTCCACATATCGTCTCAATCGCAGGACGGGTGGTGGAAACGTAAGCCTGGAGCGTTTTTACGAAAGAGTGGCTAAAGTGGGGATACATGAGCTGGCTCATACCTTTGGTCTGGTGCATTGCAAAGAAAATCACTGTGTAATGAGAGCGTCCTATAGCCTGAGAGATCTGGACTATTATCCTTTGTATTTTTGTGATTACTGCCAGTCCATGCTGGATGATGTTTACAGAAGAATGAAGCTCCGGACCCTTAAAGCCCGGAGCTTCGAAGACCTTTTTTAATGTGCGTTGGTTATCAGGTTTTAAAGAATTCTCCCACCAGCTTTTTCCAGCCAATTTCAGGAACAGTCCCGTAAACGTCTTCTATTGGCTTACCACCTGTTGCTGCCAATCTTTCGTGTCCGGGCATTACGATGGAATATAATTTCTCTACTTCATGCTGCATCCATTTGTCGGTTTCTTCGCCAAAGAGCAGTTTTCGGAGGTTGGTTTTCAGTCTTCTGGGTTCCACAACGTAAAGCCATCCGTCCGAATAAGGGCGCTTGTTGGTGATGCGCGGTTCTTTCATGATCTTGGTATTAACAGCGATTACCGTTCCTTCAACAGGTGATAAAACCTCTGCTTCGTTGCTTTCTCGAGCCAACCTGAGACCCGGTTCAGTCTGGCGTACTTTTGCTCCCAGGCTTGGAAGAATAAATTCATCCACAGGTCCTACCAGTTTTACTGCAAAGTCATCCAGTCCCACCCTTATTCTTCCACCATATTCCACTCTGGCCCATGTATGTCCATCGTGGAAGTAATAGTCGTAAGGCACGAGATAACCGTAGACCTGGTGAACCCTTGTCTCTCCCAGAGCTTCCTGAGGTTCAATGTCTTCCAGAGACTGGTCGAATTCACAGGTTTCGCATTCGAAATTGTGGTGACAGAGCTTGAAAGGGACCCTTCCGGTAAGCATATGCCGGCAAAGTCGCTCTTCCCCGACCTTCTTGCGCATGGATTGTCTCCAGCTCTCGCTGATCTTTCCTTCCTTTGCCTTTTCCAGAGCCTTGGTCATGGCCTTGTCGAACTCGCAGTTAATACAGTCATATGCATTATCACAGAGTTTGAAGTTTATGACGCCAGCTTTCATCCAGATACACTCATTTTCCAGTATATTGAAACCTACAACTTTCTTTTTCTTTCCAATTGTATTTTTTGCTGCTGTCATGGCTTGCCCTCCTTAGTTTATATGTTGAAGTTTTTTTGTTTTCATCTTTGCCTTTATATATGAGCAAGGGCTGTGCCATTCACCGATAATTTGTGATATATGTGTGTAACATGTGGAAAATACAAGAATAATTCAGGTGGAGTTTTCGGAAATTCTCTGGAAGTTGAGAAGAAAGATTCCCATTTGTGATTAAAATGGCAACAGTTAGGTGTTGCAGCGGTTTGGGGGTGGGTAGGTTATGCTTTAATTACAGTAAGTTACGTGCTGTTTAAAAAATTAACACCATCCTAGTTGTGGATAGCGCGGTAAGTAGTTAATGGTTCTTTTCCAGTTTTTCAATAGCTTTCAAAACCTGGTCAGGTATGGTAGCTCTTTTCATGGATTTGTAGTCGTAACCAAAGATGGTGGCTGCTCCTTCTGTGCAGGCGTAATTTTTTCTTTGACTTACAATAAGGTATCTTTGTTCTATTTTTTCAGGGGAGAAGTGGATGCTTTTAACTCCTACACTTATGGTGTCCGGGTAGGTCAGTGCTTTCAGGTATCTTGCGCTCGTCTCTACGAGTATGGGACCTATTGTTGTATCGGGCAGTGGCTTGAATGCTCCAAGCTTTTCAAAATATGCTATCCGAGCAATTTTAAACCACCTAAAATACACAACATTGTTTACGTGCCTGAAAGCATCCATGTCTCTCCAGAAAACTGGAATTTCTTTGATGAACGAGAAATCTTTTAGCAGTTCCCTCTTTAATTTCCTGAACTAATGCTATTTATAAAAAAACAAGCGGTATCGAATGTGATACCGCTTGCAAAACTTTGTCATTTGGCAAATACTCTTTCAGATACGTGCGTAAATCCCCTGTTTAAGGATCATCTCCTGGTATTCCTTGAGCTTTTCGCAGGTTTCCAGACACTGGTTCTTGTCCTCATTAGCTCTTTCGCAATCTAGGCACGGACTCTTAATCATGTCTCCCTCCTTAAAACTTCTGTATATTCTCCCCATTCAAATTCGCTCTTATAATGGAATATAAGAAGAATGTCAAGCAAAATATATTTTTATATGAAAGTCTCCTATTCTGCAAAGCCTATCTTGAACCAGGAGCTTTCATTGTTCGTTGTTGCTGGCCACATTGAGTCCAGCAATGCTGGTTAGTATAGTTGCTGCACGTTGGTTTTTTGAGGCAGATTGCTCGGCTTTTTGTTTATGACCGGGAGGTAATTTTTGCTTTTAAGGAAACAGAAGAATTTGCGTCCCCAAAATCTGTGTAGTAAAATGAAACAAGATCAAGGCTAATAAGTACGTTTGCGGAAGGTAATTGGTTGTCGTTTAGAATTTCTTAGCGCGTGACTTCTTAGGGGTCTTATTATGGATAACGAAAAAATTATTGAAATGATTGAGGAAACCTGTGAGTTGCCGCCTGTTCCGATAGTAGCCAGCAAAGTGCTGAAACTGGTGAATGATCCTAACAGTACCGTAAGTCAGTTGGAGGAAGCGATTGTTGGCGATAGCAATATGGTTTCCAGAATAATTGGAATGGCTAATTCCGCTTATTATGTCCGGGTGCACAAAGTTAAAACTCTGAAAGCTGCTATAAATGTTCTGGGATACAAAGCCCTTGCCAACCTTGTTATAGCAGCGTCCACACGTCAGTTCTATGCTAAGTTTGGTCTTGTGGAGAAGCTATTATGGGAACATTCAGTGGGAACGGCCATTGCCGCGGCAGTGCTGGCGACAGAGTTCAAAGCAGTCAAATCCGATGAAGCCCTGGTGGGAGGATTGCTGCATGATATCGGTAAGACTATAATCAATTTATCCAAGCCTGATGACTACAGAGACATTGCCGAAGAAGTGTATAACGGTAATGGAACATACTTTGATGTCGAACAGGAAAAGCTGGGCTTTGCCCACAGTGATGTTGGCTCTTACCTTATTCAAAAGTGGAACTTTCCAGTGGAACTGGGGAAAGCTATTTATTATCACCACAGTATTAACGAGATTGATCCGTCAATGATGGATCCTTTTCAGGTTAAATATATCTGTATTATTGACGTTGCCAACCATTTCACCAAACGTCTGGGTGTTGGTTACAGAGAACCAGACGATAATGTAGACATTGGTTCTCTTAAATCTCTCGAATTGTTAGGTGTAAAAGTTAGTCAGGAAGATATTGATGTGCTCACTGAAAAAATCGCCAAGGTGATAGAAGAAGAAAAGAGCAAATTCGATTAATCATCCTCAGAACTTAGGCCGTACTTGGCCAACCTGTACCTGAGAGACCTGAGGCTTATACCAAGCAATTCTGCCGCTTTTTGTTTTGTTCCCTGAGATATACTAAGTGCTTGAGCCAGCAGCTCTTTTTCAATGCCGGCCAGAAAATCGTCAAGATTAAGTCCTTCTCGTGGCAAAACTATTTGGCCGGGATCAATTAATTCAGTTGTTTTACTTTTCTTGTAAGCTGAAAGAGTTAGGCTATCTGGGAGTACGATGTTGGAGCTTTCCAATGCGACACTTCTTTCTATAATATTTTCCAGTTCTCTTACGTTTCCTGGGAAATTATAGCCCTTCAGAATATCCAGGGCGTACGTGGATATTTTCCTAATTTCTTTCCCGAACTGGCGGGAATATTTTTCCAGGAAGTATTGTGCAAGTAGCGGTATATCACCGGTTCGTTCTCTTAAAGGAGGAATTCTGATATGTATGACATTCAGCCTGTAATACAGGTCTTCCCTGAAGGAGCCCTTGATGATTTTCTGTTCAAGATCCTGATTGGTAGCTGAAATAAAGCGAACATCAGCCTTGATGTCTTCCGTACCGCCTACCATTTTATAGGTTTTTTCCTGGATGAGTCGTAGGAGTTTTACCTGTAAAGGAGTGCTCAACTCACCGATTTCATCTAAAAAAAGTGTTCCCCCCTTGGCGGCTTCAACCAGTCCTGGTTTTGTGGACGTGGCGCCGGTGAAAGCACCTTTCTTGTACCCAAAAAGTTCGCTTTCCATCAGATTTTCCGGCATACCACCACAGTTTACAGCAACAAATGGTCCATCTTTTCGATCACTTTCCTGATGGATAGCGCGCGCTATGAGTTCTTTGCCGGTACCGCTTTCACCAGTTAGTAGGATGTTGCTGGGAGTTGAGGCGACTCGTCTTATCAGATCATAAACTTTATGCATCTGGGGGCTTTCTCCCACCAATAGACCGAAGTGCAGGATGTCCCTGGAAGACCTTTCCTCGGCAGAAGGCTTACGACTGTTTAACGCCTCTCGGATTACCTTTTTTATCTCTTTCAGCTTGAAAGGTTTTGGTAGGTAATCATAGGCGCCTTCTTTCATTGCCTGCACCGCAGTTTCCGCGCTGGCGTATGCAGAAATCATTATCACTATCGTATTGGGATTGATTTCTTTGGATTTTTTTAGAACTTGGAGCCCGTCAATACCGTTCATCCGTATGTCAGTAATGATCAGGTCAACAGGTTCTTTTTCAAGAATCTTCAGGGCTTCGCCGCCGTTTTCAGCCGTGACTACACTGTATCCTTCATTGAGGAGCATGATTTCCAGGAATTCTCTCATGCTCAATTCGTCATCGACTACCAGTACCTTTTCCATCTCCGGGACACCTCTGCAGTTGAGACTATTTTAATTACATATTAATATTTTTGACCTAGCTAAGCAAATTTAGATGGCTTGGTGTTGAAATCTTTCGAGGTTACCTGGAGCTCAAAACGGTTCCGTTTCTGTAGACTATTTGCCCTTCCTTGATGGTTATCCAGACTTTTCCTTTTACCTTCCACCCATGAAACGGGCAGTTTCGGGACTTTGAATAGAAAGATTCTGTATCTATGGTATACTCAGCATCGGGATCGATTACAGTAATATCTGCAGATTTGTTTACCCCAATTGTACCACCAGAAATACCAAGTATTTTCGCAGGGTTACTGGTTAGCTTCTTGATGAATTCAAAAGGGCTCAATGTCCCATCCCAAACAAGCCTCAGGCTGATGGGCAGGGCGGATTCAAGCCCTATGATTCCGTTAGCGGCATATTCAAATTCAACATCTTTATCGATAATATTATGAGGTGCATGATCTGTGGCTATTGCATCTATCGTCCCGTCTGCTAGCCCTTCCTTTATGGCTTCAACATCTTTCTTTTCTCTCAATGGAGGATTCATTTTGAAGTTGGTATCATATGAAGATAGAGCATCGTCAGTTAGGGTGAAGTAATGTGGTGCAGTTTCGGCGGTAACCGGTATACCTCTTTCTTTTGCCCGCCTGATTAACTCTACGGAACCAGCAGTGCTTACGTGAGCAATATGAAGTTTGCCTCCGGTCAGTTCTGCTAGAGCAATGTCTCTAAATACGGCAATCTCTTCTGCTGCTTTTGGGATGCCTTTCAAGCCTAGCTTCGTGGAGACAGCCCCCTCGTTCATGACTCCCCCTTTTGATAGCGAAAGGTCCTCAGCGTGAGAAATTACGGGGAAACCAAAAATTTTTGAGTATTCAAGGATTCTTCTCATAAGTTGACTTGTTCTGACTGGAAAACCGTCGTCAGTTACTCCGACTACTCCTGCTTCGAACAGCTCTCCTACCTCAGCCAGGGTTTTTCCTTCCAGTCCTTTGGAAACAGCTCCAACAGGGTATACATTGCAGATTCCGCATTCTCTGGCTTTATCGAGTATAAATTCCGTAACTGCAGCACGGTCGTTCACGGGATCGGTGTTGGGCATGCAGGCGATTGAGGTAAATCCGCCAGCAACTGCTGCCTTACTCCCGCTTGAAATCGTTTCTTTATATTCTTGTCCCGGTTCCCGGAGGTGAACGTGGATGTCAATGAGACCTGGAACAACCCATTTGCCAGTTGCATCGATAACTTCATATTTGTTGGCATTAAATTCAGAAGATATGTTATACCCGATGGCAGCGATGTTTCCGTCGGTTATGATCACATCTAGTATGTCATCCACGTCGCTTCCAGGGTCAATAACTCGCCCCTTTTTGATTATCAGGTTCACTTAACTCCCTCTGTTTTCTGGTTTTCACGAATTCGTGTCATGACTGCAGATAGCCTTCACAATTTATTGTGCCGCCTGCTTTCACGGTTCTTGCCGGGCAGTTGTCCCCACGGTGAGGTATAAAATGGCCATCCTTATAGCCACACCGTTACTTACCTGTTCGAGAATAACTGAGTAAGGGCCATCTGCGACCTCAGCACTGATTTCAACCCCTCGATTAATTGGCCCGGGATGCATGATAAGGACATCGGATTTTGCTTTTTTCAACCTATCACTATTGATGCCATACAGCTTTGAATATTCTCTGAGAGAAGGCAACAACACCTCTTTTTGCCGTTCTTGCTGGATTCTCAATATCATTATGACATCAGCTTCTTCAATTACTTCATCCACGTTGTAGGTTACTTCAGTGGGCATTTTGTTTATGTCTTTAGGAATCATCGTGGGGGGACCGCACACAATTACTTTGGCTTTCATTTTGCTCAGTCCCCAAATATTAGAACGGGCAACCCTGCTATGAGAGATATCGCCGATGATTGCAACAGTTAGTCCTTCCAATTTTCCCTTGTGTTGCCTGATTGTGAGCATGTCCAGCAGTGCCTGGGTCGGATGTTCGTGCATTCCGTCTCCCGCGTTTATTATAGAGATGTCCAGTCTGCTTGCGAGCCAGTGAGGTGCTCCAGCGGCAGAATGTCTTATTACTATTGCGTCAGGATTCATGGCATCCAGATTTCTAACGGTATCAAGAAGAGTTTCACCCTTAACCATGGAGCTGGTTGCTTTGGATATACTGAACGTGTCAGCACTTAGTCTCTTGGCCGCAATATCGAAGGACATTTTAGTCCTCGTGCTTGGTTCGTAAAACAGATTTATAATTGTTTTTCCTCTGAGTGTTGGAACCTTTTTTATCGGACGTAGATTGATTTCTTTAAATGATTCTGCCAAATCGAGGATGGTTTCGATTTCGGTTGGCTCAAGATTTTCTAAACCCAGCAAATCTTTCCTGTTAAAAGACACTTTAACCTCGTTAAGCATGGGGTTTGGGGGATAAAATTTCGGCTATTAATCTAATCAATTTATCTGCTGCTAGCAAGGATTTTATGGGGCACCTCATTAATAGTCATTCCTGAATAGTAAGGGCAACTACTTTGGTAAAATTTTCACAACCCTATTTTCTCCTTTTTTATACAGTGTGTCTATGTTATAAGAGGTGCGAGAGTCTCACTGAATTATTAATTTTATTCGTGTTTCAAGAGAAAGATCACGAACTTTGGTGGTAAGAAGGAGGTATTTATGATGAGGAACAGATGGATTAAACAGTTAATTATCTTTGCGGCAGTTGTGGGCCTGCTGGTCCCTGCTCTAGCGCAGGCTGCTGACAATGTAGTTATGTATCCCAAAATTTCAAGCTTTGTTTTATTCCTGGATCAGTCAGGATCCATGCAGAAAACATATAAGCCACTGGGAAAATCAAAGATAGTAGTTGCTAAGGACATTCTGTTGAGAATGAACAAAGAAATTCCGGAATTGAACTATATGGGTTCAGTACAGCTTTTTGCACCGGATGAAGTTTTACTTGATCCTACGGTATATAACAGGGAAACTTTCCAGTCAGTTCTGGAAAAGATTCCGACCAAATTCCCGATTTTTGGACGTTATACTCCGATGGCACCCGGAATGCAGAAACTTGATGAGACTATCCAGAGACTGAGCGGCGATGTTGCTGTAATTATGCTCTCTGATGGTGAAGCTAACCGTGGTGGAGACCCGGTAGCAGAAGCTACGGCGATGAAAGAAAAGTATGGTAATCGCCTTTGCTTTCATGTAATTTCACTTGCTACAAAAGCTGAAGGCGAAAAAGTCTTGCAGCAAATTGCTCAGTTGAACAACTGTGTATATGTGACAGCTGCTGACATGCAGAACCCCGAACTTCTGAAGAACTTTGTTAAAGACGTGTTCTATGCTTTCAAACCCGTGCAACGAGAAGTTATAATTCTTAGAGGAATCAACTTTGATTTTAATAAATATGACATCAAGCCCGAAGCACAGGCCATTCTTGATTCCGGTGTTGAAATTCTTAAGAAACACCCTGACATCAAGATAGTAATTGAAGGTCACACCGATTCTATCGGTAGTGAAGCATATAACCAGAAACTCTCCGAAAAGAGAGCCAAGGCCGTATATGACTATTTTGTCAAGAAAGGGATTTCACCCGACAGGATGAAGACAGTTGGTTACGGCGAAACCAGGCCCAAGGCCGACAACAGCACTGAAGAAGGCAGAGCCATCAACAGAAGAGTCGAAATCAAGGTAGTAAAATAAGGCTTAATAGCTGACTACTATGAATAAACTATTGGGAGACCGGAAAATTTTTAGGTGGGACTTCTTATTTCCGGTTCTCCCTTTTTTTATTGTATTATGTCTACTGTCTACTCCTTATATGGCCCGGGGGGGTGATGTTCCACCGGAAATCCAGAGGAGTTTTGAGCAGTTTAAAGATAGGTGGTTTAAAAAATTATGCAAACATTGCCGCCTCGGAAAACGGTACATAACCGTCACCAAGGAAAATGGGAGATACATTGCAAAATATAAAGTTATAAGCAATAAAACTTCTTTGAGACTTAAGCGCACCGAAAGCAAAACTACTCCCTACGTAGCCGTCCTCAAGTATTCTGAAGATGAATATATCTCTGTTGCTGATACCGCAGAAAAGGCTAAAAGTGGTCCGTTCAGGCTGAACGATTCAAAACTAGTGACCGAAATATTCCCTTACGTGCATGGGAAATGGAGATATTAATTAAAAATCTCCTGGTAGTTAAACGGGTTTGTTGAGGTAGTTTATGTATAGAACTATTCAAACTATGGTTGCAAAAGGACTGGTATTTGTACTTTTATCAGTCAGTTTGTGTGGTTGTGTCCACGTTTGGCCTTTCTCAGATGGAGAGTTAAAGGTTGAAGAGGAGTCTGTTTCGGCAATTCCCAAGAAAGCAAAGTGTTCTAAAGAGGTTCCATACGTTAAGGCGGATAGTGAAGATATGATGGGACCTGCTGCTCTTGCCATGGTTTTGCGCTACTATGGATATGAAGTTTCACTCGAAGATATTGCGAAAGAAATTAAGCAAGACGAAAATGAAAAAATTATGCTCTCTGATCTTGCTCGATATGCCAAGAAGAGAGGTTTTAAAACGATTCCGTGTTGCGGCACCATTATGGCTATTAAGGATTCAATAGCAAACGATATACCTGTGATAGTGATGGTAAAGGATACGCTGTTGCCGGTTTTTGGGAAGGAGCGTTTTCTTGTTATTTACGGATACGATGACGAGAAAGAGGCTCTCTACGCCCATGGTGAAAAGCCTTCCATGAAGATTTCGGAATCAAGCTTTCTCAGGGAATGGAAGGCCAAGAACTTCTTGTTTTTGATTATCACTCCTGAATAGACCTTCTTTTGTAAAATGCATCAATCTGGCGCTCAATTTCATCGTACTCGTCGGGTCTTAACCAGATGTATTCCTTGTCCCCTTTAAACCACGTTATTTGCCTTTTAGCATACCTTCTTGTGTCTCTCTGTAAAAGTTCAATAGCCCTTTCCAAAGATATTTCTCCTTTTAAATATCTGGCTATATGCTGGTAACCTATGGAAGTCATGGAATTAAGTTCGGGGCTGTAACCTTCTAATAGTAGCGACTTCACTTCTTCCAGGAGCCCCTGGTCAATCATCTGAAGTACTCTTCTGTTTATTCTGTCGTAAAGTTCTTCTCGAGGTCTATAAAGAGCGATTTTGAGGGTTTCGTATTGCCTTGTTTCAAAGCGGTGTTGCTCCTGGAGTTTTGAGATTGGCTCCCCAGTCAAATAGTAGACTTCCAGAGCTCTTACGATGCGCTGTTTGTCGTTGGGATGAATTTTCTGTGCACTTACAGGGTCAACCTTTTTTAGTTTTTCATACAAAAAAGATAATCCATAAATTTCAGTTTCTTTGACAAGCTGTTCCTTAGTAGTTTTATCGCTTGGGGGAGCAGGAAAGAGGCCGTGAACCAAGGCTTTTATATACAGTCCGGTTCCGCCTACCACAAAAACTCGTTTTTCTCTCTGGTTAATCTCAACAATTTTACTCCTTGCCAGCTCGGCAAATCTTGCAGCATTAAAATGTTCGTCCGGATTTATTAAGTCGACCAGATGATGAGGCACCTCACTCTGTTCTTCTTTTGTGGGTTTGGCTGTACCGATGTCCAGTTTCTTGTAGATTTGCCTGGAATCTGCGTTTATGATTTCTGCGCCGAATTTTTTTGCCAGGCGAATGGATAAGGAAGTTTTGCCGACGGCTGTGGGACCGGCAATGATTACAAGTGGTGGTCTTAATGGGGGCCTATCACTGGTCATACCGGCGAATGTCCCCTTTTGAAGAATCTGGCAATTTCGTCATTGGTTATTTTCCACCAGAGTGGACGGCCATGCGGGCAGGTTGCCGGGTTATCAGTTTGATCAAGCTTACGTAACAGTGCAATAATCTCTTCTTTTGACAGTCGAGAATTGGCCTTTACTGCTGCCTTACACGCCATGGCTTGTCTGAGTTTTATACCCACATCTATCTTTTCTTCTCTTATCCAGCCGCCTGAGACTGCCTCCGATATCAGATCGTTAACCAGGGTTTTAGGGTCGTCGTTTTCAAGACATGTTGGGACAGCCTTAATGACGAACGTGTTTCCTCCGAAAGGTTCAACCTGGAGTCCCATGGTTTCCAGGTACGGAAGTAACTCAGAAAGTACATTCGCCTCGTTAGGGAGCAAGTCCAGCGGTTGCGGGGTGAGCAGAAGCTGACTGACCGTATATTTCTGATCATTTTTCGCGGATAAACTGTCGTATATTATCCGTTCGTGGGCAGCATGCTGATCAATTATAACCAGGCCATCAGGGGCCTCGCAAAGAATGTATGAATCTCCCAGTTGCCCGATCACTTCCAGGGAAGAAAAAATACCTTCTTTCTCGACAGATTGGGAACTCCGTGGACTTTCGGCATATTCAGGAGCGGGTGTTGGTCTTTGATCCTTTTCAAAGAAAGGTGAAATATCCATGGGTTGATACTTGGATGCAGTTTCTCTCCAGGAGGGAGTTGCTTTACTTTCGGTCTCGTAAACCACCAGAGGACGATCCCATCCCTTTTTTTGTAATGTGTTCAAAGCATTAACTATTCCTTCGCGCAGAACATTGAGCACCATACTGGCATTTCTGAAACGTACTTCCGACTTAGTGGGATGGACATTTACGTCTACCTCGTGGGGCGGTAGCGATATCATGGCAAAGACCATAGGATAACGATCCTTTGGAAGTAAGCCCTGATAGGCCTTTATTATGGTTCTATTCAAGAGGGTATCTCTTATGAACCTGTTATTTACAAACGTGTATATATTGTGGGAAGTGGCTCGATTCATCTCCGGGGGAGCAACGAATCCGGAAACAGAAACAGGACCGCTTTCGTGAGTGAAACTCTCTCCGGATTTGAGCAATCTTGCACCGAAAACTTGGGAAGCTCTTGAAAAAACGTTTTCGGTGGACGTGAAATCATGAATAGTTCGTCCCTGGTGACTCAGGTGAAAATGGATTTCAGGATGTGCCAGAGCCAAGCGGATCACTTGTTCTGATATATGATTCATTTCGGTTTGATCGGTTCTCAGAAACTTTTTCCTGGCAGGAGTATTGTAGAAAAGATTTCGGACAATTATTGTGGTTCCCGGTGGTGCTCCGACCTCCCGGACATCCTTGAGTACACCCCCGTTTACGGTTATCTGAATCCCTGCATCTGTGTCCTTCGTTCTGGTAATCATTTTGAAGCGTGAAACAGAAGCGATGCTGGGCAGGGCTTCTCCACGGAATCCCAGAGTTGCAATATTCTCAAGATCCTCGGGACGGCTTATTTTGCTCGTGGCATGGCGCTCTAATGCCAGAAGGGCGTCATCCCTGGACATTCCTGTGCCGTTGTCGCTTACTTTTATTTCGACTTTTCCAGCCTTTTGGATACTAATAATTATTCTGCTGCTTCCGGCATCGATTGAATTCTCGACCAGTTCTTTTACAACAGAGGTGGGCCTTTCCACTACCTCGCCCGCCGCAATCTTATTGGCAACGTGTTCTGGCAGAATTGCTATCTTCGGCATGATTATCTGTATTTCCCCATCAACACGGCCTTGCCAAGTTCCTGTCCGCTCTTGTCAAAGGCTTTCAGTGTGAAGAAGTAGCGATGAGTTCCTCCCGGAGGACAGGGTCCCCGATAACCAATGGTTCCCCATGTGTTTTTTCCTTGCTTTATACCGTTTGGAAGTTCACGCTTGGTCAGCACTCCTTCATTCAATTTTTTGAAATGCCCCGGTATGTACGTAACGTTCCAATGAATCCAGTTGCCTGCCGGAGCATCCGGATCATTTACCAGAAGGGTGTAATAACTGGTATTGGCAGGGGGATTTTCCCATATCAAAGGCGGTGAAACATTCACGCCATCACAGGTGTACTTGCTCGGTATTTTGTCCCCGTATTCAAAGGCAGGAGACCATATCTTGAAGGTTCCTTTTTCAGCACTTGTAGCTTTCCCCAAAAAACACGTGAAGGAACACAAAACAAACAACATTGCAAGGATAAAAAACCATCCGGCTTTTCCTGAACTATGTATTTCCCTTATCATGATGAGCTCCCTCGTAGATTCTTAAACTGGATTTTGCCAAAACAAAATGTGTGACAGGCAAAACAGAACGGGATAAAATTAAAGCGAAAAAAAGAAGAGCTGGTACAGATAAACTGCGTCTGTACCAGCAATTGCCCTTTCGTGCTTGAGAATAGAAAATATAACCTAAGCTGCTTTGAGTCCGTATTCTTCGATTAACTTCTCGAGTGCCTTGCGATCGTTTTCGTAGTCTCTCTGAAACAGAGGTTTACACTCCGCCAGTGTTGCTTCGTGCTTGGCCAGCTTCACAGCAAAAGCCATGCAGCTTATTTCCCCACATTCTTTACAGTTAGTCTTGGGTAGATGTTTCAGCAATTCAATGTAGTTAACTTTTTTTGCCATGGCATTCACCTCCTTTTCTGTTGTTTGCCTTCTTTCCCCCTACGTTTCTTACCAATCAAAACCACTTAGTATCCGGAAGGAAAGTTTAATTGCCCCTTTCAACGGAGGGCAATCGCATGAGTTCGAAAAGGAGCACCATGGCGACTTTAACACTCACGTTCTAGCTCCGGCAAAAAGCACTGGAATTAATCTCCACAGCATTAAGTTCAGGTAACCCTCAAAAGGGGCCCTTAAACTAATCCTTACTAATAATTATCATTACGAATCCGGGGTTTGTCAAGAGCCTTTAAATTTCTTTTTCCTTAAATAAATTTGAAAAATCTTCGTGCTTAGGGTTAGGATATACTTGTAATGTTGTATGAACTATAAATCGGACCATAATACAGGGCCTGATTGTAAAGTTCGGGAGGCGAAGAATAAAGTGAAGGCTAGCGTAATCAAAAAGGTAGACTTTTTTCCGGTATCTCACGCGTACAAAAGTAGATACCTAGTTTTGCCAACGCTCAAAGATCGAATGCATCGAATGGTGGTGGGGTGGTCTGAGAAGGGGCCATGCAATATCAGTGTTTTCTGGACCGAGCTTCTGAGCGGACGAATTGACCTGATTATATGTGGTGGCGATAAAGGGTTAAGGGTGCTTGCCAATGCGGAAGAAGAGGTGGTGTGGAACCCTAAGGAAAAAGATCTTCCGCCAGGATGGTCGTTTTCTTATCTCTCCCTTGAACCGAGGGATCTTCCACCTGATGTGCTAAGTGTTGTTAACACCTTTTACTACGATGTTGGTATCCAGGTTGATAAGACGAGGCGGAAAACAAAGGTAAAGAGACTGT
>Ga0116200_10000167_pt1 | contig 18221 bp, 14 predicted proteins | sample Mar14436cmmetaG_FD_94478 | JGI IMG/M metagenome (GOLD analysis project Ga0116200, IMG submission 94478) | Marine hydrothermal vent microbial communities from Guaymas Basin, Gulf of California to study Microbial Dark Matter (Phase II) - Marker... ... | reverse complement strand
TTGCACATGCCAGAGAAATGCTTTCCACTTAGTCCTTAACTCGTATTATCTGTCCTGGTTTGAAATCTCCTTCTTTAATAGGCTCGGCAAAGGAATGGTGTTGTTGTATGCTCACAATTTTTATTTCTCCCGCCTTTGGGCCTGGCAACTGATATGTTTGTTTATTAAAAGATGTGATATATTCGCCTTTACTGAAGACTTCAAGCACAACACCTGGCCTAAGCCCTACGTCGCTGCCTGCGTTGATAATAATCTCTTTTGTATGTATAGCAACTATTCTGCCTGTCCAGGGTTTCTGATTAAGTGAAATACTGGCAGCATTTGCTGCTTCCTTGAGGATATGCGGAAGGCATTCCTTGAGAGCCTTTTGTTTTGTTTCTGTATTGCCACCTTTTATCCTTTCTTCAGTGGTTTCTTCACCTGATAGGGCAGTGTTATCAGCTATCTCTTTGCTTAAAAGTATTGTTTCACTGTTAATATCTAATATATCTATATCCATTGATACTGTAACCCTCCAGGCCTTTTTTCTAAATGGCCATATTCCTGATTTCCCCGGGTTTAGCTCTATTGGGTTGAGGGTTTCAAAGATAATGGCGTTTATGCCTCTCTCTTTGGCCTCTTGCAGTAATTCAGGATCAATTGATTTTCCTGGCGTAAAGGGGCGAAATTTTTTCGTTTTATCAGGAGGGTAAAGATTGAAAAATCCAGTTTGTTGTAAATGTTTGGTTAACTCCTCGCTTATGGTGTCTATTGATTCATGTAAATTTATCCCGGTAAGATCAGTAGCAGGCATAACCATAACCCTTTTCTTTGGCCAATCATTGTCTGTTAGTGATTGTGAGGTGAATAATGTCCTCATTCCACACCCAGCAATGAGCAAAATAATTGCAGTGAGAAAGATATAAAATCTTTTCATGTAAAAATAGTCTCCTATCTATGCCAATATCAATTTTGACTTATTTTATAAGCCCAGATTTCAAAATCCAAATACCAAATCAATTCCAAATTACAAATCTCAAGATTTTTCTCATTTGGCATTTTTAGTTCAATATCTCCAAACTTCTTTGTAACCGAATGTCATGAAGTTTTCATTATAAGGTCTATATTAATATGCACATCAGAATATTATTCTAAAGGATTCAAACTCTCCAGTATAATCTTCCTTGATTTCATGGACCATTGTTACTCGTGCAGCCGGAGGACCATGATGACACCATTCTATTAATTTTTCCACATCTTGTCTTGAACCTTCTGCAATGAGTTCAACACTGCCGTCGAAACGGTTTTTTACCCAACCGGTAATATTTAATCTGGCTGCCTCGTTTCTTGTTGAATCTCTAAACCAGACGCCCTGCACCCTTCCTTCAATGATGAGATGTGCCCTGATATTATCCATAGTTATTCCTGTCCCGCTATTGTTAAAAATTCTTCTTCACTTAAGATAGGTACAGACAAATCTTTTGCCCTGGCAAGTTTGGATCCTGGTGATTTACCTACAACGAGGTAATCTGTTTTACTGGTTATTGATGCAGACACGTTTCCCTTCTTTTCTTCAATAAGTTTTTTGGCCTCAGCGCGTGTGAGAGTTGATAGGGCGCCAGTCAGAACAAACAATTTCCCGGAAAAGGGGTGCTCTTTAAAAAGTTCCTTTTCTAATGGCATTTCTTCAATAGTTATTCCTGCCTCAAAGAGGCGGTTAATGAAGGAGATGTTTTTATTATTAGAAAAATAAGAAAGGATGCTATCCGCTATCTCTGGGCCTATTTCCTTAATGGATAGCAGATCTTCCTTATCTGCATTTTGAAGGCTGTCGAATCTCCTGAATTTTTTCGCAAGAACTGTGGCTACATGTTCGCCTACATGCCGTATACCCAGGGAATAGATAAATCTTGACAATGTAGTTTTTTTACTATTGTTAATAGCAGTAAGTATATTATTGGCCAACTTTTCAGCCATTTTATCCAGAGGAACAAGATCTTCCAGGGTGAGGTGATAGATATCGGCGGCATCTTTTATCCGCCCCAAGCCGACCAGTTGATCTACTAATTTATCCCCAAGTCCATCGATATCCATAGCATCCTTGGATACAAAGTGTTTGATTCCCCCTGTTACCTGGGCCGGACATCCTGGATTGGCGCATCGTATCACTACCTCATCATCTGGTGGCGCAAGCTGAGATCCGCATACAGGGCATCTATTCGGCATATGGAATGGTTTTTCTTTGCCTGTTCTTTTTGCCTTTATTACTTTGACTACTTCTGGAATAACATCCCCAGCCCGTTGAATAATAACGGTATCTCCTTCTTTGATATCTTTCCTTTTAATCTCCTCCTGGTTATGCAAGGTGGCCCTGCTTACATTTACCCCGCCTACCTCTACCGGTTTCAAGTGTGCTACAGGCGTGAGGGCGCCAGTTCTTCCTACTTGCACATCGATCGAATAAATTTTGGTTGTTGCCTGGGTTGGTTCAAATTTATAAGCCAGGGCCCATCGAGGGCTTCTTGATTTTTCTCCCAGGTTTTTTTGCATCTCAAGAGAGTTTACCTTGATGACTGCCCCATCGATCTCGTAGGGAAGGTCATGCTTTATGTCCTCTAAATATCGACAGTGGCCAATGGCTTCATCTATATTTGCACATTCCTTGATGTGCTCTGTATTTACCCTTAGACCCCATGATTTAAGGGTGGTTAGTAATTCAATCTGGGAGGCAAATTCCCATCCTGACACAAGCCCTATCCCATAAGAGAAGAACATCAGGGGCCGCCTGGCTGTTATATGTGGATCAAGTTGTCTCACAGAGCCGGCAGCAGCATTTCTAGGGTTTGCAAAAAGTGCTTCGCCTTGTTTTTCTCTTTCTTTATTTAATTGCTGAAAGGCCTTTTTTTCCATATATATCTCGCCTCTGACCTCTATATGTTCAGGAAGTTTTAGACTATCTTGGGGTGAAAGAAGCCGTAATGGGATGGATTTGATAGTCTTTGCGTTAGAGGTTATATCTTCTCCAATATAACCATCTCCCCTTGTTGATGCAGTTTTAAGAATACTATTGTCGTAGATAAGTTCAACTGCAAGACCATCCAACTTTGGTTCCACAGTGTAGGTAATAGTATTAGTGTATTCCAATAATCTTCTGATCCTTTTCTCAAATTCCTTAACATCTTTCTCAGAAAAACCATTTTCCAGGCTCAGCATGGGGACACTGTGCCTCACAGGGTTAAAACCACCTTCAATAGGCGCTCCTACCCTTTGACTGGGGGATTCTGGAACGATCAATTCCGGGTATTTATTTTCTATGTGAAGGAGACGTTGGAGAAGGTGATCATATTCAGCATCTGAGACTTCAGGATCATCAAGGATATAATACCGATAGTTGTGATAATCTATCTTCTCTCTCAGCGCTGTTAATTCAATTTTTGCCTTTTCTATCTCTTCCATAGATATCTCTTTCTGTAACCGTTCACGGGTTTCCCGATAAAATCGGGATTTAGCGTTCAAAGGTTGAGTTCCGTCTCCTTAAAACTTGAAAGCTTGTTTTCAACAATCCATTGGTTTCGGATGGTTATTGACTTAACCCTAAACCTTGAACCTATAACTTTGTGGACGCATATCTCTTCAATTCCCATTGTAGCGGCAATTAATAGTTGTCCCTTGATTGTTGTGTTTAAGGGCTTTCAATGGCTAACTACTCATATTTTCATCCATACACAGGCTGAGAAGCAGGCGCCCAGCATCTCTGCTTGCCTTTTTTAGCTTGTTGAGTCCAAACCCGTGATGCCATTTAAGAGAAGAAAGCTCATCAGATACAATTAACAATCCTGCCAATTGTATTGAACGATAGATGGCCACATGTATAAGGGCCGACATTTCCATTTCAACAGCAAGATATCCACTTTTCCCATACGCCGTAACCTTTTCTGCGGTTTCACGATACAGGGCGTCTGTTGTCCAGACTGGACCTTGTTTAAAAGGAAGATTGGCCTTTTGCAACGCATCTTCAAGCCTTTTGTTTAGAAAGGGAGTTGTCTGCTTTTTCTTTTTATTCACAGGATAATGCGCGGAGGTGCCTTCTTCAGAAAGAGCGGTAGTAGGAATTATCAGGTCGCCTATTGTAATATTTTGCTGCAATGAACCACACCACCCTAATATCCAGATTCTCTTTGCACCTAAGGCTATAAGTTTTTCCATGACAATCGCCCCTTGGGGTGCCCCAAGGAGAGGTCCTGCCAATCCACAAGGGAGGCCTTTACCCTTTTTGATTATAAAGAGTTTAAATGGAGTAGCTTTTCCTTTATTTACCCTTTCAGCATGACTCAAATCAACTATGTATTGAAGTGCTGAGGGAATCGCAATCATAATACCATCCGGACCAAGAAGAGGTTCCCCTTTTTCCTTTGTCGGTTTAATTACCACATTGCTATCACTTTTATAAGAGTCGCCTTTTTCCATACTGTAATCAATTTTAAAACCAATTAGCGCCTGACCGATAACATAAAATTACATATTTTTCAACCTGTTACACAGAAATTTAGTAATTTCTCAGTCAGTTGGGGTAGATTAGAGAAACAAAGTAATTTTGGCCACATATTGTAAAGCGTAGGGGTTCGATCTATCCAAATAGATTAGGCCTAATGGCTATGTTCGGTGCTCCGCTTTGTTTCGTTTGACGGTTCCAGACTCGTTTCCTTGATAAAGCGTACAAGCCTAGGGTCACTGTGTTCGAGTATTTTGGCGCCATCCTTCTTCCCCGCAACGTATTTTTCAAGAAACGCTATCGAGTATCGTCGGATAACATCGAATTGTTGCTCGTTACCGCTCAACAGTTTTGCCCTACGAGTATCGGAGAAACGGTTGTTGAATGAAAAGTGGCCTGCCCCCTTAATCTCCAAAAAGTACTTGGGAGCTGGTAAGTTCCGGTAGATCTTGTCCGCAATCGCCGCCATAGTTTCGCTGCCACGCAGTTGTTTTTCCTCCCGTTCTCCTAAAAACAGCATCGAGGGAACCCGAACCGTCGCAAGTTCGCTCGCTTTGAAGAGGTACCCTCCGGCACCCGTTGAAAACAGCAGCACGGCTTTTATTCGTGAATCCTTCCGCTTTTTGATCGTCCCGCAGAGCCCGAGTACTGTATAGCCCCCGAGAGAATGCCCGCCGACGGCGATACGATTGCCGTCAATGACTTTGCTGAATTTCTCAGAGGCAACCATTCTGTCGATCACGAGCTTCATCTCATCCAAGCGGTATAGGTATTTTTCGCGATTGCCAGGACCGGAAGTAGCGAGCTCCTTGGCGTGCTTCCAAAGCCCCTGTCTATTAAATTCCTTCAACTGACCTGTTCGTATGCGTACTGCAGAATACCTGTCGCGGTGATCTGGTGCGGCAACAATCCAACCGTGAGCCGCAAGCCGTTCGGTGAAAAAGACCGCACCTAGACCGCTGCCGCCGTACCCGTGTGAGAAAACCAACAGAGGGTACGGCCCCTTCTCACTCAAAAGAGCGGCATCAACGGCAACCCGGCCGGCCGTCGATCCTCCGTAGCTATGCAACTTCGGCTCGGCCGCAGTCGGATACCAGACCGCCACGGTAAGCGTCTCCTTCTGATTCTTCTTACGAAACTTGAAGTCGAGAACTTTATAACCCACGTTGTAAAGCAGTTGGCTCGGCCGCTCTTCTACAGTCAGAGCCGCTTTCATGTCGGCACAGCCAAGAATGCCTAATATGATGAGAGGGCAGAGTAATGGTATCATCAACCAACGATTTTTATCTAATCTACAAGTTGATGCCATAGGAATTCCTCCTTAGTGATGCATACACCAACTACATTCATTGTGGGGTTCATCTGCAGATAATAGGTGCTTTCTCCTGTTTTTTTATCTACCTTTTCCATACAATATGGAGCGCTTATTTTTTTAGATGAGAAAAAACCGGCGCCGTCCAGATTTAAAAGGTAACACCCTTTGTAAAAAACCATTTGTTCCAACGCCTTGCCACGCTGTAGATGCCGGAAAGGCTCATTAAATATTGGAGGCAGATATTTTTTTGGATCTATTTCATCACCGCACGCATTCTGGAATCACTCGGAATGTTCCGGATGCCGTAGATGCTTTTTAAATTTTGACATTCAGCGTCTTCCTTTCTTCTCTCATCAAACTGCAACAATGAAGGTTCTTTAAGAGAAAAGATGGCAAAAGCCGACATCAAGGCATCTGCATTGAGATGTTTTCGCAATTTAATTTTAGAGGGAGGTCCGCTCTTTTCTGGCAACCGCGATTTTTTCTGATTTTTCTGGGCATGACATTCACTCCTGTGAATAGGGTTTGTCATGCTTACATAAAAAACTTTTTTAGTTTTTGTCTACAAGAAAAGCTGAACAGATAGGAAAAGTCGCTGGTTTTGGGTTTATGCGCCTTTGGCGCATTAAATTCAAGAAAATATTTGCGAAAGTCAAAATCTTTGTTTGGCTATTTCAGGGCATTTTGGGTACTATCGGGAATTGCTAAAGTAGATAGCGTATACATAAAGTCGATTGATAACGCAAAAAGATAAAAGTGTAATTCAATATCAAATAGATATGGTGAATAGCATTAGTAACAGCATACACCCCTCCAACGCTCTATACTTTTCCTCTTCATTATTAACTTTTTTATGGGCAGATTTTCTTGCCATGTAAAATGAAAAATAACATCTTGTATTAAATAATCGCAAGTAGGAGAAAAAACAGGCCAAAATCAAGTTGACCACGTGGAAGTATAGGTGTCGATTGTTTTGGCATACGAAAAGGATATCAGAACATATTCGGCAGGGTCTCAGGTTTTCAGATATAGCAGGTATCTCAGATTCCGATCCAAAGTTGACATATCTATTATATTGTAGTTTTCAAATCAAACTTTCATGCCCATTCTAGGCACCACGAAGTATGAAAATGAATTCGATTTTCGGACCAAAAAATTGTGACACCCGGCGAAAAGGTAACCAGCTTCCATGCCCACGATCTTTGTCATTGCTGTGGGTGATGTATTACAGAGAGAAAGAGATCTCAGTGTTGCCCAGGGGTATTAGAACCTAATCAGGTAATCCTCTCGCCTCAAGGGTGGGCCCAGCCAGGAACATCATCGCCTTTACAGGAGGCGATCTTGCCTGCCAGCCAGAATTTCACTACTTGACCTCAGAGGAGATTAAAGGACAGAGAGAGGGCCTCTGCGTTCTCTTTGAGGCCAATGGTTATGGATTTACTCCAACAAATTTGTACAGGCTTAAGGCCTACGGAAGTGACGCCTTCTGGCTGGATATCAAGGCCTATGATAATGTGAAGTACCTCGAAGATTGACTGGTTGCTCCAATGAGCGGATCTTAAAGCTTCCTTTTGAGATAAAGAAAAGGTGCTTTGTCCTTGAGGTGCTCTCACTTTTTATCCCTGGCTGGGTGGAGGCAGGTCAGATAGAAAACATAGCCCAGATTCTCAATGAGGAAGATCCCCAGATTCCATATACAATTCTTGCCTTTTTCCCTGAATATCAGCTAAAGGAAATCCCTCTCCCACTCTTAAGCAGATGCTCGAGGCATATGAAAGGGTAATGGATGTGGGGCTTGAGAATGTGAGATTAGGAAATATCGGTATATTTGTAAGAATTGAGGAAGACCTTGATTTATTCCAAAAAGCGGTAAAATAATTTATCTCTGAATTTGCGTTAGAGGAAAGAGAAAATCCAAAAGCGCTTTGGCGGCTGGAGAAAGTTGCTCGTCATTTAAGTATGCGATGCCCACATTTAAAAACAATTTTTCAGGCTTAATAGGAATTGCTATAAGTGTGCCCCCAGCAATTTCTTTCTCAATGACTCTCCGAGCCAGAAAGGAGATACCTTCTCCTTGTTTTACAAGTTCTATTATTAATTCAATCTTGTTTGTTTCAATGAGTATTTTTGGTTTTACCCCGCTTCTTGCAAAATAATTATCCACCACCTTTCTGGTTCCTGATCCAATTTCTTTTATTATAACAGGCACCCCATCCAGTTCATTAAATGAAATATTGTTTTTATTGGCCAAATAATGACCCGGAGCAGCAATAAGAAATATTTCTTCCTTACCGAGGGTGATGAAATCTATATTGGGATTATCTTCTGTGTGGGCCACCAGAGCCAGATCGTTCCTGAAATCGAGAAGACTCTGAAGCATTTCCATTGAGGTTCCCTCCTGGACCTTGATCTTTATATCAGGAAAAGATTTGTGGAATGACAGCATGATACTGTCTATAGAATATCTTACACTAGTTTTGGTAGTGCCAAGGCGAACATAACCTCGTTTTAATCCGTGAAACTCTTTAATTACCTTTTCTATCTTTTTTTCAAGCTGAAATACCTTCTCTGCATAGTAAAATAATGATTCTCCTTCTGATGTAAGATCCATTCTACGACCTTTTCTCTTAAATAGTCTTAAATTGCAGTACTCTTCAAATAGTTTAATCTGGGTTGTCACAGCCGGTTGGCTCACGAATAGATTTTTTGCGGCAATGGTAAAATTCATTGATTTAGCTGCCTCATAAAATGCTCGTAGTTGATAAGGATTAAGCACAATAAAACCCTCCCTCACTGTAGATACCTAAATAAATATAGTTTATCATTTCAGAATATATAAATATCATTTATGAGTATCATAAATAAAAAAGAATTGATATATATTATTTTTCTGAAATATAAATAAAAAACTGAGCCTATATCCGCAGAGCAGGCAGGCTTTACCATTTTTACCTTTTTCGGAGACCTTTCTTGTTTAAAATTAGACTCAAATTTCCTAATTGCTTTCTGTGCTACATTTTTCCTCGCTATTTCAGAGCAATATCCAACTTCCAAAAGATAATCATCTGTATGCTGTTTATATTGCGCCTTCCGATAATCAAGGTGCGTGAATGTAAATCTTAGCCTTAATTGTTAAGGCATGGGCGGCTGATATTCGACTAAGGAGGAATTATTATGAAGATAGGGGTTCCAAAGGAAATCAAGCAGGCAGAAAGGCGTGTTGCAGTCACGCCGGCTGGTGTCAGAGCCTTAACCGCCCATAACCATCAGGTCTATGTAGAGACAGGAGCTGGTGTTGGTTCAGGCTTTTTGGATGAGGCATATCTACAGGCCGGGGCTAAATTACTTGATAGGGCAGAGGATATATGGGGCGAGGCTGAGATGATTCTCAAGGTCAAGGAGCCTATAGGGACAGAGTTCGACTGGATGAGGCCAGGCCAGATCATCTTCACTTATCTTCATTTGGCTGCTGATCGGGAGCTAACAGAAAAACTCTTGGATAAAAAGATTATCGGCATCGGCTACGAGACAGTTCAGTTGGAAGACGGCACTTTACCCCTTTTAGCCCCTATGAGCGAGGTGGCCGGAGCGCTTTCCATTCAAATGGGCGCTTATTGTTTAGAGGCAAAAAATGGGGGCATGGGCATACTCCTTTCTGGCCTTCCCGGGATCAAACCGGCGCGTGTGACTATCATTGGTGGCGGGGTTGCAGGGCTTGCTGCGGCAATAGTTGCCGATGGCATCGGAGCCAGGGTCTACATCCTTGATGTCAACTCAAGTAGGCTACGCTACATCCGGGAGATTATGAGTGGCAGGGTGGTGACACTCAATTCCAACCCTGCGAGTATTGAAGAGGAGTGTTTGGCTAGTGATCTTGTCATAGGAACTGTGCTCATCCCCGGCGCCAAAGCGCCAAAACTTATATCCCGCGATCTAGTTAAGCGCATGCAACCCGGCTCGGCCATAGTGGATATTTCTGTAGATCAGGGGGGATGCGCGGAAACTACAAGGCCGACGACCCACGAAAATCCGATTTTCGTAGAGGAAGGAATTGTGCATTACTGCGTTGCTAACATGCCTGGCGCAGTACCACGGACTTCAACCATGGCTTTGACCAACGAGACATTTGCTTATGTCCTGGCTATAGCAGAAAAGGGCTGGCAAAAGGCAATGGCTGATGACCCAGCTCTAAGGCGGGGGCTCAACGTGTGCAATGGTCAGATTATATGTGCAGCGGTTGCCGAGAGTTTTGGACTACCCTGCACAGACCTCAATTTTTAGGCCTTATTGGCGTCTATGACCTGGGCCGAAAAGGTGTCAGGAATTATAAGCCTTTTAACGGGCTAATTTAAACTGATATGGAAGGAGGTGATCTTAAGGTGATATAGCAGAAGATAGATGAGAGCTAACCATCAAATGTAAAAAGGGAGGAAAGAAATGAAAAGAGAGAAACTTTTACAGCTCGGCTCGGTAATATTAGTTGTGACATTCGCTGTTTTTCTGATGGTTGTTTGCTTGACCACCCCGGCAAATGCAAAGGTTTACAAGTGGAAGATACAATCCGGCTATCCCCATGGCGATCTATCGATGGAACTTTTAAAGGATTTTGCGGCCTCTGTAGAAAAGAGAAGCAATGGCCAGCTAAAGATTTCAGTGTTTGCTGCGCCGGATATAGTGCCAACCGAACAGTTATTCGACGCTACCAAGGTAGGTACATTGGATATGCTACACTGTGGCGGTACATTTTGGGGAGGCATAGTCCCTGTCGGCGAGATTGAGTTTGGAATTCCATATGGTTTTAGGATTCCTGAGGCGAAAAACTTTAAGAATAGCGCTGAAATCGTCCGAAAGTTCTTTTTTGGAAGTGGATTCGTGGATTTGCTGCGGCAGGAATACGCAAAACACGGACTCTACTGGCTTGATATGCATACTTATGGCCCTGTCCCCTTTATCCTTGCGACCAAGCCTATTAAAACCTGTAAGGATTTGAAGGGAATGAAAATAAGAGATGAGGGAATCTGGACTAAGTGGCACAATATGGTAGGCGCACGTGGGACAACTTCCGTAGCTCCGGAAGATACATACATGGGATTAAAATTAGGAACTCTCGATGCCTCTCAATGGGATGTCAGTTGTATAACCGGTCTAAAATGGAATGAAGTGGCCCCCTACTGGATCCGAGGGGAGGAGAATGATCATTGCATCGGGCATATGATGGTAAACATGAAATCGTGGAATTCCCTGCCTGGTAATCTCAAAAAGGCGCTTAAGGATGGTGCGAAAGATTATTGGGATGCAACCGTTAAGAGTTATGGCGCCGAAATAGGGGTCGTCGAAGACATGGTAAAGAAAGGCAAGCTCAAGGAGTGCACTCTGGATCAGGCATGTATCAAAAAGCATCAGGAAGCGGCTTATAAACTATGGGATGAGCTGGCCGCTAAAGATAAGGCATCCGCGAAGGCTATTGAATTAATTAAGAAATGGAGAGGAATAAAATAGTCAAACCATGATACTTTAACTATCTGGAAAGGTTTTAGTTTGGCCAGTAGGGAGTGATAAATTTTACTCTCTCCTGGCCAAAAATCTGAGGGGTGGAAGATTTATTATGAGATATGGAGGGCTATATGTCTAATGGATTAAATTCTCTCTTTAATGTGATTGAGGCTATCAGTGAAAAGACTAGCAAAATTGTCAGTCTGTTAATCTTTGTAGTGATGGTCACAACCACAGTAGAAGTGGTGGGGCGGTATGTGTTTAACCATCCAACTGCCTGGGTTTGGCCCATAAATAGACAAATTTTTGGCGTATTTATTCTCTTCGCAGGCATTTATGCCATGTCTAAAGAAGACCATATAAAGGTTGAGATATTCTACGACCATTTTTCACCTAAGATGAAAAGGATCGCAAGGTGGATTGCCATGGTAAGCTTTCTTTCTTTCATAGTCGCGTTGATCTTGCAAGGATCCAGAATGGGCTGGAACTCACTGATTGTCAGAGAGAAGCTTACTGGAGCGTTCCCCATTCCTCTCTATCCCCTTAAACTGCTCATACCAATAGCCGCCTTTTTGTTTTTACTTGAAGGGATAGTTGTTTTCTTGCGAGAAAATAATAAATAAAAATTTAAACCAGACAGAAGGACCAACTGTTATTATCATGGAGGCCCTCATGGCGATAGAAAGGAAGAATACTTATTATGAGTATTGAGTTGGTTTCAATCCTTTTATTTGGGGGCCTCCTTCTATTCCTATCACTGGGGGTGCCAGTTGTCTTTGCCATCGGTGGTATCAGCGTGATCCTTACTTTTTTGTTAGAAGGCTACCCTGGGTTATATACCGTTGCCACCACGACATATAGAGAAATAACCGACCCTACCCTGATAACCATTCCGCTTTTCCTTTTAATGGGAAATCTTTTAATTCATTCAGGTATATCTGATCGCCTATTTAAGGCACTGGGTTACTGGCTATCGGGCTTGAAGGGCAGTCTTGCAATAGTATCGGTCGGAGTATGCGTCGCATTAGCAATGTGTGGAGGATTCGGGCCTGGCATCCTGACCATGGGACTTATTGCTGTACCGGCTATGCTCAAACACTCCTATAATAAATCTCTGGCTTTAGGCAGCGTGATGGCTGGAGGGGTTCTGGGCACTATCATTCCTCCCAGCATAATTATGATTGTCTTTTCCTTTATTGCACGCGTGTCAATTGGACGATTATTTTTTGGAGGAGCTCTCCCGGGCTTTATTTGCGCATTTTTTTACATAATATATATAGCGACAAGATGTTATTTTCAGCCCCATCTGGCGCCCAAGATATCCGGGGATGTCACCTGGAAAATGAGACTTACCTCGCTTAAAGATGTAATCCTACCCTTTTTCTTGATTGTTGTGGTATTGGGCTCAATTTTTTTGGGAATAGCTACACCTACAGAGGCTGCCGGTGTAGGAGCTATGGGCGCTTTAATAATCTGTGTTATTCTAAATAGATTTACCTGGAAAGTGGTATTCGATTCATCCCTTAACAGCTTACGAATTAGCGGTATGGCCTTGTGGATTTTAATCAGCGCCACTCTTTTTGGCATTTTTTATACAACCGCAGGAGCCCAGTCCCTGGTCATGGATATAGTAGAAGACCTTGAGGTGAATCGTTGGCTGATTCTCGTAGGGATGCAAATCATCCTTATCATATTTGGTATGTTCATGGATGATTATGCGGTCGTGACAATATGTGCTCCAATCTTTCTTCCTATAGCCAAATTTCTGGGTTTTAATCCTATATGGTTTTCTATTGTCTTTCTCTTGAATATGCAGGTGGCTTACTTAACACCTCCGTTTGGCTGGGCCTTAATTTTAATGAAAGGTGTCGCTCCCCCAGAAATAACTACGGGAGACATCTGGCGGTCAGTGCCTCCGTTTGTAGTGATACAGCTGATAGTTCTTATTTTAACTATGATATTTTCACAGTTGGCTCTGTGGTTACCGGGAAGAATGTTTTAGTATGCAAACCCTATAAACTGTTTTTTTAAATATTATTAAACTAAAGAGGAGATTATTATGAACACATTGGCACAGGGATGGGTAAATGAGGACAGGTTACATATGCTCCATGGCGGTGTTCCCCTGGATGATTTTGCCAAAAACGGCACCCCGTTGATATTGGATTCAGCTAATGGGATCAGGGTGAAGGATATTTACGGCAGAGAATATATCGATGCCCTTGGTGGGGCAGTATGCACCAACTGCGGTTACAGCCGCAAAGAACTTGCGGAAGTGGCAAAGGAACAGATGATGAAACTGAGCTATGCTGAGTCGTGGTCAGGGTTAACAAGTACTGCTGCTATTGATTATGCTCATGCCCTGGCTGAATTTACCCCTGAAGGTCTTGACAGATTTTTCTTTGTTAATAGTGGAGCGGAGGCCAATGAAGCGGCCTATAAGATTGCTCGATTTTACTGGGCCACAAAAGGATATGAGCAAAAAAACAAGATTATCAGCAGAAATCTTTCCTATCATGGATTAAACATGGTTTCCATGTGGGCTACCGGAATACCTAGGTTTCATAGTAAGGTTGGAGACCCTCACCCGGATGTTGTTAATATAGCAGAATGTTATTGTTATCGTTGTCCCTTTGGCAAGGATTACCCGGGGTGTAACTTGGAATGTGCTGATGCCCTGGCTGAAGCTATTGAGAAAGAAGGAAAGGATAATATTGCCGCATTTGTTGCAGAACCAATTTATGGTGTTTCTGGGACTATCTGCCCGCCTCCGGAATATTTCCCAAGAATAAAAGAAATTTGTGATGATTATAATATCTTATTAATTCTCGATGAAGTCATGACAGGATTTGGAAGAACGGGGAAGAATTTTGCCTGCGAGCACTGGAATGTTTTCCCTGATATGATGTGTATTTCAAAGGGCATGATCAGTTCTGCCCTCCCTATTGCTGGCGTGGCCTTTACAGAGGAGATTTTTCAGGGAATGCTTTGTTCAGATCCTTTCCCCCATCTTCATACCTGTGGCGCTCATCCTGTATCCTGCGCGGTGGCAAAGAAGAATCTTGAGATAATGATCCAGGAAAATCTGGTGGAAAATTCTGCAGTAATGGGCGAATACATGCTGGATGAACTGACGAAATTGCAGGAATATCCGTTCATTGGACAGGTTCAGGGTATGGGTCTGTTCCTCGGATTTGAGATGGTCCGGGATCAGAATACAAGAGAGCCTTTTAAAAACAAGGAGGAGAAGAGACTGGTAAAAGCTATATTGGATGAGGGTGTGATTGTTCGCTCAGGTGGTAGTCGCATACAGATCGGTCCGCCCCTTATTGCGTCCAAAGACGACGTGGACGAAATATTGGCGGCCATCAAAAAGGCGGTGGCTAATTTCAAACCTTAATGGAAGGAGGGAATAACATATGGCCTGGATGTGGCGATTACATACAAGAGAATTCTATCCCCAAAGGGATTTAAAAAAATATCCGGTAATGTTTTTGAATAAATCACACACCTATCCGCCTTTTACTCCGCTCTTTATGTGGTCATGGATATTTAACGAGGCCCATGGTGTTTATTACGGCTGCAATGAAACTTTTACACCAGGTACACGTGGACATATCATGCTGGATATTGATGGGTGTGCATTAGAAAATGGCTTGCCTATTCCGGATAAAAAAGAAATAGACCAGAGGAAGAAGCAAAACAGGGAATGGATTGTCAATACTTTTGCGCCCAGGTGGGAACAACTCTGGACCCAGCACAAAAATGAACTGGAGGGATATTACAGAAAGGAACAGGCATTTGATTTTGATAGTGCCTCTGTTTATGACCTATACAAATTATTCAATGAAACGATTTGGGTTAACCGAAGGATGTGGGAGTGGCATTTCTATTTCATGTATGGCCAATTTGGCGCCTATTGGGAATTTGAAGATATGTGCAAGGATTATGTGGGAATCGTAGAGACCGATGGCCTCTGGCATGACCTGATCCGTGGATATGATAATTACTTGTTCAGAATGGACAGGGCGATGTGGGATTTACGTAACAGGGCGATTGAACTTAACGTTGACGATATAATTCGAAAAACTCCCACAGAAGAAACGATTAATGCCCTTAAGGGGGTGGAAACAGGTAAAGAATGGTTAGATGAAGACTATCATGACTTTATGTTTGTTAAGGGGTATGGCTGGCGTCAGCCCAGAATGATGGAATTCATAAACCCCCTCTGGTGGGAAGATCCTTCGCCGCTCTTTAACTGGCTCAAACAATATCTTCTCTTTGATGACGGTTCAGATATCATATTTCCCTTGGATAAAATTAGGCCGCAACTGGAGGAAAGGCGAAGAGATGCAGAGCAGGAGGTCTTAAGAAGAGCCAAAGCAAAGGGATACCCGGACATGGAGTATTTTGAATTAATGATGAGACTAACCCAGAGGACCAGCTTTTACAGCGAGGCCCATGACTGGATTGACGAGATTCAATGCCATGCGGTAAATCGGTATGTCTTTAGGAAGATCGGGGAAAAACTTTTACAGTACGGGACATTTGAAGACCCTGATGATATCTTCTTTTTTGTCCCTGATGAGTTAAGCATGTTTATTGCTTTTCCTGAAAACTATGAAGTAGGCGATCTTGCCAAGCAAAGAAGGCAACAATGGATCCAACAGACTGAATATGAAACGCGACCTCCTATTGAGTCTGCTGATCCGAATCTAAAACCAGAAGACACCTTACCCTATGTGCTCGGACCAAGAGATCCTGTTGTAACAAAGATCTCTATTGGACCATTTGCCCAGCCTCGTCCAGAGACAGGGGCAGTGTGCTTCGGTAACTGCGGCAATGTTGGTGAGGCCGAGGGGATAGCGCGGAGGGTCGTTTCGTCTGACGAAATCTTTTCTGTTAAGCCCGGTGAGATACTGGTAGCTCCGGCCACCCAGGGGTCCTGGAGCCCGGTGTGGCCTTTGGTAAAAGCAGTTGTGACTGATGGTGGTGGGAGCGTCAGCCATGCCTGTATCGTTGGAAGAGAATATGATATTCCCGTTGTCTCCAATACTGGAGACGCAACATATAAAATCAAGACAGGTGATCGGGTTCGTGTGGAATCTAAAGAAGGGCTGGTCTTCCGAATTGATTGAGAGACCGAAATAATCATCAAGGCGCCATATTAGCGCCTTTCAAAATAGGAAGTATGGGATGAAATATAGACTGACAGTTGATCTTGGACAACAAAAGATTGATCGTAGAGATCTCTCGGAGGAAGTAACGTGGCTAGGCGGGCGTGCTATGGTTGATCGTATCATATCGGAAGAGGTACCGCCGACCTGCCATCCTCTGGGGCCATTCAATAAGCTCGTTATAGCACCTGGTCTTTTTGCAGGGACACCCATGCCCACAGCCAGCCGGATGTCCATCGGAGCCAAGAGTCCACTAACAGGTGGAATCAAAGAATCCAACGTGGGTGGCATGGCAGGCATTATGTTGGGCCAGCTCGGTATAGGGGCGATAGTAATAGAAGGCGAGTGTCATTCTTCTTCACTCAAGGGCTTAATCATTCGGCAGGACTATGCTGAACTATTCGAGGCATCAGAAATTAAGGGCACAGGAAATTACGATACCGTGACTGCCCTCAAAAAGCGATTCGGCCAGGATGTCGGTGTTATCTCTATTGGTCCCTGTGGGGAGATGAAAATGGCAGCAGCCGCCATAGCTGTGACCGACACCGATGGCCGTCCCTCCCGTTTTGCAGCCCGCGGTGGTTTAGGGGCGGTCATGGGCGCCAAAGGGCTTAAGGCCATTGTGATTGATCCTAAAGGAGGTAGGCCGCTAAAGGGCGTAGATACCGTTGCCTTTACCAAAGCAGTCAAGGAATACACGAAGATCCTTAAATCCAGCAAAAGGACGGCCTTCTGGAGAGAGAATGGCACGGTAGGACTGGTAGAGATTAGTAATGAGCGTGGTAGTTTGCCCACCCGCAACTTCACGGCTGGTTCTTATGAAAAGAAAAACTCTATTAACTCTGAAAAACTCAAGGAAATACTCCAGCAACGTGGTGGTAGTATGGGTCACCCCTGCATGAGGGGCTGTGTGATCCAGTGTTCCAATATTTACCATGATGAATATGGCCAGTACCTTACCTCTGGCCTGGAGTACGAGACTATCGCTATGATGGGCTCCAATCTGGATATCGATGACTTGGATACCATCGCACAGATAGATTTCCGCTGCGACAATTACGGTATGGATACCATCGAAACGGGGGTAACCCTTGGGATACTGACCGAGACAGATCTATTCTGCTTTGGGGATCGCAAGCGGGCTGTAGCGCTTATTGATGAGATTGGCCAGGGCACTGTTCTCGGACGGATCTTGGGCCAGGGATCGGTTATTACTGGAAAGGTCTTTGGCATCCGGCGGGTGGCTGCGGTCAAGGGCCAGGCACTTCCTGGCCATTGCGCCAGGCCTATCAAGGGGCTTGGAGTAACCTACGCTACCAGCCCCCAGGGAGCAGATCACACGGCAGGCTTTGTGACTGAAGAACCTCTGTCAAAAGATGGGCATGTGGAACGTTCACGTGAGTCCCAGATCAATAATCTTCTAGCCGACAGCCTGGGGCTATGCCAGTTCACGGGTCTTCGTGCCCAGTATGAGCTCTTTGCTGGTTTGGTAGGCACTCTGACCGGAAAGATCCCGACTGAGAAGGACATTCGCTGCATAGGACAAGATGCGCTATGGCAGGAAAGAATGTTTAACATCCGTGCCGGTTTTGGTCCGGGTCAGGATCGTCTCCCTGAATTTATGGCCACTGAGCCACTACCACCACATGATACAGTTTTTGATGTTGAAGACAAGGAGTTGGATCGAGTCTTTGGCGAATATCCAGGGCCTTGCTAAATCCATAAGAATCTAAATACTCAGTCATCCCGCAGCATAAAGAACTTC